>Ga0190354_1000007_pt1 | contig 41922 bp, 53 predicted proteins | sample 4872131213_MG_FD_163436 | JGI IMG/M metagenome (GOLD analysis project Ga0190354, IMG submission 163436) | Hydrothermal vent microbial mat bacterial communities from Southern Trench, Guaymas Basin, Mexico - 4872-13-12-13_MG | ecosystem: Environmental > Aquatic > Marine > Hydrothermal vents >...
ATGCTTGGAATATCAAAAACAATCGTGTCAATAAGCATCTTTTCTATTCCAGCTTTTTTAGCTATTTCAAGAAGGCTTGGCTGATATTCTGTTCCTTTTAATGCGGAAACCCTTCCGGCCGGAGAAAAGTCATAATCGTTGCTTGCAATTAGAATTGCAGCTTTAACTTGGCATTCTCTAATTTTTTCGATTTCTGAATTCTCTATTTGAGGAGAAATACCGTTAAAAATAACCTTTTCTTGAATGCCCAGTTCCTCTGCAATTTTTAGTCCGGTAATTCTTGTTTCTGCATTTGCTCCATCTATTGAAATTGGATTTTCAGTTCGCTCAACAACGAATCTTACATATTTCTCCATGGCCTTAGGATAAAGCGCAGTTATGTCAATAATGTGAGGTACACCAGTTTCTTTAGAGAGTTCCTCTGCAACTTGAATCCAGGTTTCGACCTTTTCCTCGTTAAATCTTCCTTCTTTATGATCGGTTATTTCTGGCATTCCCTTATAGAAAACGTTTCCAATTAAAACTAGGGGGAGTTGGCCGGGCTGCCCACCGATTCTTACATTGCCAATTTCATAGATTTTCTGCTCAGTTTGGAATTTTATCATTAGGTCACCGCATTGCTAAATGGTGTAAACCTTTAAAATTGTTTCTAAACGGTTTTTTCTGTTCTAAGCTTTGGGTTAATGTAAGGTTTTGCAAAAAATTTGTTCACGAAATTATTAAATCCATAATTTCCCATTAAAGCAGCTATTAGGAAACTCATAATTGTTATCTCAACTAAGGCTTTTGGTAATATGTAAATTATGAAAATGTACGCTCCGCCTGTTCCTAGGAAATAGGGCATTAAATATTCAAAGTACGCATATGTGAATAGACATTCGGGAATGTAGGCTAAAAACACCGTTGGAATTGTAAGTAAAGATGAATAGGGTCTTCGTCCAAGTTTTAGGCCTCTAGCAAGTATTCCAGCTGTTAAACCAGTTAACCCTTTACCCAAAGGCAGCCCAAATAAGCCAAGCCACGAACCCATTCCCAACGGACCAAACATTATTCCTGGAAGCACGCCAACGAAGAGACCTGAAACAAAACCTATGAGAGGGCCGCCGTAAAATCCAGCTATGTAAGCTGCAACAAGTGAAAAATCAAATGCTATGTTCGGAGCGATGTTCCCTACGTAATAGGAAACAGCAAAAAGAACATTACCTAGAACACCCATCATTATTACGAAAGACAGAGTTTTCGCCTTCATGGCATATTTCTCCTAGACTTGGTAAAACTAAAGTAATTAATTATTTAAGAGTAACTACTCAAAAAAGAGTGAAAACTTCAGGCGCAAAAATAATATTAAATACGCTCAGACATTCCAATTTATGAAGCCAGAAGAACTAGCCAAAGAAGCCTTAGAATCAAATGGAAAAAAATATACACGCCTAGTTAAGGAAGTAATTGAAACAATTTTTGAAAAGAAAAGATTTCCTAGCAGTAATATTGAAGTTGAGGGTAGATTGGCAAAAATTAATCCAGAGGGAGAAGCATCCATAGTTGGAGATTTACACGGTGACATAGAAAGTTTAATTTACATATTGAAGGACGTAAAATTCCTAGAAAAAGCTGAAAAAGACGAAGACTTCTTAATGATCTTCCTTGGTGATTACGGGGATAGAGGCCAGTATTCAGCTGAAGTCTACTATGTTATTCTGAAGCTCAAACTTATGTTTCCAGACAAAATCGTTTTAATGAGAGGAAATCACGAAGGCCCAGAGGATTTACTTGCTTATCCCCACGATATGCCCATCCAGTATAAGATGAGATTTGGTAGTTATGGAACTGAAGCCTACAATATCACGAGAAGTCTATTCAACTATATGCTTACAGCAGTTGTTGTGAAAAACCGCTACTTACTTGTTCATGGAGGAGTACCCACCGAAGCGAGTTCTCTCGACGATTTCGCATATGCCCATGAAACACATCCTAAAACGAGTTTCCTTGAAGAAATATTGTGGAGCGATCCAATTGAAGACGAGGGAGTTTATCCCTCTCCGCGGGGAGCTGGAAAACTTTTCGGATGGAACATAACAAATAGAATTCTTGAGGCTTTAAACGTTAAAATAATAATTAGAGGACATGAACCTTGCGACGAAGGTTTTAAAATCAATCATTTTGGAAAAGTGTTGACCATTTTTTCCAGGAAAGGGGCGCCATACTTTAATGTTTACGCTTCATATCTGCATGTTGATCTTTCAAAAGAGTTTGACTCCGCTGGGCAGCTTACTCCCTTTATTCGACGAATTTAGGTCTAATTTTCCTCTCAATTATTACGTTTTCACGTTCAATTTTATTTCCGGCAATTTTCGGTACACAACATGAATCTTCCTTAGTGAATTAGGTTTTTCTTGTTGTCTTTTTAGTTTCTCTTCTATTTGTGGTAGTCTGAAATAGTAGCAATAAATTGGATTTCCTTCGCAGTAGTTTCTGACATCGAAGTCGGTTAGCTCTGGGTTTAGTTTCATTTCTAACATTTTTACGCAAATCTTTTTTGATGACGAGGATAGGTATGGGCACTTCATTTTACTTTACCTCCGCTTTTGTTGTTTTGTTGAACTGTTTTGGGGTTATACGTGGATACTATATGTCAATTTCGAGACATATTAACATGTATTATATCACACGACACAATATAAACATTTCTCATCACAAATAAGCAAAAATACCAATAAACCCTTACAAAGTAAATGACAAGTCAATCAAGAGGTATAAACTTGAAAATAGGAGTAATAACAAAGAATCCGAACAGCTGGGCATCCACACAACTAAAAGAAGCAATAAAAAGAAACAACGCCGAGCCATTCTTCTTCAATTTCTCCCAAATAACCGCCAAAGTAAAAACTAAACCAGAAGCATGCGTAGGCAATTTAAACATCATAGAAGAACTACCAGCCATAATAATTCGTCCAATAGGCAGAGGCTCTCTAGAAGAAATAATATTTCGCCTAGATCTGCTCAACAGATTAGAAAGGCTTGGAACTTTAGTTATAAATCCGCCTAAATCAATTGAAAGATCTGTGGACAAATTTTACTCCCTAACTCTTCTAGAAGAAGTCGGAATACCAGTTCCACGAACAATCGTAACTGAAAACCCTGAAGAGGCTCTTAGAGCGTTTGAAGAACTCGGCGGAGACGTAATTGTTAAGCCCATTTTCGGTTCAAGGGGCATAGGCTCAACAAGGGTTTCAGACCCAGAAATAGCAATAAGAATTTTCAGGGCACTTGCATATAACCACGATGTTATTTACATTCAAGAATTCATCGAACACGGTTTTTCAGACATACGCGCATTCGTAATTGGCAACCATGTAATTGCGTCAATGAAAAGAGAAGCAGAAACGTGGAAAACAAATGTAAGCCAAGGAGCAAAACCTAAACCAATAAAATTAAGCCGAGAAATTGAGGATTTAGCCATAAAAGCTGCAAAAACCATCGGGTGTAAAATTGCGGGAATTGACATCCTAGAAAGTAGGGACGGCCCGCTAGTAATTGAGATTAACAGCCAGCCTGGATGGAGAGGTCTTCAAACAGTTACTAAGGTTAACATAGCAGATGAAATTGTAAGATATGTTCTTAAAGAACTGGGCAGATAATCTTAAATCAGAATAGTTCTGAAAGCAAAATTCCAATAAGCTATGTGAATAAATTGTTATTGAGGAAAATTTGGTAATGACATCTTTTAAATGGGCTTTCGGCGAATACGCTGAAAAATTAAAGAAATGCCCAGTTTGCGGGTCGAAGGAAGGCTTTTGGTTTATTATGAAAAAGGGTAGAAGATATGCCCAATGCAAAAGCTGTGGAGCCGAATTCTTACTATGCGTTATCTTCCCTCTAGAGAAAAAGGAAGAAAGCATAGCCTCGCTTTTGCATGAAAAAGAATTATAATGGAAACTAATTTATAACCCTTAAGCATTGAAACGGTAAAGTTAAGAGGATTATACTTGGAATATTCAGCTATAATATTGGCTGGCGGAAAATCGAAAAGACTTGGAGATGAAAAGGGATTCGTAATCTTAAATGGAAAACCCTTAGTTCTGCATGTTCTAGAAAGAATCGAAGATGTCGTCGATGAGATAATAGTTACAGTTAGTTCTAAAGAACAGAAACAAAGATTCGCTAAAATTTTAAGGAATAAGGCAAAAATTGTTGTTGACAAACTTAATTTCAACAGTCCATTAGTAGGAGCTCTAACCGGATTTGAAATTGTCACCAGCGAAAGTTCTCTCCTACTTCCCTGCGATACTCCATTTATCTCAAGACAAATAGCTTCATTCCTACTTGACGTATGCAAAGATAGAGCCGCAGCTATTCCGAGATGGCCGGATGGGAAAATAGAGCCGCTGCAAGCTTCATACAATACTGAAATGGCTCTAAAGGCTTCAGAAGAAGCGTTAAGTGAAGGAAAATTTGATATGCGTTCAATGATTTCAAAACTGCATGGGGTTCGCTATATTTCCACACTTGTCATAAAGGAGTTTGATCCTGAACTTCTAACTTTTTTCAATATAAATACGCCGTTAGACCTTAAAAGGGCTGAAAAAATAATTAGCAGCAGAAAAAAGCCTATTTGATTTTCTTAACGTAATTCCTTATTAGCGGGCATCCCGCCACTTAATTTGTTCCTTAACCGCCTTCACAACTGCTTCGGGACTATGACCCAATATCAGAGCCAAATATCTATCCAAAAAAATTAACATATTCGTTTCCATTTTTCTCATATACAAATTATTTTTTTGCTTTTTTATGTTTAAAAAATGAAATTTCGAAATAACGTATTATGTGCTAACGCAGAAGGTAAAACTTCCATTAGCCCTTCATACAACCTCTTAGAATTGAATGTTTTAGAGATATACTCCTCCATCATAAGATAAACTCCACTGAAGCTAAACTATTAGCCAGTTTTCCTAATTAAATTTAATATACGGTTAATCGACAGTAATTCAAGGAGAAATATTGACGAGCGAAAGGGAAATTTTAATATCTATATTGAAATTGACGAGGGAAGGGCCGGTTAACATAGAACTTATAGCTAAAGATTCCAAAACTCCCCTAAGCGTAGTTGAAGAATATATTGCAGAAGGCAGTAAGTCTGGGCTTGTTTATTTCAAAGGTAAACTGGTTGATGTCAAGCCTATTCAACGCTTAAAAATCGCTTTAGAAGCGATAAAGCTTGGAGCAGACCTTGAAAGAGTATGCAGAAATCTTTCTTGGAGCGAGTTTGAAGAAATAGCGATTAAAGCTTTTCAGGTAAATGGCTACTTAACAATTAAACATTTCAGATTTCGCCACAAAAATAGAAATTGGGAAATAGATATCCTTGCAACGAAAGGAAGAATAATCGTTTGCGTCGACTGTAAACGTTGGAATCGAAGGTTAACTTCTTCCACGGCACTAAAAGTTGTCAACGCCCAAATTGAAAGGGTAAGATCCCTTGCTGAAGCATTGCCAAAAATTAAAGGGAAAATAAAGTTTCCATTAAAGAGGGAAATTTTTCTGGTTCCAGCAATACTTTCGCTTGTTCCGTCATCCTTTAAATTCTATGAGAAAGTCCCATTAGTCCCGATACTTCAACTGCAAAACTTCCTAGATGAACTTCCCGCCCAAATTCATTCATTAGCCTATCTAAAGGTTAATTTTGAATAATTTTCTTTTAGAATATGTTCAAACTTGAAACATAGCTTATCTTTTATGCAGCTTTGATAAATCTGGGAGAAAATTGTTTGAGGAGACGGCTTCCACAGCTACGCAATTTCTAATTTTCCTATTCTGGGCTACAATAATCTTCTTGTTCATTTGGGAAGCAGTATGGCTTAAAAAATTGAAGAATATAAAATCTAAGGATTAGGCTAGCCTATTATCTCCACTTGGGTTCCTAAAGCTTGACCGGGAACACCCCTTCTGAATCTGGCCCTTACAAGTCCCTTATTGCCATGAACAGCAACTATTTTGCCGATGATCTTTTTCTTCCCAACTGGCCACGCAATCTTTCTTCCAATAAGTGTTGAAGCTTTCTTTGCGTTGTTAACGTTTGGAAATTTTATCAAGCATTCTTTTGGCTTTTGAGTTTTTGGTCCAACCCTATAGTTAACTATTGTCCCGTAAAGAGTAGCCATTTGCACGTCCTCCTACGGAATTTTGGAAATTGAAGTTTCATTTCTATTATTTGTTTCGTTTAGGTATTCAAAGTTGGAAGTTTCCTTCTTCCCTCTTGACTATGCGTTCATGTTCTGGAATTTCATTGTTTTCCCAAATGTTCCAAGGAACTTCCTTAAATATCCACTTTTTACCTAAGTGTGCAGCCAGGACGGCATGTTTAAATTTCCTTGAAACCGGAATGAATCTTTCCAGGAACTCGAAGAGTTTGGCTATTTGCTCCCTAGGAAAGTATGCGTAGTACCTTGCGTTCTTAACTTCGAAAGCATAAACATGCATATCTTTTCTTGCTATGACGTCTGGAAGGGGGTTCCTGCTGGGATTGCTTACTGGCACTCTCACGGCGTAGTAGCCTTTCTTCTCTAATAGCTTAACAAGAACCTTCTCGCTGTAAAAGCCGCGTCTCCGCCATCTCCGCAGAGCCCTCTTGTCAACCTTCAAGTTTTCCCCTCACTTTCCTCCTACGCCTAGTAACTCTTTCAATTAAACGTCTAATTATGTCGTCGTAAGTTTCACCCTTCCTTCCAAGCTCTTTCAGCATGCTAACTGTTTCTCTACGAACCCTAATGCTAGTCCACTTCCCAGCTGATTCCTCGCTCATAAACATCACCATTAACCATGCATTATAATGCATAACAAATATAATTTTTATGCATGATGCATAATTTGAGCTGAAAACTGCGGCCTCATGAAATAAGAACCTACGAAAATCTACAACTGACACACAAAAAGTGGCTTCTGAAACAAAACGTGCACATAATGCAGCAAATGTAAACAAATGCGAAAGCATGCTGCAAATGGCCACAAGCAAACAATCAGAGACGACCTTATGTCTATGCTTTCGTATACGAAATTCCGTTTCAGGATATAATCGAGAGAGAAACGAAACAATATCCATTATACCATTTCACCAGGCGTATTATTACCGTAGTCGCACTCTCTAATCAGTCCTTTTCAAGCTATTTTGCACAGCCAAAACAAATATTTCACTATTTACGTAGGCTAAAACCCTAGTTTTCTTTAGCTCTATAAAATAACTTTGGTAAACTTAGGTGATTATAGTGATATCAGTATTACTTAATTTTTCAATGTTCACTAGAATTTCACCAAGATTTTCTGTATACGAAAGCATAGACAAACTATCACATTTCAGACATATCTTCTCTTCGACTAATCCATTTCAAGATAAGCTCGTCGAGTTTAGCCTTCCTCTTTTTTGGTGCTTTAGGCAAGTGTTTTAGCGGGTAGCCACCTACTGCTTTGTATGCGTTTAGAGCTAAACTGTCCGCTTCTCCTTCTTTGTAGTTATCCCAAGCACTCCAATGTTTAAAGCGGTCTACCATTACCCATGCTGGAGAGAAATCATTAAGGTCTTTTGGGTTTATGCAAACTGCAACTGTGTTAAGTTTTCTGTGCAAACTTAAGGGGCATGTGAAAACTCTTTGTATGTCAATTTTGTTTTCAACGCGAAGTTCCGGGGCATTATGCTTTTGAAGAATATCATGATATTTACCTTGAAGTTTCAAATTTACGTATTCAACTACTGAATAGGCTATGTCAAGCGGATGGATTTCCTTTAAAATTTGTTCCGAAAATGCCCTGTGATGTATGTGAATATGCATTCCATTCCCTGACCATTTGAGGAATAATGAGTTTTTGATTCCGTTGGATTTTAGGAAGCTAACTATTATATTTGCAACTTCGATTGCGGCTTTCCATTTTTCTAGTTTATTGTCTATGTCCCATGTTGGAAGACAGTAGATTATGTTATCTAAACTTTTGACGTGTTCTGTTGCACTTAGTTCCCTATACATGTTTATGGAGGCGTAGAAGGTTCTCGGTTGGAGTTTCCTAAACCTCTCAATTATATTTGTAATGTCTTCGGGGTTCTCTATTGTTAAGGGAATTTTCCTCTTAGCCCTTTTTAAATAGCGTAGAAGATAGGGTCTTCCATTTTTATCTAGGGTTTGACAGTGGACGGCCACCCATCTTCCACGACTAAATCGAGCAATTTCACTTCTAACTAAGTCATTCTCATAATGTTTCAGAACAACTGACTCATACTCACCTTCACTAGTCATTTCGTTAAGTAAGAGGGTGATTGAAGTATTTGGATGTTTATGAAGGAAGGTTTTCTCGCAACACTTTTAACTTTCATATACACTCATTAAGTTTCCATGATTTGAAAGGGGTGACTGTATGAAAATTTACAATGAAACTGTTAGATTTTCAACCCGTGGGGAAATAGAATTCGTAGATTTGACATCAAAAGTTGAGGAAGTCGTCGAAAAATCCGGAATAAAAAACGGAATAGTCCACGTTTTCGCTCCGCATGCAACAGGCATTATAATACTAACTGAGAACGAACCTGGACTACTTAACGATATAAAAAATTTCCTCGAAAGAATAATTCCAAAAATAGGTAGCTATAGGCACCCGTCAAATGCTCATTCGCATATTAGATCCATGCTTCTACCACCAGACAAAACATTACCCCTAATAAATGGGAGAATGGCGCTTGGAACATGGCAGTCAATAATCTTTGTCGAAACAGATGTTTATCCAAGACAAAGATCAGTAATAATCCAAGTTATAGGGGAGTAACTACTTCTCAGCTTTAACCATAGCATTCGAAGTTACTTAATAAAATAGGAATGATAAAATACGCTGTTAATAGATAAAATTCTGTCAAAAAATAAGAAATATTTCTAAAAAATTTTAAATAATTTGTAAAAATTTGATTTTTCGTGAAATATCGATCATTCTTTCTCCAAATGGAAACGAATTAGACTGTTCTGAGACTTTGATTTTAACTGAATTCTGAGTTTTATTTTTTAGAAGCTTTTGAAAATTACGTTGGGCTTAATTGGTTTCTATTTTATTTTTTAAAGTTCGAATTATATTCGATTTGATAATCAAAATTTTAATTGAAATACGCTGTATTTTTTAGGGGTTTGGCGGAGTTGCATTCTAAGGTTGAAGTTGTTGATGTGCATGAGAAAGGTAGGTTTGAGGTTTTTCTTTACAAGTGTTTGGCGCCTATTCCGTTTAGAAAGCATAGAAGGAGAAGAGCTTATCTAAAAATTGCTATTCCTAAAGGATTTAGTAAGAAACTTTTATTTTTTGATGGAAAGGTTGTTGGTCAAATAGAATATGCGCCGGCTGAAGTTTCAGGTTACCCTATTAGTTGCGATGAGAAGTGCGTAGTGCTAAACTGTATATGGGTTTTAAGGAAAGCGAAGGGGCACAATTTTGGTAAATTGCTTATGGAAAAGATGATTGCAAGCGAGAAGGATGCATCATGTTTTGCTACGATTGACTTAGAAGGTCATTGGAGTCCATGGTTTAAGAAGTGGCAAATGGAGAAACTTGGGTTTAAATCAATTGATTCGATAAAGGTTATGCATAAAGTAAGGCATAGGGGAGAATGCTTTAAGATACATTTAATGTGGCTTCCTATGAGAAACGATGCGGTTCAACCAGAGTGGGATAAGAAGGAAATGCTGAAAGGCGTGGATTTCTGTATTGCCCACCCGCTTTACAGAGCGGAAAAATTTGGAGACATAGAAATACTCGAAGAATGTTAGCTCATACTAGTTTTGCTTTCTTTTCGAATTGTTTTTCATAGATTTCTTTTATTTTCTGAATTGTATCAGCTTCTTCAGGAGATTTATCCTCTCTTATCTTGGTTATTCTTGCAAATCTGAGGGCCATTCCGCATCTGTATTTTGGGCTTTTCTGTATCTCATTGTAGGCAACTTCAACAACTATTTTGGGAACAACTATAACCCTTCTACCTTCCTCTTTTATGGCGAGTTCCTTCAGTCGACTTGTCATTTCAATTATCTCTTCGTCTGTTAGTCCCTTGAACGTTTTTCCAACAATGAGGAACTCTCCTGTTTTTTCGTCTCTTGCAGCCAGATAGTAGTCTGAAAGCCAGTTATGTCTCCTTCCATACCCATACTCTGCTGCAACAACTACAAGGTCTAAAGGTTCAAGAGTTTTCTTTATTTTAAACCATTTCTTACCTCTTACCCCGGGTGTATACGGACTGTCAAGCTTTTTTGCAACTAGTCCCTCATGACCAGCATTTATGGCTTGTTCAAGGAAAAGTTGGGCGTCTTTTACATTGTCGGTTATTATTTGTTTCGTTAAAGAGATTTTTCCTGAAATTTCAGCTAATTTCTGTCTTCGCTCAACGTATGGTTTGTCAATTAAGGATTGCCCGTCAAAGTAGATTAGGTCAAATAGGTAAAGTTTAACTGGAATGCGTTTACTTACATCTTCTATTCTGTGAACTCTTCTGAATCTTCTCATTAAATGCTGAAATGGGAGAGGATTTCCCGTTTCGTTTACTGCTATAATCTCACCTTCGAGGATGGCTTCTCTAGCCTTAACCTCTTTTCTTACAATTTCAACTATTTCAGGCAGACTCGCGGTCACGTCTGTTAGGCGACGGCTGAATATCCTAACTTCGTCTCCTAGTTTGTGTATCTGTATTCTCGCTCCGTCAAGCTTGTATTCAAACGCTGTTTTTCCCCTATGCTCCTTTAATGCTTCTTCAACGTTTTCGGCCATCTGAGCAAGCATGGGCTTTATCGGATGAAAAATCCTAAAAGATATGTTCGTTAAAGCATCTTTTCCGCCTTTCTTCGCCAGATAGGCAACTTCGCCTATATCTCCTCGCATCATAACTGCCTTTTGAATAAGGGTATGCGGTATTTTAAACGCCTTAGAAACTGCAAGTTCCATTAAACCTTCATGAAATCCCGTCCGCATTTCTCCGATCAGAATTTTAACTATATATTTGGCTTCAACAGGTGATGAATTGCTGAGTAGAGCCTCTAGGAGCCTCTCCTTTTTCTCTCTGGAACCAGACCCAGATGCTTCTGCTATGGCCTCAAAGTTTCTTCTTACCTCAAGTATAGTCAGCGTTTTCTCGAAAAGCGTAGCTTGTTTTTTCACTCTGCTTTTTTCAAGAACTATTCTTGTTGCATCTCCCACATCCCCGGTTCGGTTAAAGGCTTCTATGAACATTCTACAATCGATGTCTGTCAATTTTCTAATTACGCTGGTTAGTGTAGCCCAGCTAACCTCAAGCGTTCTTTGATCCCATTTTGGAAAAGCCCTTCCCAAAATCATTGAAACTGCGGGTTCAACTTCTTCTAGGCTTAGTTTTTGGAGAAACTCGGAAACAATTGAAACCATAAGATTCCTTTTCGTAGTTGATTCAATTTTTTCGCAGATTTCAGCAAGCTCTCTGAAACTTGTTTTCATAACTAAACCTTGCCTATCCTATAGCCTAGTTAAATACTTCTCGGGGAGCAGAATAAGAGTTTTTAAAATTAACTGTTGCTTTCACGTATAAAGCCGGTAACTATGAGCGAAATCCCCGAGCCCAACATGAAGAACATTGGATAGATAAACACTGAAAGCAAGTTACCATAGTCTATTCCTGAGATAGCTGATAAGAAGAAGAATACTGAAGCCCATGAAATGATGAATATGGCTACAAGACCTATTCCCAATCTTAAAATGAAACCGTTAGTGAATTCCTTCTCCACTTCAATTCCATAAATTAGTCTTCTATCTCTTGAAGACCGTGAAGACTGCATGGTAAACCCTTAAGTTAAATTTGAAGCTGAAAATTTATAGCTTAAGAAACAAGAATACTTCTTTAAACTAAGGACTTTGAATAAAGAAAAATAGAAATTAGAAGCTTGTTGAAAGTTTTTCCTTCAACTCCTTAATTTTTGACTGAAGCTCTTCCACTTTTTCTGTTTCTCCAAGTTGCCGATAACAATCTCTAGCGTATTCTAAAGCACTTACACCGAAACGGTTAAAACTCTTACCGAAAGCCATCTCAGCCGATTTCATAAAATGCTCAGCCGCCTCTTCATACTTCTCTAAGAAAAATTTGCATTCACCAGCCTTAAACAGCGAGTAAGAAGCATCAAAAAAGTTTTGAACCTTCTCGTAAAGTTCAGCTGCCTTCAGAAATTTCTCAGCCGCCTCTTCATACTTTTTGCTATCATAGAGAGTTGTTGCCTCACGATGTATCTTTATTGGGTCTTCTTCACTCATTTGTTTCACGCCCTTGATAAACACGCAACAAACATTTAGATTTTCCCATTACACCATTTAAGAAAAGGTAACTATGCATGAAAATTTGTGACGCCCACGTCCATCTAGGCGAATCTGGACCTTGGCAACCCTACATGGACGAAACCGAATATTCTTCGGCTCAGACAAGCCTTATCTAAGATATCAAACACAAATAGCGGTAATAGAAGCAGCAAATATATCTCAAAAGGTAAAGAGAAAAATATTTCGAGAAAACTTCCTTAAACTGTTTGGAGAAAAAATGTTAAAGGAAACATTAAATGTGCTGCCCGAAAAGGGGGTGTACACACTTATAATTTTTCTATCGGAGAAAAGCTTTATGAAAATAGGAAAACTTGGAGAATTTAATTTTCCAAAAGGATATTATGCATATACTGGATCGGCTTTAGGGCCAAATAAAAGTCTTCAGAACAGAGTTTATAGGCATTTATGTAAGGAGAAAAGGTTACGATGGCACATAGACTACTTTTTGCAAAGTCCAAAGGTAACAGTTACGGCTGTAGTAGCAATAGAAACTAACAAAAAACTAGAATGTAAGGTTAATAAATTAATTGCCAAAAAATTAAATGGAACAGTACTAGTCGAAGGTTTTGGAGCCTCAGATTGCAAAGAAAAATGTAAAAGTCACCTACTTTTCCTGGACGAGATGGAAAGTGTGGAATTTGAAACCTTGAAACTTTACAAGGAAAACTTCGGTGAGGAATCCTCAGCCATATTCCTTGTATGACATAATTCTAAATTATCTGGAGCCACCAATTTTAATTGATTAAGATGAAATTGAGGGTAAAGTCAGCATCAGTCACGGATTTACAAAGATTATACGAAATTGAAAAAGAATGCTTTTCTTCTGAAGCTTTTTCTATGGAGCAATTGGCATTTCTACTTGAAAATCCAAGTTCTATAAGTTTAATAGCCTTAGCAGATAAAGAAATAGTTGGATTCATAATAGGCATAGTCCGTGAAGGGTTAAAAACTGAAAATGTAGGACATGTCTTTACTCTTGACGTGGCCGAAAAATATCGAAGAAAAGGAATAGCATTAAGACTTTTAAAGGAATTAGAGAAAAAATTTAAGGAAAAAAATGTTAAAGAGTCCATTTTAGAAGTCAAATTGGACAATGAAGCAGCCAAAAAACTCTACAAAAAATTTGGATATAAAGAAATTTTATGTTTGAAAGATTATTATGGTGAGGGGGTACATGGGCTAAGACTTAGAAAGGTTCTTAAGTAACATTTTAAGAAGCTCGAACAAAAATTAGAAATATTCCAAGGGCTATTAACCCAACGCCGACACAGCCCATGAATAATTGAACAAAAGAGGCAATCTTCGGTCCTACGTTGTTTGCGATGTCGTTCAAGCTAATGCTCATATAATATATGGTCAAAGATCCAATTATCAATATAATAATGCCGAAGAATTTTTCAGCTATTAAAAAACCAGTAGACTTTTGTTCCTTTGTCCTGCTCATGACTAATCCTTCCAAATTTACTGGCTAATTAGGTTAGATAAAGCATATTTTAAACTTTATGAATCATGCGCCAAAATCCTTATCTAATCCCTATACCAATTTACGGTAGGTCTCTGAAAATTGGATGAAATAGTAAAGGAAGAAGAAAAATCCGAAGAAAAGTTGAAGAGGGAAAAGTCGAAAGAAAAGACGTTAAATGGATACTTGTTGCTTCGTTGATAACTTTTGTTTTCATGTTCTATTCAATAACTGTCTACTCGTATGCTTAGCTTATTTGTGATATTCTTAAAACCGTTATTCTAAGATGACTCCTCTAGTTTCGCTGGTAAGTATTCGTCAACAATGTAGGTTAAGCCATAACGACTGAAAGCCTCTTGTTCAGCTTTCCGCTTAATCTTGAGAAAAGTTTTGATTTCCCTTTGCCAAAGTTCGTTTTTGTATCTTGGGTCACGTTGCAATTCGTATAGTCGCTTTATGTCTACTTCTGTTAGAGGATCTGTTGGAAGCTTGTAATTAATTATGTCTGTTGCCCAAACACCGCTCCACTTAGCGTCCGGAGTTGTAAGTTCACGTAGATGTGCGGCATTAGCTGACCCTGAAATTATCACCATTGCGATATGCATTCCCCAAGGGTCTCCGTCTGTGAAGATGTAAACTGGAAGTTCAAGTTCCTTGTTTAGGCGGTGTATGAAATGTCTTGTAGCTCTTGGAGCCTGCCCAGCTGTTAGGACGAGTATGGCATTGAATCTTTCGTGAACACGTTCTTCTATGAAACGTGTGAATAGACCGCCTTTCTCGATTGCTATAACCTTGTCGGCGCTTGTTTTCACGAATTCAGCGCTTGTTAGGGCGGGCCCAATCATTACTCCGTCAGGATGCGAAGTTAAATTGAGCCTTTTTCCCTCGTATCCGGGTACCGTGTATTCTATTGTTAGGTCTCCGAATACTGCTGAGCGTTCTTCTGGGAATATGTTGAAGTCTTCTCTTGAAAAGCCTATCACGGTTTCTAAATCCGTTATTATGCTGTTTGATTCCGGCTGATCTTTAAATGACATTTCATAGGCCTGCGCCGAGTAGTAAACGTCTCTTAACGTTGAGGTTTTCCTTTGTAGGGTTAGCTCGTAGGCGAAGTAGGCTGCCCATACGAGTTGGGTGAACGGCCTTATGTGACGGATGTTCCTCGCGTTTCTCCTAACCTTTTTTTCGCCCAATATATACTGTCTTAGTTCTGGGCTGTAGTATATGTTTTCTATTGAGCGGCTTGGCATCTGTATTTCTGGAAAGTATCCCTTTTCCATTTGTTCATAAAGTTTTAACCCTAAATTCTGCAAGCTTTCCAATACTTCTTTTCTTCTTTCAGAGGCTGAAATTTTAGGCTGCTTCTGCACCAAACTTTTTCACACTCCATAAAAGTTTTCTAATATCTGGAGGCTTTTCCTTTCCCGCGAGTTTTGTTGAGAACTCAGCTATTCTCGGTAAATACTTGGCGAAAATGTTCAATCTTTTCTTTTGTCTTTCGACGTAGGCTCTTCTTGAAAGGAAGCGTTGAAGCTGTCTTGCAACTTCTCTTACTCCGTTTAGGATTTCCCTCTTTACTTCAGGCCTGTCGGCTATGAATTCTTTTCCAACTGTTTTGTAGGGAACTTTTGTGCTGCAAATGTGAACGAATATTGCTATTGGCATGTCGGGTGAAGCCTTGTATCTTCTCCAATTTATCGAATGAATTACTCTGAATGAAACGTCGCTTGCTTCGTCGTAAAGCAGTGGAATGCGGTTGGCAAATCTGTAGAGTACAAAATCATCTTTTCTCGGTATATTTCCTCCATAGGCTATTGCAACTTCAACTATGAATGGGTGCCCCGCATAAGTGGAAGGCTTACGCTGACAAACAGCCACGAATTCTGGTTGAAGTTCCTTTACTATTCCGGTGCGTAAAAGTTCCTCACCGAGAGGGGAAAGACAGCTTGCATCTGGAGGAAGAAAATAAGGGAATTTTCTCATTTTTCTAGCTAAGTGCACAACTTCCTCATGAGAAAGCTCTTTAGGATTCTTACTCTCCTTAATTTGCGCAAATTCCAAAAAGCGTCTTGCTATGTTTTCTCCTACGCGGTGAAAATGTTTTTTGAGGAAATCAACCATTGTTTTGCAGTCACTTAGCTGAATAATCCGTTGTAAAAGTTCGACGTCCACTCCATAAGGATGAGGTTTAGTTTCTTTCGGCGGCGGGGGCATTTTTGTTGTTGCCCTTTTGAAGATGTAGAGCCTTCCTTTAGGGTCAACGAACGTTATGTTGGCATAGGGGTTCATGATGGCTGTTAACTTGAAATATTCAAGTATTTTTGGCATGGCCCGTACATAGTCGCCTTCAAGGCTGAACTCCACAATTGTGCCCCGCCAGCCTTCTCTGTTTAGAAGAATTTTCCTCTCAAGAATTATGGGGCGGTTGCGTTGGATGTCAATCATGAGGGTGTACTTAAAAATTTTTGAGCCGCCCGTGCTTGATATGACCTTTGCTGGTTTATGGGTTGTTATCTGTCCATAAAGAATAGCCATTGTTCCGCCTAATCCAAATGTTCCACGGGTTTGCTTCAGCTTATATTTTGACCCGAAAAGAACTTGACCGAAGGCTGACGGAATATAACGTGAAGGAATGCCTGAACCGTTATCTTCAATTCTGAGTCTGTAAACTTCATAGCCTCTGGAAGTTTCTCCTTCAGAGGCAAGTCGAACATAAATGTCGGGCGGAGTTAAAACTTGCTCGGCTGCATCAAGGGAGTTTTCAACAAGTTCTCTTATAGCTGTAAAAATAGCTCTCGTTGGATTTGTGAAGCCAGCTATGTCTCTATTCCTATAAAAGAAGTCCGCTGGACTTATCTCCTCGAATGTTTGAGCCATTCTTTTAAGCCTCTACTATTATGTTAGCTTTAATAATGTAAATTTTCTTGTTACTGTATATTATTTGTATTAAAGGTCTTCCTCTGGTTTTTCCCATAACTCTAACATTTGTTTTTTGATTTCCCTTCTTTTTCTATGCAAGTAACGGTAAACTGTGCCGTGCATTGCCCCTTTTATCAGCATGTCTATTGCTTCCCTTGCTATTTGCGCCTTTTCGAAGTCGCCTATAATGCCTACTGTATGGCCGTAGACTGAAATGTATGTTTCAGTTAGCTCCTCTATTATTCTGCGGGTTTTTCCGTCCCTTCCGATGATTCTTCCTCTAACTCTTCTCATGTCGGATTCTGATTTTCCGAAAATCTGCCTTAAGTCTATTATTTCAAGAATTGTGTTTTCATCTTCGAGTAGGCGAAAGGCTTTTTCAGGTGAGAATCCCCTACCGATTGCTGTTACTACGTCTTTGGCTCGAAAGAGTTTCGAAGGGTCATTGTTTTCGGGTTTTAGTTCGATGTTTACGTCTCCAGTTGAGCTGTCAATCTGAAGTTTCACGCCCAACGTTTTTTCAATTTGCTCTTTAACTGAACCGTTTGGGCCTATTAACACACCTATTCTTTCACGTGGAATTCTAATGAAAGTGCTAGCCGACACCAGTGACCCTCCGATACAACTCGTCTATAGGAAACACTTCAACCCCCAACTTCTTAAAATAACGATTCAAATTGTTAAGGTCTCTACGCAAAAACATTTCGGAATTCGGATGCTCAATTGGAACAGCTTGTGAAACATCAATGAGAACTGGGCGGCCCCGCCAAATCATCACGTTGTATTCGCTTATATCACCATGAACAAGTTTTGCTTTTCTATACAAACGCTTCAAATAAGTAATTAGCAGCTTATATATGCGTTCAGGATTTTTAGGTGGAACATCCTTCATTAAAGGCGCTGATACACCGTTTTTCCCAATGAATTCCATGACAAGCACATTATTTTTTACTGCTATAGGTTTTGGAACACGAACTTTAGCTGCGCAGGCAAGTTCTAAGTTTTTAAATTCTTTCTGAGCCCAAGCGTAGACAAGTGAACGTGTGTCACGTTTAACATGTGCAAACCGCGGGTCTCCTTCAATGTAAATGAGTTTTCCCCTTTTAAATTCAGCCGATACGGTCAAGTAGATTTTTATGGCTATTTCGTTTCCTTCAGCGTCTTTACCCCAGTAAATTCGAGCTTCCTTTCCGGCTTTAACAACTCCGAAAATTTCCTCTACGACATGTTTATTCATTAAATCATAAATTGTCATCAAAGTTGATTTGTCGAATACTTCTTCTAAGACTTCGTATTCTTCACTTCTTTTTTCTTTCATCAGCTGTTCTCTTTCATATTTCCTCTCTTTATGCAGAAGTTTTTTAGCCGCCTTTTCTTCAGAAGCCACTTTTGCATTCATCCTAAATTGTTAGGTAGCCATTTTTCCTAAGCCACTCAACCTGGGCTTTAGTGTACCGCCAAATTATGTCTCCTCTAGTTTCAGATTGAAAATCCCAGGGTGAAACAAGCACAACGTCGCCTTCACGAATCCAAACTCTACGTTTCATCTTACCCCTAATCCTACATACACGTTGATGACCATCTTGACATTTAACCAAAACACGGTCAAAACCGAGCAGTTTTACGGCTATGCCAAGCACGTCGCTTGGCGCGGGTAGAACTAAATCCTTAATTTCTTCTTCGCTGATGACCTTTTTCTTTCCCAATTAGGCACCTCAACACTGCTACAATGCTACAATACATTATACCTACTTAAAAATATGTTGAAAGAACAATCTAGCTATTTTACTCGTCTCTAAAAATAATTCTTATCTTTCTTCTACTGAGCTACTGCATCATTCTTTTCCGTATTCTGCTTGCAAATTCAGCGACAGCTACGCCGATGAAAGAGAAGATTAATCCCCAGAGAAGGATTAGTTGCAGATGAATCTGCAAAATAGAATATAAGACGACGCCACTTGGTGCGGGTACTGGCGGGCTGCTAATTATGACTACTACGTTTACCTTTAAGAAAGCCATGGCAACTAGGAGAATTAGTAGTAGGATGAAGGCTGCAAAAGGAGGCTTGAAAAGGTCGTACCAGTCATGAGAGTTTGTGCGTCTAACAGTTAACAGCCACATTACTGCTCCAGGAACTATAAGAGAGTATGCAAGATTTAATAAGACAATAACAACATGAAACGGTGTGGGTAATTCCGGTTTTAGTGAGGCTATGAAAAAGGAACTCCAAAAATAGGATTAATAGTCGTTAAAACAACACCTGCAAAGCCTATTAGTGCTGCGTCCTCTACACGTAATGGTAATTGTTGAGTGCTCCTCTCAGGAAACTTTTGAAGAAGCTGCACAGCCATTCTACCCTTCTCGGTTAAACAGTACCGTCCGTCGTTGTCTTTTTCAATTAAGTCTCCCAAGATTTTCAAGTGATAATTAAATCTTCCAGTATTTTTAATCTCCACAATCTTCATCAAATCAACATATGACAATTTTTTCTCATAAAGCGTTAAGAGAATTTTACGTCTAATCGGATGTTTGAGAACATCGCTAAGGGACTCAAAATCAACGCTCAATTACTGAGCCTCACTTACAATTTAAGTTAAAGGCGAATTTAAGGCTATTTGACTAAAAAACTTATCAAAAATTAATCATCAAAGTCTAACTATTTGAGCATGCGGAATTCCTTCAATTAATAAAACTGCTTCGGGATGAACTAGCCCTGCTTCTATGGCTTTTTTCACTATTTTTTTGCCGACCATGTTAACTATTGTGCATTGCTTCATAAGTTCAACTGCCTCTTCCACGGTTACTTTTGTTCCTTTGTAAAATTTCTCATTCACATGAAAAACTATTTTTCCTTCCTTCAAGATTTTTCCTAGAAGTTCAACGTCGCAAGCTGCTAGCAATATGCATTTTCCACGCTTTTGTAGGTTTGCATAGACTTCCAATGCTTTGCACTTCAGCTTTGCCTATCAACTTCAATTTAATATTGGGAAAAGGCGGTTTTAAGGTTTTATTTCATTCCTAAAATTATGCATTTAAACAGGCCTTATGGAACTTTTAGCACCGCACGCCTCGCATATTAAGAACCAGATGCGTTTCTCTTTCACAATTTTCGTGTCAGGCCTCTTGCAGACGGGGCATATAACATATTCTCTTGTGTACCGTTCAACTAAACGCTGTAAGGTTTCGTTCTCAAATTTACCCTGAAAAATGGCCCGTTCATTTTCTATAACGCCAGCAGTGGCCATCTCTTTAGCTAAAAATTTAAGCAGATGTTGAGGTTTACGATTCAAAGTTTCTGCTATCTCTTTAAAGTTATGAATTACCGTTCTCATCCCGAAAATTGTTGAACGAACCCTTGGAATCTCAAATCTTTTGGACTCAAAAACCGTTGGTGGAAGCTGGGAGTAAGCCCTATCTAACAGTTCCTCATATTTCTTCAATTTCCTTTCTCCTTAAATTTGACCTTACTCAATTAGGAGGGATGTAACTTAAAAACATTGACTTCAAATAATATTTTGATGATTTGAAATGGGTCATATATATTTGTACACTGGGACGGGTGGTGGAAAGACAACTAATGCTTTAGGGCTCGCTTTACGCTGTGTGGGACACGGCCTTAAAGTTGTCATAATCCAGTTTATGAAATGGTGGAAGAACATTGGCGAGTATAAGATTAAGGATAAGCTTGCGCCTTACTATGAGATTTATCAGTTTGGCCGTGAAGGATGGATAGGGTTAGGAAACCTTACGGAAGAAGATAAGCGATTAGCCGAAAAAGGACTTGAATTTGCAAGGAAAATCGTTAAGGAAAAAAGGCCTCATCTACTGGTTTTAGACGAGATAAACTTGGCTGTTTACTGCAAACTATTGGATGTAAAAGAAGTCCTAAAGTTTCTCGATGAAATACCAGAGGAAACTCATGTCATCTTAACTGGACGTTTTGCATCTAAGGAACTCATTGAAAGGGCAGACATAGTAAATGAAGTTGTTGAAATAAAAGCTCCGGAAAAGTTTCCAACAGTTATAGGAATCCAATATTGAAAGGCCTAGGGAAAACTTAAGAAAAGTTCTGCTGATTAACTCTATTTCTTACTCTGGTGAAACAAATTGACTAAGGCGAAAACTCACCCTTACATACCAAACTCGGTCAGGGAAATTAAAGAGCAAATGATGAAGGAAATAGGAATAAAAAGCGTAGAAGAACTTTACAGCGACATCCCAGAAAAGTTTAAGCTTAAAAGAAGGCTAAACTTGCCGGAAGCACTTTCAGAACTTGAACTAGAAAAGCACGTTGAAAAAGTTCTCTCAAAAAACAAGACCTACATGGACATGCCCATTTTTCTAGGGGCCGGATGTTGGCCACACTATGTCCCAGCCGCAGTAGACTACGTAATTCAAAGAAGCGAACTTTTAACTTCTTATACGCCTTATCAACCGGAAATTTCGCAAGGAATTCTTCAAGCTTTATTTGAATATCAAAGCATGATATGCGAACTAACAGAGATGGAAGTAGCTAACTGTTCAATGTACGATTGGGCGTCAGCCCTAGGCGAAGCTGCAAGAATGGCCGCACGGGTAACTAGAAGAAACGAAGTATTAATTCCAAAAATAATTCATCCGGAAAGAAGAAAAACTCTTGAAACCTACTCCGAACCAGCCGGAATAAAAGTTGAAGCAGTGGACTATGAGAGAGAGACGGGACAACTTGACCTTGAAGACTTAAAAAAGAAAGTTTCTGAAAAAACAGCAGCAGCAGTATACATCGAAAATCCCTCATACCTCGGATTCATAGAAGCTCAAGTTGACGAGATAGCTGACATTACCCATGAAAAGAAAGCCTTACTCATAGTCGGTGTAGACCCCATCTCACTCGGCGTTTTGAGGCCGCCTGGAAATTATGGGGCAGACATAGTTGTTGGAGAAGGCCAACCTCTTGGAAATCCAATGAATTTCGGCGGCCCTCTCCTCGGAATATTCGCCTGCAAAGACGATGTTAGGCTTATCCGCCAAATGCCCGGAAGAATAATTGGAATAACCAAAACCGTTGATAGAGGACAAACCAGTTTCTGTATGGTTCTCCAAACCCGTGAACAGCACATTCGAAGGGAAAAGGCAACGTCAAACATATGTTCTAATGAGGCATTATGCGCAGTTGCAGCCGCCGTTTATATGGCTTTACTTGGCCCTGAAGGATTCAAAGAACTTGGGCAACATATTATCTGCAAGTCAAACTATGCTATGAGGAAATTGGATGAAATAGAGGGTGTTAAATGCCCAGTTTTCAATTCCGCTCACTTTAAAGAGTTCACAGTCAACTTTGACAATTCTAACAGGAGCGTTAAAGAAGTTAATAAGCAGCTTCTCAAGGCGGGAGTTCACGGTGGAAAAGATATAAGCATTGAATTTCCAGAGCTTGGACAAACAGCGCTTTACTGCGTAACAGAGGTTCATACTAAACAGGATATTGACAGGCTAACTGAAGCTCTAGCAGAGATTTTGGAGGGAAAATAAATGTTTAAACAAGCGAAATGGGATGAACCAACAGTTTTCGAGCTTGGTCATCCGGGAAGAAGAGGTTACATTGTGCCGAAACTTGAAAACGGCATATTTGAGGTAATAAATAATCCGGATGAATTAATTCCTAACAGAATGAGAAGGAAGAGTCCGCCTAGGCTTCCGGAACTTTCAGAAGTTGAGGTTGTACGCCACTTCACTCGGCTTTCTCAAATGAATTACGGTGTAGATTCCGGGCTTTATCCGCTTGGAAGCTGCACAATGAAGTATAATCCAAAAATCAACGAAGTTCTAGTGAAACATAAGGGTCTAGCTTGGGTTCATCCCTATCAAGACTCTTCAACAGTTCAAGGGATACTTGAAATCTTATACAAACTTTCAAGGTGGCTTGCTGAAATAACTGGCACAGAAGAAGTATGCCTTCAACCCTCAGCAGGAGCGCATGGTGAATTACTTGGAACACTCATAATGAGAGCCTACCACAAGTTTAATGGAGAACTTGAAAAAAGAAGGGAAATCATCGTCCCAGATTCTGCCCATGGAACAAACCCGGCAAGCGCTGCTATGGCTGGCTTTGAAGTAGTTGTTGTCCCCTCAGATGAGAGTGGATGCGTAGATGTTGAAGCCCTTAAATCTGCAGTTTCTGAACGCACAGCCGGTTTAATGCTTACCAATCCGAATACGCTTGGAATTTTTGAGAGGAACATTGAGGAAATCGCCAAAATTGTGCATGAAGCAGGAGGTCTACTATACTATGATGGCGCCAATCTCAACGCAATCTTGGGAAAGGCTAGGCCGGGAGACATGGGATTCGACATAGTTCACATAAACATTCACAAGACATTTGGAACTCCGCATGGTGGAGGAGGCCCTGGAGCCGGCCCAGTTGGAGTTTCAAAGGAGCTGGAAAAGTTTCTTCCTGTTCCCCGCATAGTATTTGATGGCAAACAGTACTATCTTGATTATGATAGGCCGCATAGCATTGGGAAAATTAGGGGATTTTATGGAAACATTGCTGTTTTGCTTAAGGCTTACGCTTATATTCTCAGTTTGGGCGCTGAAGGCCTAAAAGAGGTGGCAGAAGTTTCCGTTTTGAACGCTAATTATGTTGCAAGGAAACTGGCTGAAGTTAAAGGTTTCAAGTTGCCATATGACGAGAAGACGCCTAGAAAGCATGAATGTGTTTTCAGCGCTAAAAGACTTAGGAATGAAACCGGAGTTCAAGCATTAAACGTTGCCAAAAGACTTTTGGATTACGGCTTACATGCACCTACAATGTATTTTCCATTGATTGTCGACGAAGCCTTAATGATTGAACCTACGGAATCCTTCGAAAAGGAGGAGCTAGACCGCTTCGTTCAAGTTTTAAAGAAAATTTCTGAAGAAGCTTACACTGAACCTAAAACTGTTTTAAATGCACCCACAAATACTTCTGTTGGGAGAGTTGATGAAGTTAGGGCTTCGCATCCGAGGACTATGGCTTTGAGTTGGAGAATGTATCTTAAAAAGAAGAAGGAAGGAAAAATTTAGCGGTGTGCAATGGATTTATATGTGACTTCTCATTTTTCTCTTCAAAGCAAAATTCGGATGAGTGTCAAGTTTGAGTGAAACTGAACTTGAACGGAAAGTTAGAAAAGCCGTCGAACAAGTTATTGACCCAGAAACTGGTTTAACTTTCGGCCAGATGAAAATGATTACGGGAGTTAAAGAAGAAGAACCCGGAGTCGTAAAGATAGATTTTGTTCCTTCAAGTCCTTTCTGCCCAATAGCTTTCAAACTTGCTAAGGACATAAAGAATCAAGCGTTAAAGGTTGAGGGCGTAAAGAAGGCGTTTGTCTACTGTCATGGCCATACTATGGAAGAGGCAATAAATAAGATGGTTAACAAGTAGTCAACTGCCAAAGCTGTTAGGCTGGTTTTGATGAGTGAAAAACGTTTCTTATGCGTTGGAGAACACGAAATCTACTGTTGCGGAGCCAGAGTAAGAATTAAGGATGGAAAAGTTGAGGTATTATCTAAACCTCGCATAGTTTACTGTCCGTTGCATGAGGCGCTTTATGGAACAAAAACAATAGATGAAAACGCTGTGAAAAAAAGCGTTGAAATGAAAATTGCCAGTTTCGGGTTTTGTTGTGAGAACAGAGTGTTCCGTGATGATATGGTTGTTCCGTATGGAAGTTCAGAAATAATTCGGGTGTGTATGGAAAGGAAAGCAGTTGACTGCGCAGTAACGGTTTGCGAAGGAGCTGGAACGGTTATAACGGCTAATCCGAGGCTTGTTCAGGCGATAGGAGCAAGGTTAACTGGAATAATAAGGACGTCTCCTATTAAGGGAATAATTGAACATGTTAAAGCTGAAAGAGGAATAATTTTAGATGAGAAAAAGGCTGAAATTAACCAAGCGAAGGGCGTTGAGAAAGCGGCTAATTTAGGATATAAACGAATAGCAGTAACTGTTGCCAGCTTCCTCTCAGAAGAGATGAAAGAAATTAGGGAAATAGAAAAAGAAAAGAATGTTAAAGTGGCCATTTTTTCCATATGCAATACATGTGCAACTGAAAAGGATGTTAACCGCATCTTAGCTTACGCAGATATTGTTTGTGCAAGTGCCTCTAGGCTGATAAGGGAAAAAGTCGGCCCAAAGGCTCTGATGCAGCTAGGAGTAACCATACCCGTTTTCGCCTTAACAAATTTTGGAAAAGATTTAATGCTAACCTACCTCGCCAATTTTAATGAAAAACTAGTAGTGTTTAGAACAAGGAAACTGCCATACTTGGTTAAGGGAAAGGGGCCGAAAATTGAAGGTTAAAGTGAAGTACTTCACTTTCCTACGTGAACTGATAGGTAGGAGAGAAGAAGAATACGAATTTGAAAAGCAACCAACTGTTGAAGAGATAATAAATTTTATTGCGGATAAATATGGAAAGGAGGCCAGAGAATATCTATTTGAAAAAGATGGAAAATTAAAAGAGGTTCTGAGCTTTTTGGTTAACGGAAAAAGCATAGCAAGCCTAAACGGTTCTAAAACAAAATTAGCAGACGGAGACGTTTTAGCTATAATACCGCCGGTTGGAGGAGGCTAAAACTACTCTACATCTGTAATGACCAGCAAATGGTGGGGCTGGGGAGATTTGAACTCCCGTCCCGAGAGCCCGAGTCTCGGAGCCTAGACCAAGCTAGCCGACAGCCCCCAATACTTTCAAGTGAACACCCAATTTATGAGTTTTACTTATCCAAACTTCTTTAGGTTTCATAACCTTTATAGCGTGCTCATAGGTAAATTAGCGTCAATTCAGCTTTGGGTGAAAACATGAACTTGAATGCCTTAGAGCTGCTGGCTTATAATCCCCATAGATGGCTTAACGAAGTTCTAAATAAGATAGGCTGGGGCCTAACAGTTCTGGCAATAATACTGTTTTACTTGATAAACTTGATAATTCTTTCAATAATCCTCTACATAGCGGGCTTAACGGTTGTCGGCAAGAGAAAAGCTACTTTCGGCGACGCCTTCAAGATTTCTCTTCTTGGAACTTTTCTAGGAAGCTTAATAAGCGGGCTAATATCCTACTTCGTTCCAGTTTTGGGACTAATCGTCTACATTCTCGTATGGCTTGCCTTAATTAAGCATTATTTTGAAACTGGATGGCTTGGAGCCTTAGCAGTTGCCATTTTAGCATTAATAGTGGCGATAGTTCTTATGGTGCTAATCTCCCTGATTTTGGCCATACCCCTAATCCTAATTGAAGTTTTCAAAGGAGGCATAGGCTTCATCACAGCGTTTGTCTGAGAGAGCAGAAATGAACGCAAAAATAAAAACAGCGCTGCTTGGCTTAGCTTTCATCTCATGCCTAACACTGGCCTACCTTGAAAATACCATTTTCTTTAATTCATTAGAGGAAATATTTGCTAACCCGCTTCTATCGGTAGGCATGGTATTCATCCACAACGTTTTAGTCATTTCACTAATCCTATTGGGCATGACCTTCTACGTTGAGGTTGTACTAAACTTCCTCCCAAAACGTGAAATTGAACACGTAGTACTTGACCACCCTAAGATCTTTGCATTAATATTCACGGCAGTTATACTTCTAATAAGCATACTGAGAACATACATGCTCGTTTACGGAACAGTAGAAATTCAAAGATTAGGCCTAATCATACTACTAAGCAGCCCAAACGGCATAATAGAAGCCTACGGAACATACCTCACAATAAAAAAGACGTTAAAAAGGACGATTTCAACGGGAGACTTAACACTAATCTACGGATTATTCTTCATAGCAGCCATAATGGAAGTCGGATTCGCCCAAATCCTAATGCATATCGTAGAAGCCAGCTACTACTAGAACTCTCCAATTATCTCATCAACACTCTTTAATTCAGCGCCGTACACGTCCCGAAGATAATTTAAACCCTCAACATGATCTTTTTCTGTGAAGGATTCAACTCCATCTTTGGCAATTACTATTTTGTAGCCCCTGAAAAAAGCGTCAGCAGCAGTGTGCCTAACGCAGATATGCGTATGCAAGCCGCAGAGAATTACGGTTTCAACCCCTAAGCTGCGAAGAAGAGGATCTAAACCAGTTTCAAAAAAGCCACTATAAGTCCGTTTCTCAATTATGTAGTCTTTCTCAGCTGGCTTTAACTCGGGGATAACCTCGGCGCCGGGAGTACCCTTAATCGCATGTTTCCCCCACCTTCTAACAACTTCGAAATCTTCGGGGTAATGCGCATCATTAGCATAAATTACTGGAACCCCCTTCTCCCTAGCGGCTTCAATCAACCTTTTAAGGTTTGAAATTATCCTTTCGGCTCTTTCACACTTCAAATCGCCAGTTACAAAGTCGTTAAGCATATCAATTATTATTACAGCCTTTTTTGGCATTCATAACACCTCAATCATGAAGTAATATACAGCGTTAAATATTTTATTGAAAAACAAAACTTCAACTCATCAAAGATAAAATTTAAGCTTTACAACTCCAAACTAAGCATAAAACTACAGGAGAAAATTTCATGCGAAGATTTCACACAGCCTCAGACGAAGAGATAAAGAGAGGAGAAACAACAGACATATACTTCGTAAGAACAAAGCAGGTTTTAGAGGCCAAAGGTCTAAGCAAAACCCACGTAGTTGCTGAGATAACTCCAGGCGAACTTCCAGGCGGCCTCCCATGGGGAATAATATGCGGAATAGAAGAAGTAGCAAAACTCTTCGAGGACGTACCAGTCAACATATACGCATTTCCAGAAGGAAGCGTATTTTACTATAAAGACTACTACGGAGTCAGAGAACCAGTTCTAAGAATTGAAGGATTATACGGAGAATTCTGCATTTACGAAACACCCCTACTTGGAATGCTATGCCAAGCCTCAGGAATAGCAACAAGGGCGGCTAGAGTGAAAAAAGCCGCTGGAGACAAACCAGTAATATCCTTTGGAATAAGAAGAATGCATCCGGCACTCTCTCCCATGATAGACCGAGCAGCCTACATAGGAGGATTCGACGGAGTTTCAAGTCTAACAGGCGCAAAGGCAGCCGGAGTAAAACCCGTTGGAACCATGCCCCACGCATTAATAATAGTTTTCGGAGACCAAGTTAAAGCCTGGAAAGCATTTGACGAAGTAATGCCGGAAGACGTTCCAAGAATAGCCCTTGTTGACACTTACTATGATGAAAAAACAGAGGCATTAATGGCGGCAGAAACACTAAAAGACAAACTGTTCGGAGTTAGACTTGACACACCGGGCTCTAGAAAAGGAGATTTTGCAGAAATACTACGAGAAGTCAGATGGGAACTCGACATAAGGGGATATAAAAACGTTAAAATCTTCGTTTCAGGAGGCTTAAACGAGGAAAAAGTACGAATTTTAAGCGAAGCAGGAGCAGACGCCTTCGGAGTAGGAACATACGTTAGTAACGCACCAACAATAGACTTCGCAATGGATATAGTTGAAATAGATGGAAAAATATGTGCAAAAAGAGGAAAACTAGGTGGAAAAAAGGAAGTTTGGAGATGCCCAGAATGCCTAATAGACATGGTTCTACCATACAATTCCGCACAGCCAAAATGCCCAAAATGCGGAGGAAAAACAGAAAGAATGCTCAAACCATTAATAGAAAACGGAAAAATAGTAGCTGAACTTCCAAAACCAAAAGAAATTAGAAGCTACGTTCTAAAGCAACTTGAAAAAGTAGAATTAGTCTAATGCTTCAACCTTCTTTCAATTTTTCTCCAGCCAATATTCCTAATCCAAAGGCAATAGAAAGCGCAACAAACCATTCGTGATGGAGAGAATCATTCCATTCCCAAATTTTCCCATACAAAATAAGCTGATGTAGAATGATGATTATTCCAATTGATATGAATATCAACGCCCAGAGTTTACATCGAGACATGATACCTCTTAAGGCATACTACAATTAAATATTTAACATTTTCAATGAGAACGTCACAAAAATTAAACTTAAAATGAGGCTTGCAGTAAAATATACGTCAACCTAAACAATTTAAATTTGAAACTGTCTTCTGATTCTTGAGAGTTGATGATAATTTGGCGCCTCAAAATGGAAGAAGCAAGAAAATAGTGGTTGTAGCCCATTGCATACTGAACCAGAACTCGCGGGTTCAAGGACTAGCAAAATTCAAGGGAACAATAACCCCAGTAGTTGAAATACTGACCAAAAGCGGAGTTGGAATAATTCAGATGCCATGCCCCGAATTTCTCTACATGGGATATAAGCGTTGGGCCCAAACAAAAGAACAATACGACATAACTCCATATAGGAAATTTTGCCGAAAAATAGCAAAACAAATTGCGGAACAAATCCAAGAATATGCAAAAAACAATGTAAAGACGCTTATAATTTTAGGAATTGAAGGAAGCCCAACATGCGCAGTAACAGAAACAACAAAAGGATATAAAGGCGGAAAACACGCGAAAAATAAAGAACAGAAAACGACAAAAGTTAAAGAAAAGGGAATACTAATTGAGGAACTACAGAAACTACTAGCGAAAATGAAGATAAAAGTTGATTTTATAGGAATAAACGACAAAAACCTAGAAAAAACATTAACAAAAATCGAAAAAGTGCTGGCAAACACATAAACGGAAAGTTTAATTTTAATACCTTAACTATCAAACTTGAAATAAGCGGGGGTCGCCAAGCCAGGCCAACGGCGCAGCCCTGAGGCGGCTGTCCCATAGGGGTTCGTGGGTTCAAATCCCACCCCCCGCACCAAATCGAAATAAGGGGCCGGTAGTTCAGCCTGGAATGAACGCCTGACTTGCAATCAGGAGGTCGCGGGTTCAAGTCCCGCCCGGTCCACCAAATTTTGAAGATTTTACACAATAAAAATGAGATAAGCCAATAACAAGTTTTAAGAATGCTTTTAAGTCTTCGGTTTGACTTTTATTTGAGGCGTTAAAGGTTGAATGTTAGAGAAGCCGTAATTTCTTTTCAGTATGCTGAGAGAATTAAGTCTGGGTTGATTATTGCTTCCAAGCTTATTGACGAAGCCCATAAAATGCATGAGGATGAACGGCTGGGAGCGGAGAAACTACTCGTCTCCTTTATGAACGCTTTAAACGGAGAGATTAAAATCGCCTATAATGCCTCTCGTCTCCAATCATTTAAAGATGCAAGCTTAAGCATTGAAAAAAGTATAGAGAATATTCGTTCAAGAAAATTTGATGAGGCAATTAGAAACGTTTCACATGCAATTTCGTTGGCAACAACCGAAGGACAAAGGGCAGTTGAAACATTAGAGGCTGAAAGAATCATTTAATCGAGGGTTGCGTATGAAAATAGAAGTTAGGGACATCACCAAAAAGAATGTTGATGAAATACCTAAGCCATGCAGAAACTGTGTTTACTGGGAAAACCCCGAAAACTTCGAGAGAATAAGCCCAGAACAAGCTTTCGAATACAAGAAATCATGGTTCATTAAAAATTTGAAGAACTTCGGAGTATGCGGAAAAATACTTTATGTAGATGGAGTTCCTGTCGCTTACGCCCAGTTTGCGCCAAGTAGCTTGCTTCCTCAAGTAAAAAAATTACAACTGTTCCTCATTAGGGAAACCCGAAGATAGAATAATCTTTCTCTCATGCCTTTTCGTTTGCAGGCCAGAGTACAGAAATAAAGGTTTAGGCTCAAAACTTCTCATAGATATAATCTCCACCTTGAAACTTCGTAGATTTAAGGGAATTGAAACCTTTGCGAGGGAAGACTCGCCTAACAACCCTTCCGGACCAGTACATTTTTATTTGAAGCACGGATTCCAAATTAAAGAAAAAATTAGACCAAAACTTCGCTTTGATGCACCTTAGGATTTAATTATCCATCTTAGACAGCATAGAAATGATGGTTAAAATTAGGAAATTTAAGCAAGAAGACTTAACTCAATTAGTGAATATTATAAATGACAGCTATAAAGGTAGCTACGAGTTTATCCCCTACACTGAGGATTCGCTTCTAAAGGAAATTATGGAAAGAAAACTTAACGTTTTAGTTGCTGAAGAAAAAGGAGAAATTAAGGGTTTAATTTCTTACTGGCGTGGAGGTTGGGGTGAGGAAATAGATTTTCTCTGCGTAAAAGAATGCGAAAATCAAAGCAAAATTGAGGACGTGCTTTTACAGGAAGTAGAAAAATTTGTTTCTGGAGAAAAGTTGTTCATAGCCTTAGGCGCTGAAAAAATCGATTATGAAAAATGGGCTAAAAGAGGCTACAAACCTGAAGGCGGCCTCTACCATATGACAGCTGAACTAAAAGAGCTTAAACCTATACCTCCAATTCCTAAAGAAATAGTCCTACGCAGTTTAAAGATCGGCGAGGAGAAGAAACTAGTTGAAGTTGTTAACACAGCCTATGGAGGAGAAAGACTAACCCTCAATTCCATTCAAAAATGGAAGGAAAGAGACCCCATTTTCAATGAAGACTGGATTCATGTTGCAGATTATAAGGGCGAAATAGTTTCTGTCGTTGTCTCCAGGAGAGATATTAAATACAATAGCTATTTTAGAGCTAAAAGAGGCTACTTGGGGCCTGCTGCAACTCTGCCAGAATACCGCGGTAAGGGATTGGCTTCAGCCTTAACTCAAAAGGCAATGAACTTCCTTTTGGAAAAGGGAATGAATTGTGTTGGACTTTACACAAGCGAGAGAAATAAAGCGTCTGTGAGTCTGCTTAAAAAGCTGGGATTCAAAGTGGCGTACCATTGGAAATTTTTAACGAAACATTTTAAGTGATAATGTTTTCTTAGGAGGTGTCCACAGCAAGTTGTTGCCCTAAGTCTTGTTAGGCCCTGAACTCATCCAACGTAAGGCCTATAGCTATAATGATTAGGATGAAAATTAAGCCTAACGTCAGCACAGTTGAGGGATCAAATAGTGCAACGAGTAACTCCACACTTTTCACCTCAACATGTAGTTTTGATTTACAGTTATTCTGTGAAACTTAACTACACTATGTCCCATTTCGGACACATCCAAGTTAAATATGTAAATGAAGAAATCCGCAACATCAACAATGTTTTTCACATTAAATATCTTTGCGATTCCATCAGCATCAAAAATTGATTCAATATGTTATTTCAGGTTGCCGCTTGTCCTCTGACCCCTATAAGAAACTTCAACAACAGAAACGGCCTCTTGATCAGCCAAGCTTGGAATTAAAGCCCTAAACTCCTTATCCCTACGCAACTCCTTTTGAAAAGCCTCAACGCTTGTTATGGCCGAAACTGGAATCTCATACCATGAACCTTCAACACCCACTAGAGCTGGGATTCCCTTCTTCCGCAACATGACAGCCTCAAATTCATGTAAAACAAGAAGCATAAGCCTCTTATTCGTTAAGTAAACATTCGCCAACAAACATGAAACCGGAAAATCCTTTCTTTGCCTTCCAAGAAACTTTTTAAATTCAACCTCCTTAACAAAAACCGTCGGCGCTAGAATTCCATTCTCAACTATCGCATGCTCGTTCTCCCTGAGCTCCTTATACAAACCAACAAACCTTGGCATGATAGTCACCTAGACCGAAACTTTAACGGTTCTATCAAAATTAAGAATTATGAATTCAGAAACCGAATTTGAAACATCCAAAGAATTTTCCGCATTGATAGAGGCTGGCTTTGAATACGTCTGCGAACAAGACGGCCTCAAATTTTTCCGCAAAAGAAGGTAAGGTGCCGCTGGTTTATGCAATGGCGCCGCCGGTCGGACTCGAACCAAAGATGGATGGAGATATCCCCGCAAATTCTCCTTTTTTCCTTATTTTATTTGATATTTGCTTTTTCTGTGAGTTCTAGTCGTATTTTTTCAAGCTGTCTTTCAATTTGTTTTTTCTCTTTGGCTTTTTCCAGTAATGTGATGAATAAGTGCAGTGTCCCGCGCGGGCCTTTCCACTCTCCTATGAGCCTAGCTATAACATTATCCAGATTGCTTAATTCTTGAATGTCTAAACCTAGGCTCTCTGATAGTTCAATTTGGCCACTACGCCTAATGCATCAGCCAACAGCCGATTCACAAGCCGACTCACATTCCTAGCATAACCAGACTGAACAAGCTACAATAAACGATTCCAAAGCTCATCATCCAAATAAAGCGTTCTAGCACTACCAGACCTAACCACACCGCTCACTCAGCAGAAAAATATCATATAATATAACAAGCCCAGGCTACCCGGAGACCTTTCATCAGCTATATAATAACAGTATCATATGCGCCGAAAAAATCAAAATTTTCCAGACAAAATGTATGAGAAACTCCTAAGCGAAGGGCCCTTTCCAACATTATTTTTTCGGTTAACCACGATTAAACGAAAGGCTGAACGAAAATATGTGTGAGAAAAATTTTAAAAAATGTCATATATGCTGTTCATTAAAACTATTGGAATGTTAATATGAGTCAAAAACTGGCTCGCAAAAATTTCTGTGTTATCTTCACTCGTATAAACCGCCTGCTTCACTTTGTTCATATTTTATCTACCTTTTAAAAATTATAGAGACCAGAAAAATTAAGGAACTAATTATAATAATTGAAGGCCCTGCTGGAAGAGCGGTGAATTTAAAGATTAAAATCCCTAAAAAGGAAGATATAGCGCCGAAAAATGTTGCTAAACTTGTATACTGAAATAAATTTTTGCTTAGGTTTCTGGAGGCTGAAGCAGGAATTGCAACCAAAGCAGCGGTTAAAAGCCCTCCCACCATTTTTACTCCTAAAGCAACAATTATGGCTATTGCGAGCAGATAAAGAATATTATACTTTTTGATATCAATTTCGCTTGTCTTTGCCAAATCTTCAGAAATATTGATTAAGATCATTTTAGCATAAATCTTCTTAATAACAAAGAAAATTAAAGAACATAAAGTAACAGTAGTAATTGTTTCGTAAACACCAACTTTTGTAATATCGCCGATTAAAGCTGTTTTTGCTTGCTCAATTGGTAAAAATAAAAAGGCAATTGCAACCCCTAAAGAAAAAACAATAGCGGTGAGTGCTTCCATAGGAAGTTTTGTCCATATCTCAAAAATCCATATTAAAACAATTCCTAAAATTACAAAAGGAAAAGCGCCTAAAGAAACATCAAAACCATAAATTAAAGCCAAAGCAATCCCCGGCAAGGTTAAATGTCCTAAGGGGCCTGCTACTAGAGTCATTCTTTTGGAGAGCATTAAAGTTCCCAAGTATCCTGACACTGCACCAATGAGAATACCTGTAATTAAACTTAATATAAACTGATTCATTTTATCTACTTTTTAAAAATTAATGGCAGTGAGTATAAAATTTTACTTCTTCCTTGTAGAGTTTATGTAAAATCTGTGGAGTTAAAACTTTTTTCGGGACACCTTGGCAAATTGGGCATTTATTTAAACAGACCACAAAATTGGAAAATTTAAAGACAACGCTCAAATCATGTGTGACCAACAAAATTGTCAAATTCCTTTCTTTTTTCAATTTGAACAGTAAATTATAGATGGTTTCCTTTCCGCTAATATCAATCCCAGCCATTGGCTCATCAAAAAGCAAAACATTAGGATTTTTAACTAATGCCCAAGCAACCAATATCCTTTGAAACTGGCCTGAAGATAAATCCCCTAACCTTTTCTTTAAAATACTCTCTTCAAATCCCACTGATTCCAAAATTTCTCTTGCTTCCTCTGAAGTAGTCTTTAATAAAAAGAATTCCTCAACATTTATCGGAATATCTTTTATAAATGGTACCCTCTGAGGAACATAACCTATTCTAACGTCTTTTCGCCATTCAATTTTTCCTTTGTACGGAAAAATTCCTACCAATGTTTTTAATAAAACCGTTTTTCCTGCACCATTTGGACCTAAAATAGTCAAAACATCTCCTTCCTTAACTTCAAAAGAAAGACCTTTAATAATTTCCTCGCTATCTAATTTCACATTCAAATTTTTCACTTTTAGAATGGGCTCTTTCATCTTTTATGCCCCTTCCAATACATCTTCGAACCTAGCCTTTTAACTTTTTTATTTTCCATAACTCAAAATTTCTCTAACTGTCTCTGTAATTGCATATGTAAACGTCTATTCCAAACTTGTTTGCATCTTCAAGAGCTTTTGAACCAAGTGCTTGCCTTTTCATAAGTTCTGTAGTAATTCAGCTTTGCCTCCATGTTCGCTTGTGTTATCTATAAATTCCGCGGAGCTTCCGGAATAAGCTGGAAAAGTTGGAAAAGGTAAACCAAATATGTTAAGTGAAATATGGAAAATATTTGATGGTGGATGGAACATGGAAATTGATGAATTGAACAAAAGGATAAAGAGATGTAAAAGATGCAGGTTATCTGAAACAAGAATGAATGCTATCTGTGGAGAGGGAAATTTGAATGCCAAAATTATGCTGATTGCTCAGGCACCAGGGGTAAAAGAAGATAAAGAGGGAAGGATGTTCGTTGGGCCTTCAGGGAAAGTGCTAGATGAATTGCTAAGCCTAGTAGGAATTAGCAGGCAAGAAATCTACATGACAAATCTGATTAAATGTATGCTTCCAAAATACAGAAAGCCCAAGCAGGATGAAATTAAAGCATGCAGTTATTACCTAGATGAAGAAATTAAATTGATAAATCCAAAGACACTAGCTCCCTTAGGTTATTATGCCACTCATTACATTTTCCAAAAATATGATATTTTATTTCCTTCAAAAGCAGAATTTTCTTCAGTTTATGGTAGACTGTTTTTAGCTGGAGATAAGAAGGTACTACCTTTGCCTCATCCTGCAACTCTTCTTTACAATCCTGACTCTAGGCAAGATTTGATAAAAAGTTACAGAAAGTTGCAAGTGTTACTAGAAGATTGTAAATGGTATCCGATGTGTCCAATGAAGAGATTTTATGAGGAAGGAAAGTTAGATAAGAAGTGGATAGAATTGTACTGTAAAGGAGACTGGGAAAGTTGTATTCGTTATCAGATGGAAAAAAGAGGTGAACCACATCCAGATTGGATGCTTCCTGATGGAACCTTAGATGAAAAATTGCATAAGGGGAATTTAGGCACCTGTAAAAATTTAAAGAAAGATAATTAAATTTGATTAGTATGAATATCAAAATCTTAATTTTAATCGGAATCCTAATTTTGACAGGGATAGGAATTTGGTTTTCAGTTCAGATAGAAAAGCTAACCCGGCCAGAAATTCCTATTGAATCCGAAAAAGGAGAAAAACCAGAAATAACTTTGATTTCTGTCTATGACAACTATCAAGTAAACCCAGAACTGAAAGCTGCTTGGGGATTTGCTACTATAGTAAAAACTCCCAAGGAACTGATACTATTTGATACCGGAGGGAGTTCGGAAATTTTGCTTTTTAATATGGAAAAATTGGGCATCAATCCTGCTTCAATTAAGAAAATGGTCATTTCTCATATTCATGGCGACCATGTAGGTGGGTTAGAAGGTTTTTTGGAGAGAAACAGTAACGTCACGGTTTTTATTCCAAGTTCCTTCCCGGAATCTATAAAAAACATGATAGTCCAAAAAGGAGCCAAATTTGTAGAAATTTCAGCTCCAAGGAAAATTTCTGACTTTATTTACACAACCGGAGAGCTTTATGGGCCTCCAAAAGAACAATCCTTGATTATTGATTCAAAAAAGGGATTAATTGTTATTACAGGCTGTGCTCATCCGGGAATTGTGAATATTGTGAAGAAAGCTAAAGAATTGATGAAAAGAGATAAGGTATACTTAGTTTTAGGAGGATTTCATCATCCTCCTATATCTTGCGTTAAGGAATTTAAAGAATTGGGAGTAGAAAAAGTTGCACCATCTCATTGTACAGGTGATTTAGTCAGAGAAGCCTTCAGAGAAGAATATAAGGAAGATTTTATTGAGTACGGGGTAGGAAAAGTAATTGAAATTAAATAAAATGTATCTCAATGTGTTCGCTCACATTTCAGCTTCCCAAATATGTATATGCTGAAAAATGCTATGTATAATTCCACCGTCTAACTCTAAAAGGAAACGTTATTAACCATGATAATTGTTCTCTAGCACTTTTCTAATGATCAGATTTTCTTACCGCTAATTGATAAAGTTAAGCTGTATGGCTTTATCATTGAACTTTCTCTCTTCTGGTAGTTTTTATGACGGAATATCCGAGTGGAAGGGAAATTAGGGCTAGCCAAATTTCTGGCCTTAGTATTCCTGGTCCCGCAGTGCCTGAGGTTAACCATTCCCATGTCCATTCCTCGCCTTCCCACATGGCTATTAGAGTGCTAAAGCCGTCCGCGCATACTATGAGGAAATAGAGCAGACCAAACACTATGGAGAGAATTGTAGCGATCAATAGAAAGCCTAAGGATTCAATTTTCCCCTTCCAGAGGAATGCCCCGCCCAAATAGGCGGCGCCGATCACTAAAGCCGAAAATCCGCCAAACAAGTCGACTGGAAGATTCAGAATGGCAGCTGCATTTTCGGGCTGGAATAGATACCATAATCCAGCTGTAAACTCGGCTACGCCGATTATTAGGTAAATACTCCCTAAGATAACGGCGTAAACAACTAAAGCTCGACTGCTACTTCTACTTACCTTCATAATTTTCACCTAATATCCTAACAATCCTCCGACTGCAACTATTAAGGAAGCGGCAAGATAGGCGAGAATAAGTCCGTAAATGACCGTGAAAATTGTCCATTTCCAAGAGTTTGTTTCTCTGTAGATTATTCCAATAGTTGCAAGGCATGGTATATAGATGAGTGTAAACGCCATGAAGGCTAGGCCTGTAACCAGAGTGAAAACTTGCCGCAGTTCTTCAGCTCCGCCTAAACCCAGCACTCCAAACGTGTCAACAACAATCTCCTTCGCAACAAAACCGAAGAATAGGGCGACCGCAGCTCTCCAGTCAAAGCCTAATGGACGGAAAATAGGCTCCAAAATATGACCAAACGCCCCAATATAGGAGGCTTCTATACGAGGCTCAGAGCCAGCGTGAACTGGCTCCCAGGGATAGGCTGAAAGAGCCCAAATAACAATGGTAGCCAACAAAATTATTGTTCCAGCCTTCTTTAGGAACAGGACTCCCCTCTCCCACATGTGCGTCAGTGTGCTTCTTAAAGTTGGCATGGCGTACATTGGAAGTTCAAGAATAAAGGCGGAAGGTTTACCCTTAAAATATGGAATCACTTTTCTGAAAAGCAATGCCATAAGAACGGCTAAGCCTATTCCAAGAAAGTACATTGAATAAACTCCTGCAGCGGCATATTCACCGAGTACGGCTCCACCTATGAAAACATAGACAGGCAATCTTGCACTACACGACATTAACGGATTAACAAGAATTGTTAATATCCTATCTTCCTCCTTATCTATGGTTCTGGTCGCCATAATTCCAGGGATATTACATCCAAATCCCAACAGCATAGGAATGAATGATTTCCCGTGGAGTCCAAGCTTATACATCACTCTATCGACTACAAAGGCGGCTCTTGCAAGGTATCCGCTGTCTTCAAGAATTGAAAGTCCAAAGAATAGGAAGAATATTGGTGGTATGAAGACGAGAACTGCGCCGAGGCCGCCTATGAGGCCATCCGCTACGAAAGAGGCTAATTGTTCATTTGGAATATACGTGCTAGATATTTCACCGAGTTTGCCAAAAACTATATCTATCAAATCGGATAGTGGGGCTGAAACATCAAATGTGAAGCGGAAAAGCGCCCACCAAAGAGCCAAAAATATGGGAATCCCCAAATACTTGTTCAGAAAAGCCTTATCAAGCAGGTCTGAGCGGGTTAACGGTCTTTCTCCCTTTAAAACTTTAGGCAATATTTCGCTTATAACCTCGTATCTTTTTTCAGCCAGCTTAACTTCGGCTTCTTCTCCAAGAAGCTCCTTTATTTTTTCGCTCATTTCCTCATCTTCAAAAGCAGATTAATTATTTCATGTATGCACGGGCTTTTTTCAACAATTTTTAAAACTTCTTCATCTGCTTCAAGCACTTTAATTGCGAGCCATCTAGCCGGATAAATCTTAGTTAAATCCTTGTCTTTTCGTAATATTCTCTCAATTTTAGCGATGAGCTCATCATTTTCCTTTCCATAGCTGATTTCGATTATTCGTCTTTTATCTTTCTCCTTAGCAGCTTTAACAACTGCCTCTTTGAGTTCTTCCACTCCCTCTTTGGTCGTCGCGACTGTTGGAACCACCGGGACTCCCAACAGCCTTGAAAGTTCGCTTACGTTAATTTCGTATCCTAAATCCTTCGCGATGTCAAATTTATTTAGCGCAATTACGATGTTTGCTTCCAATTCGAGAAGCTGCAAGGTTAGGTATAGGTTTCTCTCAAGATTTGAGGTGTCTACGATGTCTATTACTACGTCTGGCTTTTCTTTGACTATGTAGTCTCTGGCTATTAGCTCATCTATTGAGTTCGCGGTTAGGCTGTATGTTCCGGGTAGATCAACAATTTCCATTTCAATACCCTTGAACGTGCATTTTCCAACTTTCTTCTCAACTGTTTTTCCAGGCCAGTTTCCGACATGAGCTTTTCCGCCTGTTAGATTATTGAAAATTAGGCTTTTTCCAACATTCGGATTACCTATAAGGGCGACTCTAAACATGGCATGTTTCACTCCGGATTTACAATTATTTTCATTGTGACCCCCCTTCCGAGGGCTATTCTTGCTCCCTTAACATCAACTAGCACTGGACCCGGAGAACTTGAAGAAATAACTCGAACCTTCGTCCCGGGAGTGAAGCCTAACTCATAAAGCCGCCTTACGAGATCCCTTCCACCTACGACTTCAACTACTGTCGCCTGCTTGTTTTCTGAAAGAAACGCCAACGGAACTCTCAAATTCAAGGCTTCACCTCTACGTAAACGTTTTCACATTCCCTCTTCCTTAGACTGAGATTGTAGCCTTTCACCAAAAACTCCAATGGATCGCCAAGAGGCGATTTTCTCACCATTTCAATCTCTGTTCCTCTTATTAGCCCCATGTCCAATAGTCTTCTTCTCAAAGCCCCGCTGCCTTGAACCTTTACTATTGTCCCCTTCTCCCCAGGCTCCAACTCGCTTAGTTTTTTCTGCAAAGTTTCTCCCTCGGATCACTGCAAATTTTTAGGTTACCCTAATTTACTTGTATATATACATTAGGAACATATGGAAATTACCCTAAAAAGGTTAGAAAGAAATTAAGAAAACCTAAAAATATTAGAAAAATTGTTTATTATCCAAATTCTCAATAATTTTGCTTAAACATTAAAAGTCTTAACGGAGGCAAATTCTATTTACAAAATTGCTAGATTTGTAATTTGAATTTCCAAAAAAGGCTATTACAGGGAAGCAGAGGTTACAGCTTTAAAAGCTAAGAAGAAACTGCTTTAAGCACCATAGATCCAACCGTTGCACCGATTTTTTCACCTACGATAGGGCATTTCACCTTCAGAAGAAAGAAAATCTTTTTACCCTTAACCTCACTAAGCGACTCATAATTTCCCTGTCCTTTACTGATTATAACATTAGTTTTTTCAAAAGCTTTGAGGAACTCCTCTGAGCACTCATCGAAAATTATTCCTGCACAGTCCGTTCCAGTGGAAATAATGTCGGCAACCCTATCGATTTCGGCTATTTTTGCATCATCAATTGTCGCGTCGTTGAGTATTGGGCCGCCCTTAACCACATATACAATTCTAGCTTTAAACTTCTTTAGTTCTTCTAACAGTATTCTATCAAAGAACGTTTCTCCTGAATTATCCGCAAGATACAGCAGATCAGTTTCTGGTTTTAACTCGCGTCTAAAACTTTCAATATGATTTATCGCCAACTTACTGGTTAAGGCGTTTTTGACTTCCTTCTCCAGATCAATTTCTGCTTTTGGACCAAAGTCAATAGCGTTGCCTGCTATCGCTATTTTTAATGCGGTAAACAGCGGGTCGCTTGAATTTTTAACCATAAGTTTGAGTCTTGGATAAAGCTGGGCTGCAAGTTTGTTATACTTATTTTTTAACTGTCTGTAAGGATCGGAATTACCAGTGACTTTTTTCACAATTCTATGAACTTCAGTTCCAATTCTCGGAATATCCGTAGTCCACTTTACTTGCGAAAGATAAGTTGCGACTTTTCTAAGGGCTTTTTCGCGTATTTTACCATTGTTCGTACTCATTTTCACAGCTTCTAATGCTTGTCTCAAAAAGCAAGGAATACATTCTAAATGAACTTTCATTTTGTTCCACCATGTTTCAAAAGATACAGTTTCTCATTTTTATGTGATATGTCACAAAACTTATATTCATGTCGGAGGATAATTACGTGAAATATCACGAAATAAGTTGAATATTTGATAGGTGGTGTTGCTTTTATGAGTTTGAGTGCCCCTAAGCATTCGGAATGTGCAAACTTTAGGGATGGAATATGCCTCCTCACAGGAGCAAAGGTTGACCCGAATGGACTTGCATGCCCAAACTTCACTCCCAAAAGTACCTTACCATATCAATGGCCTCCCACGAGGCAATACGATTTTACGCAACAACCCAGTTACGTCTTGTACCCAATCGTACCTGTGCCTTACATGTTACCATATGCTTCGCCATGGTTCTCGCCGTGGATCTACGCCTATTGGATTTTCATGAATAGCCTTCTTTGGCAATATTGGCAGTACGACCCCTTCGGCTACAGTAATCCATGGTTTATCCCGTATGGCTATTACCCGCTAATACTCCCTTACTGGTAAAAGGTATAAAGTATTAGCCGAGAAGGAGATACAAGCGTTTTAGGAGTAAAGAGTCCAAATATTAATTCCGTTCATGTACAATTTTAACTTTCACGTCCACTCTTAAAATTTCTAGATATCTCCTTTTCCTTTTTCTCACAGTATTTCTTGAATTCTTCCAGCCATCTCTTAATGAAACGCGGGTGATCTGCATAGCTTGTTATGAACTCGACAAACCTAGTAAATTGCAATATTGTCTTTGGATGAAGCCTATGCTCAAGAATATGAGCATCCCTAAGCGCCACATCCTTAGGAACAAGAATTATCTCAAGAAATCTTCTGAAGGTTTCATGCCTTTTCTCAATAACTTCTGCCAGCTCCTTTCCCTTATTAGTTAATCTGACACCTCCATACTTCTCGTAAACTACAAGATTCATTTCCTGAAGTTTCTTCAGCATTTCAACAACACTAGACGGTTTAACATTCAGCTCACGAGCTATATCTCTAACA
>Ga0190354_1000008_pt1 | contig 40811 bp, 81 predicted proteins | sample 4872131213_MG_FD_163436 | JGI IMG/M metagenome (GOLD analysis project Ga0190354, IMG submission 163436) | Hydrothermal vent microbial mat bacterial communities from Southern Trench, Guaymas Basin, Mexico - 4872-13-12-13_MG | ecosystem: Environmental > Aquatic > Marine > Hydrothermal vents >...
CATCTACTTCCAACTGGGCCGGGAGGTGCTCAATTTCCTCAGAGATACCTTCTCCTCCCCCAAGATGCCGGAAGAAGGAGAGCTGCAATTGCCGGATTTCCGGCAGGACTATGAGAAACTCCGCCAAGAGTTGCATCAGCTCGGGTGGCAACCGTCAGGCGGGCCATCTATGGAAAAGCAAGAGGAAAGCCACCAGCCAGGGCGGACTGTGGTGACGCAAGCGTCGACGCAGATGACGCAACAGGGCTTTGCCTCTGAAACCGACACTCGCCGCTACCAGATCGAGGAGACCTTCCGACCGCTGAGGAAGCTGGAAAGACATCTGAGCCAGAGCTGTCGCATCTATGGGAAGCCCTGTGACTGTTGCCCGGGCCATGCCATGGATCTCAAGGAGACGGCCATCGAGAACAAGCGGATCATGCCGGAGCGGTGGGACCTCTGGAACGACATCGAGAACTTCTGCAACGAGGTCATCTCCAAATCCCCTGACCTGAAAAGTCTGCCTCTGAGCGACGAGGAGTTTGCACAACTGACGGAACGAGCCAGGCATCTGAGGAAAAGGCTACTGGGCGAGGTTCCTGAGGAGGAGAAGCCAGAGCTGGTAAGGAAGTTTGAGCAGACCTTCGGGTCGCGATTCGAGGACTGACGGGGTGCAAAATGGGAAAAATAATCGAGACGGCCCTGACCCCCGAGACCAAGCACATCTGCGCCGATTTCTTCGCCATAAGGTCGGTCGTTGCCAAGGCAGCCTGGGAGTACATGCGCGAGGAGGGAATTCCCTGGAGGGATGCTATCAAACGGGCCTGGGCCGAGGCAAAGAACCGGTGCTTGGGACTCGGAGTTGTGGTATAGTGTTTAAGGGGGAGTTATGCCCGAAACCGAAACGGTATCCCAGGTTGGCGTATGGACAAAGGAATCATGCCTCGACCCGCATCTCAGATACTCCAACATAACACGGCGGGCATGGAGTATAATGAGGCAGGAGAAAATCCCGTTCAAGGACGCAATGAGGAAGGCCTGGGACGAGGCAACGGAAGAGTGTCGCAAGCTGGGAGTAGAGATCAGGGGCTAGGACCCGAAGGAGGTTGGCATGGACCCTGTTGAGGTCAAGAAGGCAGTGGAGATAGAAACCCCCGAGGGGCATCAGGCAGCGTTGGTACAGCTTTGGAAGGATGGACATGTGACGGTGTGCATCACCCCCGAACTTGAGGGAGATGTTGACCTGGCCATCTGCCGTACCTCCAAAAAGCCGGAGGGCGAAAAGCTGTACTACATGGCCCAGTGGTGGTTCTGCGAGATGATCCCTGGGGCGAGAGTCAAGAAGCTGGAAGGGGAGGAATGAGCGGCTTGATTGGATTGCTGGCAGTGGACGAGGATTGCCCTCCCTGCCCGGGCGCAGTGGAGGCCCTCAAGAGATACATTGAGGCGGACGAGATTATTGTCATGGACATCAATGATGCTGAGGCCAAGTACCCGCAGCTCAAGGACATCCCGGGCATTCCGGTGCTGGCCATAATCTCTCCGTCCACCGGGGATGTCCTCCACACGATAGGGTTCGAGGCCATGGGCGAGGGGGAGAACATGAGGGTCTTCCTGGAGGGGAAGGCCAATCTTGACGGAGAAAAAGAATTGGATTAGAATTTACGAAGGAGGTGTAGCTATGGCGAAGGCAAGACTCCTTGTATCCGAAAAGGCTCTGGCCAACATCCCGCCCGAGAAGATCGACGCGGTGTTGGAGAGCAAAAACATCATGGTCTCCGAGACCCCGTTCGGGAGCCCTCCGGGAACAGAGCTGCTCTATGTGAAGAGCGCGGTCGATTGGAAGGGAGACCCGACCAAGCTGCCCGAGGGATCCAAGACCGGTCTCGGTAAGGCCATCGGCACCAGCAGGGCCTGCGCCGGTGTGACGGGCACAACGGTTGACCCGAAGACCGGCAACGAGGTTCCACGCAAGGTCCTCTGTCAGCGGACGGCCTCTCCTGGCCGGGCGCCACGCAAGCCATACCGCAGACCGGGCGCCATGACCGCCGAAGCCCTGGGCATAAGCGTGCCGGCAATCGCCAGACCGGCAGGATTCTAGTAAGTGGAACTTGAGGAGTTCCTAGCCCTACTTGAGGAGAAGGGCCTGACGCTGGAAGAGACCTTGGAACTGGTGACCAAGGCCTTCGAGGTCCGTGGGCTAAGCCTTCACAAGGCCCTTCCCTGGAAGGGGAACCCGGAGCTCCTCCCTCCCGGGTCCAGAGAGGGTTTGGGTTTCATCATCGGCCTGGCCAAAGCCTGTGCCGGCGTCAAGGGTAAGGCGATCGACCCGGACACCGGAAGGGAACTCCCCCGCGCTGTGCTGTGCCGCAAGAACCTGGCCAAGCACCTGAAGTCGAGGCCGGAGGGCGAGTAGGCCGCCCCCGGCCTCGCTGCGCTGCACCAGCACGCCCACGCCTCTTAGCCCTGCTTGCAGTTTACCAGTTGCCTGTGCTAGAATGGAATTGCACAGTTGAAGCCAACCGTGCTAGGAGTAACAGAAATGGCAACAACGGGTAAAGAGCAGGCGCTGGAGAACCTGAGGATGGTGCTTACCGGAGCCAGGCCTCGGGCAAAAAGCACAATCGTCGACTACCTTTCAAAGGCGAGGAAGTTCCTAAACTGGCTTCCGCATGATCCACCGCCGGACGACATGGACCTCCACCGTTATTTCGCCGAACAGCGGCATAACGGGATCGGAGAGGGAACCCTGACCAGCACCTACACGGTCCTGAAAAAGCTGTACTCTGCCAATCGCTGGCCATGGCCTCTCGGAAGAGAGGACCGCCCGGAGCCACCCAAGGAACCCCAGACCCCGGCTTTCAGACCCGAGCAGGTGGAGGAGCTGATCCTCAACTGCGGGGAATACAGCGATGCGGAGCGCTTCTACCTGGCCCTCTCCACGACCTACGGGATGAGGAGAGAGGAGCTGGCCCGGGTCAAACGCAAGGACATCCGGGAGGGGAAAATACTCGTCCGCACGGCCAAGAAGGGACCCCAGCGCTGGCATCTGATTCCCGCCGAGATCATGCCCGCCGTCAGGGGCTATCGGGTGAAGGAACACCAGGTCAGGGCCATGTCGGCGATGTTTCAGCGGATCTGTCGCAAGGGACTGGGCCAGCGGATGCCCGGATATGGGTGGCACTCGATACGGCGCACACTGCTAACCCTTCTGCCGATGGAGCTCGCCAAAAAGGGGATGGATCCCTCCCTGGCAGCCCACTACCTGCGCTGGTCGCGGAGGACCATCGGAGTAGCCTTCTTCGGTACAGCTATGGCTGGGGTCTACGCCAGGCCGGAAATCCTGGATTGGGATGAGCACGGGATTGATCGCCTCATCTTCGAGGTCCACCCGTTCCTCAAAGTTTGGAGGAGAGTCTGGCCGGAGAGCGGGGATGAAAAACTCGCACCAGAATCAAAATCTGAGGGCTTTTCGGGCCGGGGGAATATCTAAATATCCCCCCGGCACCAAAGCGACACTCCCAGCGCCGCCACAGCTCCTCTGCAACCCCTTCACAGCGTCACTGACGCAAACTTTCCCCAGGTTAAATCTTGATAAATTCAAAATTAAATTTGAATTTATCAAATTGAATGTAATTGAATTAGATTTAATTCAAATTCATTTTGAGTCATATGACTATAGCTACTTATATTTTTTGCTATTGCTATTGCATAGTTTTTAAGAACTGTGCTATAATATAGCTAGAAGCTAGCACCTTAAAAATTTAATATGACCCCAGCTACCTAGCGAAGTCTAAAAAATAAAAAAAGGAGGAGGGATGATAGAACTTCGCAAGGTAGCAAAATGGCTTGCTGGACTCATAGCTAGCGAGTCAAAAGAAGACTTCGAAGTCTTGCTAGAACAAGTCTTAGCTGAGCTAAAGAAGCTAAGACATGAAGCGAAGCTAGCTTTAAGTGAAGCTTATGTCTTTAGCCGTAAGGCGCCTAGGGAAGAACGCGAAGACTTGTTTCAAGACTTATTCTTAGCACTATGGGAAGCTAAAGTTAAAGATGAAAAGCTAGCTTACGCAATAGCAAGATGTGACTGGAAAGATTGGTGGAAACGGTATAAGGTAAGGCAACACTATAGCTTAGACTTCGAAGTTGAAGGCGAAGATGGTGAATCCTACCGCTTCGGTGAAATGTTAGTAGCCGAAGTCGGATGGGAAAATAAGGTAGATGGTGACTTAGATGGTGAAGCATTGTGGAAAAAGCTACCAAGTGACATCAAAAGAATCGTAAGCAAAAGGCTAGCTGGACGGGCATTGACGGGAAGCGAAAGAATGAAGCTTAGCCGCTTCGCTAGAAAGCATGCCGAATTACTCATAAGCTAAAATGTTGCGCTAGGTAGCTGGGAAGCGATTAGAAAGCTGGGAATTGCCTTCCCAGCTTTCTTTATTGTTTTAAATTCAATGTTGCGATTTTCGAAGGCAATTCGATAGGTATAGTGGAGGGAAGTTGAAAGGATGGGGGGAAGGGAAAACGGGGCCGGCCCGCAAGGGCGGCAAGGCTAAGCCTTGCGGGAGCTCCGGCTCATCAGGCTAACCGGAACCTCAGCCCCAGTAACCTTACCCTGCCGACCCGACCGTGGAGGGTCTAAGCCCACGGGGAACCACGAACCTAAATTCGTGCACGGTGCTCCAGCGTGGCTCTGGAGCCGGGTGGGATCCGTCAAGGTCCTCGTCCGCTCATCCCATGCCCACGGGACGTTAAACCCGAGGCGTTGGGCTGGGGGATAAGCCCGCGGTATGGCTGTGGTGGATCCCCCACCACCAAGAGGACGGGGCGCAGTCATCTGTCTCCCAACGCTCTTCCTCTGCCCTCATGTAGAGGCTCCAGAGGGTAAGCGGGGCGAAGGGAACCAAGGCGGAATGACCGGGGCAAGTAGCAAGCCCCCTTAGGCCCCCACCGCCGTGGGAGAGCGCCAGGCGGCCCATGGCATCCCCCGGACTTTGGGCTGGCCGGACTTGAGAGCGAGCTCCCCTCTCAAGTAGGGGAGCTTTTCAGTTTTGGCGCCTGGGGCCAAGAATTGACTGGTACCCGGGCGGGAAAACTGAAAGGGAGGGGCAAGATGAAGTGCATCATCTGCGACCGCAAGCCCCCTCTCCGTGGCCGGGCAATCTGTCACAACTGCCAGGCCAAGATAGAGGCGGAGAAGAGGGCCAGGCGGAAGCCAAAGCCCGAAAAGTACTTGGTCTATCGGGGCAACATCGTCGGACTGTTCCCAAACGGGGATGGCAAGCTAAGGCCGGAATTGCTAGGCGGCAATCCGGCAAGGCTACCGAAGTCCAAGACGATTAACCTTGACAAGTTTTGCCCAGGCTACACTAGAGAGCAAGTCCGCAAAATGAAGCGGACTGTTCTAAGGTTAGCCGGGGTCTAGGAAACTAAAAGGAAAAGGGGGGCAGAATGGAACTCAAGCTGTGGCGGACGGGCCGATTCACTTGGGTGGACATAAGGCTGGGCCGGTTTTGTGCCAGCATCGGCATAAGGCCGCTGGCTGTGCCCGTGTTCTACAGGCTACCTAGAAACTAGGGGGTGAAATGAAGTTTAGACCGATATCCAAGGACGCCTGGGAACCGTATTGCGACTGGCCTGTGGCGGGCGGGTTCTGCAATAAGCCCGCCGTCGTAATCACGGGCGAAGGGCCGGGCATGGCAATAATGCTTTGCGAGGAACACCTTGCCAAGCTACTTGCCAAGCTACGGGATACCGAAAAGCCAGAGGAAAGGGGGTGAAGCATGAAGGAGGCACCGGCGGTCGAGGTGCGGTGTCGCCCCGACCAGTGGGGCAACCGCACGATGCAGAGGCTGGCCGAGCAAGCTTTCCGGGACTTCCCGGAAGCTGAGCTGGTCAGGGTGATAGAGCATGCCGGCTGGTTCCTGGTGTTCCGGCGGGACGGGAGCGTGGTGCACTCGGCCAATGATTGCGCTGTGTATCCGCCCGAGCTAGAGGAATACCGGAGAACCCGAAGGATGAAGCTCATTGCCAGCGTGGAGTACAACTAAGGGGCAACTTGCCCGGAAAGGAGGTGATAGGGGCATGGCAACAGTCTGGGCAGTCCAAGAAGCAAAGCGGCTTGCTGGCCAACTCCACGATGTGACGGCTGGAGAGCTGGAATGCATCCGGAGGCGCATCGAGGAGTGGGCGGCCTCAGGCGATGCCTTCGCCAAGGGGTATGTGCTTCGGTTTGCCTATACTCAGCGAAGGCATAATGCGCCGATAATAGACAGAATCATAGAGCTCATCGAGGGTTAAAAAGGGGGCTAAATGAGGTGGATACAAGTCCACTGCCCCGAGGGGGGTAAGACTCTTGGGGAATTACGAAAGGCGTGGGGAAAGTTCAGAAGCTATCCCGAGCTAGGATTAGTAACCTGTCCATATTGCGGTAAGTTAACAAGGGTAATCCGGCAAGGAAATCACCGTGTCCTTGATAGGCATTTATCCAATTGAAGAAAGGGGGTGGCATGCTGGAGAGCTCAGAGAGAATTGTCATTCTGGCCTTTCCCGATGGAACGCTTATGGGAACCTGGGCCGACTGGCTCAGGAGAAACCCGGCCCGCTATCGGGAGGCTAAAAGGCTGACAACCTACAAACCTCGCAAGGGGCAAAGCAGAGACCACCTTTTCCGCATTGTGGGAAGGTGGGCCCTGCGAATGGGATATGTGAGCTAAAGAGAAAAACTAAAGAAAGGAGGTGAATCGTGCAGGCAGTCATCCGGGATCAGACCGGGCAGCCGGTGGGCCTCATCGCCTTGGAACCGGTCAAGTTCAAGACCGGCAACGACGGGTATCGGGGCCAGGAGAAGCTGGTCATTGGGGGGACCCGGTATCAGGCCCAGGTCATCATCGCCAAGATTCGCAAGAACGGCAAGAAGTAAACGGAATCCCGGTTTGGCGGGTCCGGGTTACCAAAACCCGCCAAAAATGGCTAAGGAGGAGGCAATGAAAGGCATCATAGCCAAAACTTACCCTACAAGATATACAGCTTTTGACAACCCTAAAACTTGGGTAGAGGCGGCGGATTTATCGGTCAAAGATGGAGGCTATGAGTACGCCGTTTACTATGAGCCGATGGCAAATCGGGAGTACCCTCATATTACCGATGGCATTTACTGCGAGATAGTATCTTATCAAGGTATAGATTACTTGGTGAATTGCAGTTATACGATACCTGATAAGAGCCGAGAGCAAGGTGGAGTTAGCAAACGTTTCAAAGATTACCACGAAGCCCGCAAGTTTGCACAGAATTGGATTCCGAAGGCACAAGAGATGATAAAAGCTAAACTTGTGGGAGCTTTATAATCGAGGCATAGAGGGGGTAAAGTGAGCCTGTATCAGAAGTACCGGCCAAGGAAATTCTCGGAGGTGGTCGGCCAGGAGGATGTGGTAGGCATCCTCCGCAACCAGGTCAGACGGGGGAGGATCGCCCACGCCTACCTCTTCGCCGGCCCTTCGGGAACGGGGAAGACGACAATCGCCCGCATCCTGGCAACGGCGGCAAACTGTGAGAGGCCGAGGGGCGGGGAGCCTTGCCTGAAGTGCCAGGGGTGCAGTGCCTCGGCCTGGGATGTGGTAGAGTTCGACGCCGCATCCTACCGGGGGATAGATGAGATCAGAGAGATGCAGACGAAGGCACTCCTGGCACCAATAGGGAAACGCAAGACTTACATCCTAGATGAAGCCCACATGCTCACCGAGCCGGCCTTCAACGCCCTGCTCAAATTCCTGGAGGAGCCACCGCCCCACATGGTGTTGGCCCTCTGCACAACGGCGCCGGGGAGGATACCCGAGACCGTGAAATCCCGTTGCGAATACTTTACCCTCAAGCCGCTATCCCCTAAAGCGATAGCAGCTAAGCTGGAGTACATCGCCAAGCATGAGAGGGTAGAGCTCGCCCCGGCATCGCTGAAGTTCATTGCAGGAATGGCCGACGGAAATATGAGAAGAGCCGAAACCATGCTAGAGCAAGTCATATACCTGGACGGCGGTAAACCTTCCCACCGGAAGGTGGTTAAGTTCTTACAAGCGAAGCTAATTTGAAGGAGGGAAAATGGAGCAGTTAAAAGAATGGTTCCGTGAGTCAGCTTGGATATACCCAGAGGACGATGAAAAATTCATCGAAAAGCTTAAGGGAAATCTGAAGCGGGAATTCGGGGACGAGTGCGTAGTTTGGCAGTCCGCTCGTCTCCTGGAGTCAAACAGCTATCCCCAATATCTATGCTCTGTTGACCTGCGGGGGATAGGTGGGGATGTTTGCCACTTTTGGAGAGACGGACAAACTTGGTGGCCAATCTCAGGGGACTATAGCCTAGACGATGAGAATAAGGCCGAGTTGGTGCTCCGCAAAACCATTAGGGAATTCAGAGAATCGAAGCATGGTGTTGCGATTTAAGTTGCTTATTCGATTAGTATAGTGAGGGGGTGAAATGGAGTACAAATACGAGGATTGGCATATATTGACAGCGATTTGCTTTCCACCAGAAGAGCGAAGGAAAATCATCCGGGTGGAATCATGGTGCAGTGAAGGGCCTCTTATCTGGGTGACATCCGAACCGTTGAGGGAGGAGACAATAAGGAAATTGGAACTAAAGGAGGTGAAATGAGCGCTTATGTAGTGAACAAGTCCCACATAAACGCCCTTGTGCTATGCGGCTTGGGCTTGGTCTGGTACCACGAGGGGAAGCGGCACGAGCTAACTTTGAGGTCAGCGGATCGGGTAGGGCAGATGCTTTTGGACGAGTGTGTGAAAAGTGTCTCGTACCGCTATCCGGGTGATGAGATCACAGAGCTGCCCGGGCCGACCGATGCCGAGTGGCTTATACCGTTTAAGTTCAATCCCGTTGTAAGGCGCCCCACTCCTGTTCAAGCTCTGAAGCTCCTGAACTGCTACGAGTACCAGAGCTGCGAGCATCCGGGCTGGCCGACAAGCGAAGCCAAGGCTTTCTGCGATGCGCTACGTCATGACCTCATACGCAGACTGCCCGGGTATGATGAGGCACCGTGGGAGTGGGAGGATAAGTTGTATTATGAGAACACCAAAATCATCAGAATATTCTAGAAAGAAAGGGGGTGAGATGACAGAGTGAGAGGGACTGTTATCTAACAAGGACTAAGTGCGTGGACAGCGAGGACACCTGGGGGTGAGAGGCCCCAAAATTGGAAAGGAGGGAAAATGGCGAAATGTATAGTGTGCGGTGCCGAGGCTAGGGATGATGAGCTTGTTCCTCTCGCATTCCCCAAGGCTAAGGCGCACCATTCCGTTCGCCCTCTCCTGCAAAGGCAGGGAGTCACCGATACCTGCGAGCAAATAGGAAACAAGTGGCTGAGGCTGTTTGAGCTCGGCATATTCCCTGAAGAACTTACGTGGTTCTTCGAGGAGTGCCAGAAGTTGGCAAGGGAGGGGTAGCTGAGAAAGGAGGCATAGATGGAGATCATATTAACTGAAAAACAGACGCTGTATATCCTTAGTTCCGATGCCCGGTTGTTGGCTGCCATTGCCTTGGAGGTCGAAGATGACGTTCTAAAGATAACAATCGAGCACGAGGGAACTGCCGAGGTCCAGGAGAGAGTACCGACATTATAAAGGGGGGTACTAAGGATGGTCGTGCAGAGGCTGATCAATCCGACCTGGGACCGGGAGCTGATCGTGCTCCACGGTAAAAAGACGGTAGTCCTGGAGTGGAAAAATAAGGACTACCACATCGTAGATGAGGGAATTCTCAGGAAAGTGAAGCCCAACTGGAAAGTCGAAGGCAGGGAAATCTAGGAGGTGAAAATGGGAAAGCCAATACCAGTGGACAAGTTACCTCTCGATGTCCGCCAAGAGATCGAGGCCCGGGCGAAGATTGTGCCTCAAAAGATAGTCGTCCTGGGGAAGATACTCCAGACCTTGGAGGGCATCCCGAAGAGGGACGCCATCTGGGTTCTGAAGCAAGCCATCAAGCAGCTAGGAGGTAGGATATGAAACTGGAGCAACTTATTGAACTCGCACAGCGCTCCACCTGCCGGATGGTGGAGGCACTGAAAAGGAAGAATGACCCGCTGTTCAGACCTTTCATGGTCAGGGAAAGTTCCATTTTACTCAAGAGGGCCTGGTCCATTTGGTGGAGAATAAGGCTAAGGAGGTACAAATGAGAAAATGCGCCGTATGTGGAAGGGAGCAGCTCTTCCCGACCGAGGGGCGAGTGGTGGATGGGAGCTGGGGTAGGGATGCTAGGGTTCCGGAGCAGTACCAGGGCTGCTGGGTCTGTTGCTGGAACTGCTACGAGAGGCTGACAAAAGAAAATAAAACAGAAAGGGAGGCTTGACAAGGACTACTATAGTTGTGCTATAGTAGGACTGGAGATGAAACGCAGAATAAGGATAAACCCAAAAACAAAGCTGGCATATATCCCTGAGGATATAGTCAGAGAAGGCTTTGCTGAGGATGTAGATGCCTACGCCAATGCCATGACTCTCACCCTTGTCCACCCGAAAGCCTCTTTAGAGGATGTTGAGAAAAGCTTAGAGATTGTCCTCCGGGATATTCGCTTGCGAATGGGTAAATTGGAAGAGTAACTCTTAGAGGAGGGTTATCACTTGACCGAGCAATCCCCTCCCAGCATGGTTTGGTGCCGAATTCACCGGCGATGGGAACGAGCTGATGACCTGATAGACTTTCCCTGCTCCGACACCTTTCTAGATGGCTATCATGAACTGGGGCTGACCCCCCGCAAATCGCCCCGATACTACGCTAAATCCGCCCCAGCTCAGGCAGAAATAGATGAACTCCTCCAGCGAATATCGGAGCTCGAAAGGGAGAATGCGCTTCTGAAGGAAGCACTAGGTAAAACAACCAAAGGCAAAAAAGACCGCAAGGCAACCCGACCACCCACAATAGACCTCTAACAACCTATAACAAAAAGGAGGGGGCATGCAACCTGAGGTCGAACACATCGGCAGCAAGGTCATGTTCTCCTGGCGAAGTCAAGGCATTCAAGCCTTAGTGCGCAACTACCACGAGCACCGCGACGGCAGAGTGACCGCCGAAGTCACTTGGAGAAAAGCCGACCAAGGACACATTTTGATGACGCAGCTAAACCTCCTCTCAAGCCAGACGAGGAGGCAAATCTCAAAGGAACTTGAAGAGATTCACCCTATAGGCCAGTGGGAAGTCCTCATCGAGCAACTGTGCGTGAAGACAATTGAACTTTTCCGCCAAGGCGAGCCAATAGTTTTCCTTGACACCAACCGGGAAATTCACTCCCCCGAGTATCTTATCTACCCTCTCATATACCGGAATCAGCCCAACCTGATCTTCGGTGAAGGGGGCACGGGGAAAAGTTATCTCGCCCTGGCCCTCGCCCTGCTCTGCCAAGCCGGATACACAGAACCTCTGGATCTCAACCTCAGGTTAAAGAAGGCGAACGTCTTTTACCTCGACTATGAGACGACCGAGGAGGAAACGACCCGCCGCCTCAAATTACTGGCACGAGGATTCGCCATACCGGAGGCCAGTATAATGTACCGAGAATGCCGCCTTCCTCTTGTGGAGGACATTGGACAGATAGAGGAGCTGGTGCTTGAACACAAGCCGGACTTCATCATCATCGATTCCCTCGGCGTGGCGGCAGCCCAAAACCTCTCCGAAGCCCAGACAGCCACCGCTTTCTATGCCGCCCTGCGCCGCATAAAGGCTACAGTTCTCCTGATCAGCCACATGGCCAAAGAGCCGGAAACTAAAAAGCCCACCCCTTTCGGCTCCGTCTACTGGAGGAATATCGCCCGCAACGAGTGGTTCGTCAGGCGGAACCCGGAGGCCGGCGAGGACATCCTAACGATCGGCCTCTTCCACACCAAGAACAACTTGGGCAAGCTGATGAAACCGCAGGGCTTCACCTTCCGGTTCGAGGACGATGCTATCAAGGTTGAAAGCTGTGACGTTTCCAAGATAGGGGCCTTCCTGGAAAACCTCACTCTAAAGGAGCAAATCAGGGAAGTCTTGAGGCATGGGAAGATGACGGAGGATGACATCGCCGAAGTTCTGGGAGCGAAGAAGGGTTCGGTGCACGCCACTCTTTACGATAATCCTGATATATTCGTTAAGCTGGGAAAGAAGGAATGGGGCCTCAAGGCGCCAGAACTGTTGTAACTGGGATTTTTGTAATAATTGCCCCCTATAGGGGGGGGCAAAATTATTACAAAAATCCTTTTGTAATAATATTATTGTAATGGCATTACAAAAATTACAGTCGAAGCTGTGGTGGTTTACTCAGTTCAATCTTTAAAGCTATCCTTACTGCGAGGTGGATTGTAATAGGTGATTACAAAAATCACAAAATGGACCTACCTCCTGAAATCCTGAAGTATTGCCTGTCCTGCCGCCACCTGAAGTCAAAGCCGGGCGGCAGGCTGGTGTGCCGGGCCAGGACCTGCCCCAAGCCGAAGGTGAGGAAGAAGATCAAGGAGCTGAGCAATGAAGCTGTATTACGAGGATCCGCTAGTCCAAATATACAACGGACACGCCTTGGATGTTCTCAGGAGCTTGCCGGATGAATCCGTACAGCTAGTCATGACCTCTCCCCCTTATTGGGGGCTTCGCAATTACCTCGGCTCCGAACTCGTCTGGGGCGGCGATCCTGACTGCCGGCATGAATGGGTCGCCGACAAGATGAGGCTCCAGCATGAGAACCGCAACAACCTCCGAGGTACCCAAGAGGAAGTTGCGGGTTCAAAGCCCACGACTTTTATCATGAAGTACGACACTATGGAGGCTGGTTTTTGCTTGAAGTGTGGAGCATGGAAGGGGCAGCTCGGGCTAGAGCCTGACCCCGACCTTTATGTTGAGCACCTCATGATGGTGTTCCAGGAGGTGAAACGGATTCTCAAGAAGGATGGCGCGTTTTACTTGAATGTCGGCGACACCTACATGGGTAGCGGGCAGGGCTGGTCCAAGGCGGGCAAGGACACCCCTGGGCCGAACTCCATAGATAACAGGGATGTCAGCATCCGCCCGGGCAGGGGCGAACCGGGAGCGAAAGGGCGCCCTCCCTCTGCCATCTACAATCACCCTACGATCCCGCCCAAGTGCATGGTCTGCATCCCGGAGCGAGTAATGTTCGCTATGATCGCAGATGGGTGGATATTGAGGAACAAGATCGTCTGGTCTAAGCCAAATCACATGCCCAGCTCGGTCAAGGACAGATTCACCGGCACTTGGGAGTACATTTACTTCTTCGTCAAACAGCGAAAGTATTACTTTGACCTAGATGCAGTGAGGGAGCCTTATAAGGAATCCTCGCTCAGCCGGAGTAGAGGTATGGGTGTTGTCCCATTCAATCTGCGTGTCCGGGATGTCAAACGAGGCAAAGGCGGGACCTACGTCGAAGGCGGAAAGGTAAAACAGCTCAAAGCCTCCCAAGAGGAAGTCGAAAGTTACCAGTATCCGGAGGGTATGCATCGGCATCATGGCAGTAGACCCCAGAGAAGACTAACTGGCCTGAGAAGGTACGAAATAGAGCGGCCCGACCCGGAAATTGTTTTCCACCCAAATGGGAAGAATCCCGGCGACCTGTGGGATATCCCGCTTAAACCCTTCCCTGAGGCGCATTTTGCCGTCTACCCTGAAGAACTCTGCGTCAGGCCCATATTGGCTTCTTCGAGGGAAGGTGATGTTGTACTTGACCCCTTCGCTGGCTCGGGAACGACTGGCGTTGTGGCGAAAAAATTGGGTCGCAGGGTCATCTTGATAGACATCATTGAGTCCTATTGTGACCTCGCAAAGCGCAGAGTTCAGCAAGTGCCCGTGCCCTTAACCCTCGCCCATGAAAATCTAAGAGCCCGCTCAGGACGGCAAGAAATCCATCAAAAGCCTTGACAAACCCTCTAAAACCTGCTAGAATAGGCTAGAAACCTGAAGGAGAGCTTCTATGGCTAGACCCAAAAGCTATCTAAAAGCCGCTGGAATGCTGACGACTCGACAGGCCGCCAAGCAGCTCGGAATGAGCGTCAGCACACTGCTGAGGTGTATCGATGAGGGGATCCTACCCCCTCCCAACCGGGTAGAACACGGGACCAGGTACTTCAGCCCGGGCTGGCTGGAGCAGGCCCGGGAGGCGCTGAAAGCCAAGGCAGAGGAGGGATAATGGGCTACAAGGAACGGCAGGATATGATAAAGAATATGCGGGCTGACCTTGATAGGGCAAGAAAGCTGTTTGACGACCTGAAGGGAGCCCTAGATTGTGTGGCAACATGGGCCGCTGAGATATACGGCGATGCCCAAGATTCTGCAAGCAACATGGAGGACTACTTTCCTGCGCGGGCACAGGAGATACTTGAGAAATTCGACAAGTTCTGGGAGATTGAAGACCCGCCTGATTTATCGGAAGTTGAGGGGTACCTGGAGACAGCGGAAGAAATCTTGAACGAGGTGGCCTGAGGAAAGGGGCTGAAATGAACCGAACAAGGATAGAATGGGTTAGAAACCCCGACGGCACACAGGGGTTCACTTGGTCGCCGATTACCGGTTGTTTGAACGGCTGTCCTTACTGCTATGCCCGGAAGCTTGCTTATGGCAGATTGAGGGCCAGGTACTTGGCCAACAGAAATATTGCACCCTACCCGGTAAAAGTCAATGGAGTGTGGCTCCACTTGATAGCGGAGCCTTCCTCCGACCCGTTTTATCCCCGCTTTTGGCCTGAAAGACTTTCCGAACCCAATATAGACCACACTAGAAGGCAGCACACAAAAGGAATTTTCGTCTGCGATATGGGAGAACTGTTCGCCCCTTGGGTTCCAGAAAATTGGACTGCATCAGTGCTAGATGTTTGTTGGCGTAACCCCTGGCACCGCTTCTACCTCCTCACACACCAGCCCCAGGAGTTAAAAAAATGGTCGCCGTTCCCACCCAATTGCTGGGTGGGGGTAACGGCAACGAACCGAAGCTCATTTATTGATGCGTGTAATTACCTCAACAACATCACCGCCTCAACAAAGTACATCAGCCTAGAGCCGTATTTGGGCGATGTTTGCACAGGAGACAGAAGCCTCATTGTGCTCTACATGAAGGTGATAGACTGGCTCATAATTGGCGCACAGACGAAACCATATAAGCCCCCGGAGAAAGAGTGGGTTACCGATATAGTTGAGGTAGCCGACCGGGCCGGGATTGCCGTTTTCATCAAGGACAACCTGAAGCCCGTGATGGGCAATAACTTGCGCCAAGAGTGGCCTAATGGCAAATAAAACGGAGCAATAATGGACGCAAAAAACAAAGAACTGGCGGCAAAGCTCAAAGCCATAGGCGAGAAGGCGGTCGAACTCGCCGAGGAACTTGGGAATTTGGGGGACGAATTGTTGGATTGCCGGGATGCTTATCTTCCCTCTTTGCAGGATCCTCATGCCGAGATGCTGAGGGAGACTCTTGCGAGGATAGCGAACAGATTCTATTCCACCGCATATTATGTTGATGGAGGCGGGAAAGAGTTGAATTCGTTGTTTAAGGACGTACTGAAATCCAAATCTGAAAGGAGGTAGACATGATGATCGTGATTGAAGACAGCTTGGACGGCCGCCATGCTTGGGGCACGGTTGTCGCTTGCACCAGCGATGGGCTTCATTGGGTAAACCTGTTCATAAAAGCCAGTGAGGAGGGTGTCCCCGGCGTGCCGAGGGTTAGGGCTGAGGATACACAACTTGGCACACGTCTTTGGGTTGACCTTGGCCTTGTCAGAGAGGATACGAAGTTGGCAGAGCTGGAAAGCAAGCTGAAGGCAGCCCAAGATGAGGTCACAAGAATTATGGATGAATTGGTTAGACTCAGAAAAATGGTGAACGTCGTTTCAAATGTCTAGGGAGGTGACAGGTGGCTGAGGAAAAACAACTTGAGGCAATCGAAGAACAGGGTGCACGGATGGAAGTTGAGGCTCCAAGGGCGAAGCTTCGTGTTGGTGCCCTAGGCAAGGTGTTCGTCGAGTCGGGGATGTTTCCGACGGTGAAGTCTTTTGCCCAGGCGTGCGTGAAGATAATTGCCGGCAGGGAGCTTGGTTTCGGCCCAGTGTACTCCATGAACAACATAAACCTGATACAGGGCCGCATTGCCCTCTCGGCTCAGGCGATAGCCGCGAAGATCAAGCGCTCCGGGAGGTACAACTACAAGATCGTTACTTTGACCGACGAGGAGTGCATCATCGACTTCTACGAGAACGGCAAGAAACTGCACCCGTCAGCCAAATTCAGCATCGAGGACGCCAAGAGGGCCAGGATTTACAAGCCCGACTCCGCCTGGGAGAAGTGGCCGAGGAACATGCTTTTTGCCCGGGCGATCACGCAGGGCGCAAGGATGCACTGTCCGGAGGTTGTTGTTGGCGAATATCCCCCGGAGGAGCTGGACATCAGGCTGAGCGAGACGGGGGATTTCCTGGTGGATGTCGAGATGGGCGGCGAGGTCAAAAGCATCCCGGCACCCCGGGAAGAGAAAGTTACTTTTACCAAATCGGATGGGCGCCCCGACTGGAACAAGTTCTGGGCCAGGCAAAAGAAGGACCGGAACCTCGATTCAAAGAAGGTTCATGAGCTCCTCGGCGTTGAGAGCGTCAAGGAGCTCCATGAGCAGGGGCATTCCCTGGAGGAGATAGACGACATGATTGCCGAGAGACTGGCCGAGGCAAAGGCCGAAAGCCAGATCAGGGAACTGGAGGAGAAGTCAGAAGGGCAGATGTCGCTGCTTTGAAGAATATAGGATAAAGGAGGGTTGCCATGACCATGACACTCAATCGCGGTGATAGAATTCTCTACAGCCGGGACCTCCGGGGTCTTATTCAAGAGGCTGTTGTAGTGGAGAGGTCCCCCAGCGGGAGATATGTTAAATTGAAGCACCCAGATGGCTCTGCTCAATGGTATTCCCGCAGTGATATTTTGGTTTTAGAAAGACTTAAAGGAGGGTAGAGACCATGAAGATGAGACAGAACCCATATCCGCCCACAATAGTTGACGAGCATAGTGGTGTTGAGGTGCCGAATGATGCGCATAGAATTTGGAATGAAGGGTACTATGCGGCGATTTTAGATGTGATGGGGATGCTCTTTGAAGGATTAAATAAAGTTTGGCCGACTGCGGTTTCGTTAATTGAGGGTCTCGTTTGGCAGCGCAAACAGCGTAATCCCTAGGGTGGCAGAACTGGAAAGGAGAGCCGGGGGTGGGCCTGGGTGCTGACCTCCTTATCTCCTTCCTCCTAGTATCCAGGCCCGGTAACGGCGGTGCGGCGGAGTCGCCTCTCTCCGCCACCTGACGGTCGTATCAGAGCCGCCGCCCCTGGCCCAAAGGTCAAGGAGGTGAAATGTACAGGCCGACACCTGAACAGGCGATAGAGCTTCCTGAAGCCGACATGACCAACTGGGAGGATGGCGTGTATCCCAGGAGGGAGACGTGCCCTCATTGCGGAAGCGACAACTCGGTGGTAGCCATTCATGGGGCCATCAGACAGTGGTGGTGTCAGGACTGCAAGAGGCCCTTCATGCCTGATTTATAAGGGTTGAAGATCAGAGCCGCCGCCCCCGGGCAAAAATTCTAAGAATTTGGAGATAAGGAGGTGAGAAGATGAAGGTAGAGGTTTACCTTAAGGAAGTGAAGGGCGATTATGCTGTTTACACCTCAAAGGGATATCCCAATCTTCTGGGAAGTGGGGTGGAAGTATGCATACCGCTGAGCAAATTTGGCAAGTCATTACCGAAGAGCCTCACGGTTGAGATAGGTGGATTGGAATATGACCAAGGGGGTTGAGAACTTGAGGGTACAGAAGATAGTGGAAAGGGCTAGAAAGGAATGGGGCGAGTGTTATTTTTGCGGCAAGCCGATAAGCCGGGGAGAAGAATATGTTAAGCTCGCCGTTGACCTCCTCGGTGATGGTTTCGAATTGCTTGAGTATGCCCACAAGGATTGTTTTGACTCGAACGAGAGGAGCTGGAAGGAGGATTGATGGACTACTGTATGAGATGTGGTGAAGAATCTGAAAACCTTGAGCAATGCCCATCATGTGGGCAAGTACTCTGCGAATATTGCTGGGGAGATAGAACTTGCGAGGTATGCAGGCGGTGTATTAAAACCCAGGACACCAGAGGATGGGATTAGGAGGAGATATGATTAGGGAGAGGTGTGAAAACGAAAACCATAGGAGGTGTAGCTTGGATAAGCTAAAATGTCCATGTTGTGGCAAGGAGCTTTATGACATTAGTTTCTCTGATAAGGCTCTTGAGGAATTTGTTAATGCTATCAAGAGTCACCCAGATATTATTGGTAATCTGATTGTTGCCATTTTTGAAACAATGCATTATCCGGAACAGGCCGGAGAGCCTCTTTCTGCTGATGATGCCAAAGAGCTCTTGGCTGAAATGGTTGAGGATGGATTGTTGAAGTTTGGCGAAGATCGTGATGGCGAGCCAACTTACACCCTTGATAAAAAGGGTGAGGGTTTGGCAGTAGAGGTACTCGGTGGTCAAGATGTAGTAAATGTCGCCTCTGCTCTTACCAGTTTACTTGTTGATCATAGAAATGCTCTTGGTGGCGAGGTGGAGGACAACATTGGAACCTGGGCTATTATGATTAGAGTAGCTCAGATATGGAAACAATTTTCAGTATTGCCATGGAGAGCATTGGTTGAGAAACTTGAAAAAGAGGTACTTGAGCCAAAAGGTTATTTTAAGAGAGGCATGAAGAAAGCTTTTCAAGAATAGGGTGGTGCCTCATGAGTAAAGCTAATTGGACTGAATTAGCTAAACGTATAGGCATTATTGTCCTTCCTTGGGAGGAAGTATGCCTCTTTGATAGCAAGACCTCACCAATGTTCTGCATAAGAGGACCAGGAAATAGGCTTGTTAGATGGCTGAGCAGAGAAGAGGAGGAAAAATTAATTCAGGAGGCACCTAATGAATAGCAATCTCAATGATACAGCAAGGGGTATGATAACCTTTGTTGTGCTGGCGAGGGTCTTTCCAGGAATAGCAGAGTTCCTCAAGCCGGTAAAGCCGGTTCGTGAATTGGTATATATTATCTCCCGGATGCCCGCTGACGACTACGCCAAGCTTTTAGGCACATTGCTTGGTAAAATGAAATAGGAGGGGACGATGAAAGTTCTAATAGCTGCCGTGCTCTATGGAAACCTGCTGCTGGCCCGACTTACCTGGAGAAAACACCCTATAACGAGGATCCTGTCTTGGCTGATACCATGGAAGTGGCTGGCGAAGATGACTTTCAAGGTGGCAGAGCGGCGAGGGATTCGAATTGAAGTTGACTGGGCAGAGGTATTTCGGCAAAGCCCCGAGCTAGTGCAATCTCTGAGCGATGAAGAACTGGAGGAATATTTAGAGAAGCTGAGGGATGATCAAGAATACCTTGAGCTTTTCAGGAAGTTTCCCATTCTCAAGGACTTAAAGAAGTTGGGATTGGACCTGGGACTAACCCGCCAGAGACTTATCGAGATCCTTGAAAATGAGAAGTTCCTTCGGGAGCACAGAAGGCGTTACAGGAATCATGCAGGGCAAGGGGGCTGGTAGTATGATACAAAAAATCTTTCTCTGCTCTAAGTGCGCCTTCCAGATAACCCGCTGGGTTGAGCCACAGGTGGACACGATGTTGGAGTGGTGTCCCCGCTGCAATCGCCCGCGATGGTTTCACTGGAAGCGGCCGGAAACTCACCGGAAGATGGCCAAAATAACAGCATGGAGGGAAGTCCCGATCTCGAAGGAGACGAAATCCGTCCTCACCTTGCTCGTGGCCGAGGTGCTGGAGATTCTGAGAGGTCCTGACACCAATGAAGTCAAGATAGCGAAGCTGGAAAGGTTACTCGATAGCTGGGTCCAGGCAAATGAGTTGGAGATTGATAAGGTCGAGACGATTAAAGCTTTAAGGGGGTGAGAACTGCTGAAGAATTTGTGGACTTTTATGGTCTATAATGGCAGGAAATGACGAAGATAGTTAAAGCAACAAAAGTTAGACTTTATCCCACAGCCTCTAAGCTTGAGAGGCTTAAAGGGACCCTCGCCGATTTTACCGATGCCCTAAACACTGCCATAGACTGCTACTGGAAGCTTGATAAGGTTAAAGGGAGAAGACCCCCAAAGGAACTCAGGCTTAGTGGGAGGGTTGGAAGTGATGCTTCAGTTCTTGCTTGGCAAATCGTTAAGAGCGCGAAGAAAAGAAAGGGCTCAAAGCCAGAGATAAAGAATCCTATCCTTGTTCTCAACGAAGCATCCGGGAGGATAACCGGCTACGAGACAAAGGAATTTGACCTCTGGTTCTCCATAATGGACAGCCGAAATAAATATCATCGCGTACTTGTCCCAGGCAGGAAGACGAAGCACCTCAATAAACTTCTTTCGGAAGGCTACAAGCTGAGGAAGGATATAAAGATAAAGCTCAAAGGTGAGAAGATTTTTGCCTACCTAACCCTCGTAAAGGAAGCTCCTCCTATAAGGGAGGGTGGGGAGGTTTTGGGGGCTGATATAGGTTATAGGAAGCTCCTCACCCTTTCTAATGGTGAGAAATTTGGGGAAGATGTATCAGATTTGATTGATGCCTACCACAAGAGGAATGTCCGCTGCCCCAGGACTGTAAGGCACTATATAAACCGCATACTTAAGCTTCTCCCCTGGTCTCAAATGAAGGTCTTGGTTGTTGAGAACCTAAAGCATCTCAAGAAGCATAAAAAGGGGAAGTGGTCTAAAGAAGTAAACAGGCGGTTCAACAGCTGGTGCTACGGCTATCTCTTAAGCCGTCTTGGGGAGCTTTCACGGGAGAACGGTGTTCTTCTCATGAAGGTGAACCCAAAGGATACTTCAAGGGAGTGTCCTAAGTGCCGGCATGTTGAGCCTGGGAACAGAAATGGCGAGGTGTTCAGGTGCAAGAAGTGCGGTTATGAGGGGGATGCCGATTGGGTCGGTGCCCTGAATGTTCTCCGCCGTTTTTCAGTACCGACGGCAGGCTCCGTCGCCGTGCCAAAAGCGGGGAATATTTGTCTATGAAACCTGCAACGGCTGTTCCGAGGGATGAGCTGATAAGTCTGCTCATGGCCAATCCCAAAATGACCTACCGCGAGGCCGGGCAGCTCTTCGGTGTTTCAAGACAGCGGGTACATCAGATTGCCAAGAAGGCCGGATTGAGAAGGAGGAACCCGGGGAGACACCGCGCCGACATAACCGCGGAGAGGGTCTTGGAGCTTTTCAATCAAGGGATGCTTATAAAGGACATCGCCAAGGCCCTGGGCTGCTGTATCGAGACCGTCACAGTCAGGCTCAGGGAGGCAGGTGTGAGCAAAAGTGAGTGCTACTCGCACGGTAAGCGTGTAGCACGGAGGGGGTAAGATGAGGATCTACATTTCATCCGATGAGCATCTGTCCTTCGACCACAGGCAGGTGGTGGAGGATTTCATGGAGGAGGCAATGGAAAAGGCTGACATCTACCTCTGCCTGGGCGACAGGTACGATGCCGTCCGCTACGGCTGGGATGCCATCAAGAGGTCGGATGTGGTGGGGAGGGACATCTACATGCTGGCTAACCTGGTGGATAGAGTTGAGGTAATTCTGATTGAGGGGAACCACGACTGGGGGCTTTGGAAGCAGTATTTGGTTCCCGACGGGGTCAAAGTATGCAGGAGCTGCACCATTCAGGACGGGAAGCGCACTTATTATTGCACTCACGGATGGGAGTATGACTGGACTCTAAGCTGGACCAGGAGCTTCTACTCCAAGGTCTTCGGATGGCTCCCGCAGTTTGCATGGATATACGATAAGTTCTTCGCCACACCAGGTAAGCTGAAGAAGCGCGAACCTGACCTGCTTTACTGGAAGTCGGTGTTACACATAGACAAGGAGGCTATGATTGAGGCCATAAAGCGCAAAGCGGTGGTTCTGTACGGACACAGCCACAACAGGGGAGTATGGAGATTAGAGGGGAACATCACAATCAACGCCGGGACCGCACTGGAACCCGGCAGGTACGGAGTGATACTGGAAGACGGCAAACCAAGGCTCTGGAAGCATCCGTCTACTTCCACAACTTGACAAATTTCCCGAACAGCACCCCGCCGGCAGCGATAAGCACCGATCCCCCGCTGATGAGCATGAAGCCCACGTCTGCCCCCAGGGCCAGCTCGATGCCCACTCCTACCCCACAAGCCGCTATCCCAATGATCTCGATGCCAGTTGCGACTTTGAACAGCTTAGTCATGTTTCTCCTCCGATTCTACCAGCTTGTGGATGGTGGCTGCTATCCCCGTGACGGCGGCGGTTGCCACCTCGACATAACCGTAAACCAGCGCAACTATCCCGACAGCGGCAAGAACCGCCTCGCCGAGAAGTATGCTGGGTCGGATTTTAATTCTCATTACACCCAAGCCCTCCAGCTTTGGAATCCCTCCAGGCTATTTTAATCCCCGCTAACTACCAAGCGTATGTAAGCGAAAGCAACTTGTGGCGCTGTAGAACCGTCACCTTTAGTTTGGATTTCAAGTGTCTTATCTGCAGTATAACCTTTAAGGGTGTCAGTAATATCTATCTCATCCAGCCTCCAGCCAGCTGCTCCAGGCTCAGAACTGGCAACTGTCACACCATCAGTAACGTTTTGAAGCCGTATCCCTCCACTTGCTGTTTGAGGGTTCCAATTTACAACCCAAACGGCGGAGATTATCTGTTCTCTACGCCAATTAGCTGGCTTCCAATATAGGAAGCTCGTTGGCATGCCGCTATAAGAGGTTCCAGTGTATCCTGTTATGAAAGCACCTGTTCTCCCAGCCATCAAAAGTTGATACTCATACTCATTAAGCGCATAACCGACGTTACGTCTTATTCTGTAGGTTCCAGCAAGGTTAACCTTGCTGGTAATAACGTTGTCATCAAGATAGTTTTCTTCAATTACGGCATCTGCACCACTATCCAAGAATATGTGGTAAAGTGGGTTGCTTGTCCATCCAAAAGCTCTGCCAAGATAAACACCTCTAACCTCAACGTCAGCATTGATATAGATACCATTGGCATTTATATTCCCAGTATTCACACCTGAGACACACCCGCCCTTAATCTTGACCCTATTGCCTGCTGAGATATAATACCCCGTGCCATAATGATTGTGACAGTGACAATTTTCGAAAAAGATGCTGTCAGCATTAGCATTATCAATTACGACTCCGTCCCGACCAGGACCTGCCTGCCCGCATGTAGCAAACCAACTATCCCCGAAGAAGACTCCCCAAACCGTTCCGTCCCCAGATATGTGAACCCCCTGTTCATCACAGGTATCGAAATACACCTTCCCTATTTTATGCCATTTGCTTTCAGTTCCCGTAGCCGGATCTATCAGCAGACCCTTCTTACAGTGTATGAAGTCACACTCATCCGCTACTAAAGCGTCGCTATCCTTAATATGGATACCGATGGGTCGTTCACTCGCATCGCTATCATACATTACATGGTGGAGATAGTGGTCATTGCCTCCACCCTTGAAGTGGAATATCTCGTTCGTAACATTTCTAATATTGATCCTCCCCCAGAAATCGAAGACCGTATTCTCAACCACAGCAAAGTCATAGACATCTTTAATATACAGGTTTTCAGCCAGGAAATACATGATGTTCTTCAGAGAAAAGACCGTTTCGCCGGTCTTAGTTCCCTCGATCTTCAGGTTCCTGACTACGACCGGGAATAGCTGCAGGGAGGACATTTCACAGTCAAAAAGCACCGAGTTCGCCTTGGCTTTGACTACAGTGCTTAGACCTCTACCCTCAATCACTATCGGTTTATTAGTCGTCAAGCCTTTCAAATCCAAAGTTACATTTTGGAATGTCCCCTCGCTCAGCACCACCTTCCCACCATCGCTGGGCAGATTATCAACTGCCCACTGTATCGCCCTCTCGGCGTGGCTTTCCTCAACCTCCGTATAAACCGGAACCCCATATCTGTTGCTAACCACATAGGCAGTAAAGTTCCCAGCCGCATCCTCCTCACGGGAGACAGTAAATGTGGCTGCCCTGGGGGATAGATACCTGCCAGCTATGTAGTTGCTCGGATCGGGGGTCTCGGTGGCAATGAAATTGACCGGGTCGGCGGGAGGGTCAGGTGGACCGGCAACACCCACCGGTGAGGAGAATTTGCTCCCCAGCTCCTTCTTCAGTTGTTCTGCTTCGGCGAGTTTCCTGCTCGCCTCGGCCATCAGCTCCTTGGCCCATTCCGGCATACCCCCGTCTTTCAGGGCTTTGGCATGGCCAACCGGGACATCGTGCCCATCCGGGCATTTTAGGATGACGGAATTGTTGGCCAGAAAGTCAACATTTCCCAAGGAGAGGAGAACCTTGCCATCTTGGACTATTTCAGTTCCGTTCTCCCCCTGCCTTATCTGGCAAACCTCCTTGTGGCACTTCGGGCAGAATATGGTTTCCATCACACCACTGCTATGTAGTCTATCTGGTAGGTGGCAGGATTCCCTGCCGAGGCCGACTTCACCTGCACCTTTATCCTGGCCACAGGCACATTCTCGACAATCTTAGCTGTCCCCCCGGCAGCTAGGGTACCTTGCGCCGGCGAGGGCTCGGTGTGGTCGTTTCCGTCGTACTTGGCTCTCACTAGCGTCTTGTAGTTCAAGGAGTTCGAGCCGTGGGTGTTTTTCAAGATTATGGTGGTGTATTTGTAGCCCCGGGCATCAAAGTCCAAAGCGTCGGCGTAGGAATCGGTTGTCTCCCCGGAAACCGAATCCTCAACATACGCCTCACGGCCCAAAACCGCCGACAAAACCCGCCGAAGTACTGCCTCCATCATGGCTCTTCACACCATGTTCAGTATGTCATCATAGTCGAACACCAGGCCGTGTATGTACAGGGCCGGCACATCGTTGGTGTAGGTGAATATCCCGGCGTCTGCCACCAGCTTGATGTACTCGTCCCCGTTGAGGTTCGGGAACCAGTAGTGCAGGTTGTAGATGGCCACCAGGTCTGCCTTCAGGTGGTCCTTGGCGTCCTTCTTGAACCCTGTGTAGTACCGCGCTTCCTCCGACAGGGCCGCGATCTGCCTCCAGTTCTCCATCTCGTCGCTGGTCGAGCCTCCCCACTTCGCCTCGGCCTCCACTGCCTGGTTGGAGCGGTTGTAGTGCTTCCTCTGGATCCTGATGTACTTCCCCGAGGTCGTCACCCAGGCTATGTCGGGAGGATCTGAGAACTCTGTCTTCAGCCCCATGCTCTCTATCCAGGCTATCTTGTGCTCCGGGATGTACTTGGTGGTCAAGGTGTCGGTTCCCGTCCCGCTCAGAACCTGCAACACTGTGTCCGTGGCTGAGTTGCTCGGTATCTCGGCATAGAGGTTTATTTCCCCAATGGGCCGGATGATCTCCGGGCTCCAGACCTTCAGGAACTTGAAGAGGCTGTCGTAGGCCCCTTCGACCTTCATGCTCAGCGGGTTGCTGGAGCTGATGTCCGACCCGCCGCCGAACACGGCCCTCAGAACCCGGCGCAGGACGCTCTCCATCATGCCTCATGTCCATGATATGCTTCAGTCCCTTTCCACCAGGAACCACATCAAGGCAACCATTCCGATTATGACTGCCCATATTATGCCTATTACACCCCACAGGCTCATAGCTGCCTCAGCGACATGAAGTTCGTCACCATGTATTCCTTACCACATTTGCTGCATTTTATCCTAGTGGTCGAGATGTCGACCCTCTGGACATTGCCGCAGTACGGGCACACGCAGTCCTTGGTACTCGGCCACGGGGGAGTGCCGACGGCCTCCTCCACGCACAGGAGGGCAACCGCCCCGTATGCGTCTCCTGCCCCCTCGTTGTAGGCGATCACGTCGAGGGAGTGCGGTGATGAAGCGGTTGGGTCGTACCACTCGGTGCTCAACTGGCCGCGTAGGCGCGCCTCGTGGAAGGTCACCCCGCTCCTGTTTATCGCCAGTGGTGCACCGGCAAGCCCGTCTATGTACCCGTACACCGAGACATCCTCGGTGGTCAGGATGCCGATTTCTATTACGCTCAGTATGTAGCCCGCCTCAATGGTAATCGGGAGCAGTTGGTTGGTGTCGCTGTCCCTCAGGTGAACGCTCCCCCCGGCGGGAAGTGGGTTGTCCAGTATGAACGGGTACAGGGGTTCTGTTTTGGTCCAGTTGGCGGCGAAGACCCTAAACCTCTGGTTGTATTTGAGAAGTATTCCAGGCCTCTGCCGCCCGGCAGCCACTTCTCTTTGATAGTCAGGCTTACCTATGCCCTTGGCAGTTATTGCGCCTAAGGGGACTACTTTCACGACTCCTCCACAGAGACTGTCACTGTTATCGAGTGCTCGTAGGCCGAGTCACCGTTCCTGATCTCAACCCATATCTCCTCGTAGTCGTCCACCGGCTCGTTGAAGTTGAAGGTGGGGGTGGCATCATTGAGGGCCAGGTATCCCTCGTTGGGACAGAATTGCTTGTTGCCGTGGCCCACACGTACTTCACAGAGAGCATTTGTACCATCGGGGAAATGAGTGGTAACGGATATTATCCTTCCCGCAAACGGTGTGTACTCTATGAGCCTCACTGCCTGTAGCGGCTGTACCGTGTAGGAGAACTTGATCTGCTCTACTTTCCTCTCTGGCACTGTGACCTCCACGCCCAGTCTCCGGGCGACCTCGCTCACTGCCGCCGATAGTGAGTCCAGCTTCGCTTGCTGCGACAGTATCTGCCTGACGGCGTAGTCGACCCTTTCGTCTGTTCCAGAAAGCCTGTCGCCCAGGCGCTCGACCAGGCTGACGTTCTTCCTCAGGTATTCCAGGTATTCCTCGTATTCCCCAGCCATCTAACTTGATTTTAACAGAAAAATCTAGATGTAGCCAATTTCCCTCAATTTGTTCATGACCCTATCGGCGCACTGGTCAACCGACTCAGTGTTTGTCTGCACCACCACCTCGGGGTTCTCCGGCTCCTCGTACGGGTCGGATACGCCGGTGAACCCCTGTATCTCGCCCCTCACAGCCTTCTTGTACATACCCCTGGCATCCCGGCTCATGCATACCTCAAGTGGGCATTTGACATATACCTCTACGAAGTCCCCTATTATTTCCCTGGCCCTTCTCCTGATGTCCCTGTACGGAGAAATGAAGGACGCCACCACCACCACGCCGTTCCTGGTCAGCATGGCGGCAAGCCTGGCCGCCCTGATTATGTTCCTGTCACGGTCTTCCTTCGAGTACCCCAGCTCGGGCCAGAAGGTCCTTCTTATTTCATCGGCGTCCAGCCTCTCCACCCTGGCCCTCACCTTCGCCAGCCTCTCGGCCACGGCGTCCGCAACGGTTGACTTGCCGGAGCTCGGCAGGCCGGTGAGCCACACCGTGAACCCCCTGACCCTCTTCGTGGCCTCCTTCCCCCGCCTGAGCTCGGTGGCCGATATAGCCTCTGTCTCAGGGTCAAGTCTTATCTCCCTCACACTCCACCCTACATCCCTGCCGTAGCATACCTCGGAGATGTCCGGTATTGCTATGACCTTCACCCGGTCGTCATCGCCGTACACCCGGCGGATCATCTCGATGCGTTCCTCGACGGTGTAGGGGTTATCCTCCGAGAGCTTGGTATCCCTGACGGCGATGAGCACCTTCTTGCCCTCTTTTAGCACGGTGTCTATGAGCTTCTTATGCCCATCATGGAATGGTGCCCAGCGACCGATGAACAGCGAGTACATCTTACCCCCTGAACGGTATTCTCCCCCACCTCACCCTGTCCCAGGCCCTCTCGTAGAAGTAGTAGAGCACAAACCGTATGGCGTGGAAGGCCACGGTTATGGCGGTGGTCTCCTGCCAGCTATGTGTGAGGAGCCAGCTTATGCCGCCCAGGATGACAATACCGAGCAGCCTCCAGCCGATTGATTTAACCCAGGACCGCTTCCTGGTCTCTCCCAGGTAGGCCATCCTGGCCAGGTGGTCCTCTATCCTCTCCGTGTCCATCTTTCCTATGCGCCTGTTCCTGTATAAGCTGGTGTCTATGGCGGTCTTTGCCCTGTCAGGGTCGAGTGAGTTGCCGATAAAGGTGTTCACCCTATCTATCGTCTCCTCAGGGTTGGACAGGAGGTCATGGTAGCTGATCAGGATGTACTCCATGTCTCCCCTGCTTTCCATCAGCGAGATAGAATACCGGTTGAGCTTTTCCAGCAAGGGCTTATAGCTCTCCCTGTCCAGCTTGCCGGCCATCTTCTCCTGTGAGTCCAGTATCTCGTCCAGATCCCTCAGCATGTAGATGATCTTGTACCTTCCCTCCGGCAAAAACTTCAGCCCGTATGCCGTCACCTTGATGAACCTCCCCCTGTATCTCTCGATGGGGAAGGACCTCTCCATCAGCCGGCGGATGATTTTACCACCCTCAAGCTCATAGTATCCCTTGGGGTTATGGTAGTCAGCCGGCCTGGAGCCATCGTAGGCAACCGGTGCTCCTCCGGCCTCAAGCACCTGCATCATCGCTGAGGTGCCGGACCTCTCAAGCCCTGAGACGATGTAGTTAATCCGGTCGCTCAACATGCAGCCAGCTCCTGTCAACCTGAGTCAGCGGTGGCTTAAGATAGGGGCCCAGAAGTGAGAGGACCTGACCGGCCACCCGCAGTTTCCAGAGGCGGATATCCTCCTCGGTCGTTGGTCTCCTGGAGGGGGCCTCGATCTCGTCGGCTATCCTTTTCCTCAGCCCGTCCATCAGCTCGGCGGCCTTCTCCTCGTCGAGCTCGTCCTCCAGCCTGGACCTCAGCTCCTCTAGCCTGTCCCGGTATTCGTCCAGGGCCTTGCGCTCCTCTGCCAGAGCCTTCCTCTCCCGCTTCAGGGCCGACTCCTCGGCCTTGAGCCTCCCTTCCCTCTCCTGGAGCTGCTTGAGCTGGATCTCCAGCGCTGCCTTCAGCCGCCGGGTTTCCTCGTCCCCGGTGGCAGCGGGCACCTCGACGGTCACCGGCGCCGACTCCGATTTTGGCGGTGGAGCTGGTTTCCTCGACCAGCTCAGGAAGGTCTTGGTCCCCCAGGAGGCCCACAGTTGTATCATGTAGGCTTGTAGCTCCTCCAGGGGCTTGCGGCTGAATCCCGACCGGCGCAGATGGGACTGGAGCTCCTCCGGGGTGTCGAAACCGCAGGCAGCACAGATTGCCGGGTTCTTTGATATGCTAAGGGAGACCAGCTTGGGAGGGGCCTTCAGCTCGGCTTTACCCAGCTCCTCCCCATCGAGGTATACGAGGACTTCCCTGGAGGCCGGTGCTTTAGCTCGGAATGTAACAAACCTGCCCCTGACATTCCTGAGCCTCTCAGCGGCCTTCTGGCCGAGGGTCCGGGTCGAGAATTTTATCTGGTCCATAGCCGTCCCTCACCATCGAGCAGTTGGGCAGGTCCGGCCCGCGAAGCCCGTCTGGTTCTGGGAAGATGCGGCAGATGGGCGGTCTCATCCAGTAGAGCTTGCAGCTCGTGGTGCCGTCCGGGTGCTCAACGAGCATGGAGCACTTGTTTCTTATCTGTATCACGATCTCCCTCTGCCCGCTGGCGTCCTCCACGACTTTCGCATGGACATTCTCGTGCAGGTTGTAGAAGAACAGCATCCCCCTTACATTGGCGGACTTCTTCACCGGCAACCTGATGGAGAACTGCCGGCAACAATCCCCGCAACGGTTACACTTGAGGTCCGGGTCCAGCAGGTTGGCCGCCGCCACGTTGAAGACGATGGCTATGCGGTTTATCTCGCTGGCGTCCCTTATGTCCCCGGCCTCGATCCGCCTGACGGTGGAAGGGGTCATTCGGCACCGCCTGGCCAACTGCCCCTCGGTCCAGCCCCTTCCCTCCCTGAGGATCCTTATCCTCTCCCCGATGGTGCGGAGTTCCTCGTCGGAGAGGTTGAGCTTCTTGGGTTTCACTAGAGTTCTAGGCATAGCCCATTTTCTCCAATTGCCTAAGTATTTCCTGCTCCTCACTCTTGGTCAGGGTGGGACTGTCCTCTTTAGGCTTGAGGTCCTGGGTCATCTCATCCACAATGCTATAGAGCTCCCAGGGGTAAATGTCCTTTGAATTAAACTCATAGGTTCCCCCATAACAGCCGTATGGAGCATGATCTCCATCTCTCAGGTTGACTATCGATTCAGCGTCCGGCTCCTCCGCCCTGGGATGGACGTTGCAGGAGACCAGGAGTCCCTCTTTCCGGTCCGGGATTATCTCGGGTATGTCGGGGTCACAGTCCTCCCCGTAGAGCTCGTGCTTGCGGTAAACGGCCTTGAAGTGGCCGGTGGCCATGAGGTCTTTGCAGAGCTGCTCTATCTCATCCTCGGTGGCATTCAGGACGTCCACGCAGGCGTCAAAGAGGTCAACCGAGATGAACTTGCTGTCGTCCTCTACCTGCACGAACGGGGTGTGGATCCCCACCTGGTCCTTGTACAGGTGGAGATTCGGGTTCTGGGCCTTCATCATCTCAAGCTGCTTCATGTGCCTCTTCTGGAGGTATGTTACGTTGAGGAGCCCCTTCTTGATGAGCCAGCGGTTTATCTCGAACTTGCCAGTCTTTGGGCAACCCCCGTGATCGCTCCACCAGAGTATCTCGTGCCCCTCCATGGCGGTTTCATTCAGCTCCAGGGCGATGTACTCTATCAGCCTCTGTCGGCAGCCGGAGTTGTAGTGCCAGTGGGTGAAGGCGTCGATCTCACGTATCGCCACGAAGTACACATCGGCCCGATCGTTCCTGGCGAGCTGCCTTATGGTGGCAAACACGTTCCTCACGTGGTCTATGTAGCTGTTGAGCATCTGCTCCGGGTCTACCGAAGGAGGATCGAAATTCACCTGGGGCATCACCAGGGCGGGGATAGGTATCTCGGCCTCATCGGCAAGCCCCGCAGCGGCCATGATGGTGTTCGGCGGGTTTACCCCGAGCGTGAAGGGTATGACGTAGCTCAATACCCTCCCCCTCTTGGCCACCAGGTCCAAGATGGTATCACCCTTCGGGCGCTGCATGAAGGGCTTGTAGAGGGGGGTCGGGCGGACAAGGCCGTGCCTGCCGGGAGGCTTTCCGGTGAGGAAAGAACCAACAACCGGGGGGGTCACCCGTGGCACACCACTGATGACCCTCCCGGCCATAGTCTCAGCAAGCCAGTCGACGCACTCACGGGGGTCGAGGGCGTCCAGGAAGAACACCATTTTTGCCATGGTGTTCCCCCTTTACATCAGCATCGTCGTGAGCGCGTTCACCGATAGGGCTGTTGCTTTTATGGTTCCGACCTTGCCAGCGGTGGGCTTCGCCTTGATGATCAGGGTGCCGGGCACCCCGATTGGAATCGGCGCGGTGTTGGAGGTGGTCGTCTTCGCCGTGTGCGTGCCGGTTACGCCCTTCTTCAGGGTCGCCGTACCGCCAAGGGTCTTCACGAAGATGCTGAGGGTGCACTTCTTGGTGGCGTTGGTGTTGATGGCGTAGAACTTGCCCTTGATGAAGTTGCGCCCCCCAGCCACCCCAGTCAGCCCGATGGTGGGCGACTTGGTGGTGGTCGCCGTGGCATTTATGCCCGTGTAGGTCTTCTTGGTGGTCGGCGCGGCGGTCAGCGACACGGCGCCGGTGGCACCACGCTTGATGGCCTTGATCCGGCTGATGTTGGTCGCCGATCCCTTGATCCGCTGACCGTTGATGTAGCCTATGCGTTTCATCTCGACCTCCTACTCATTATAGCATCACTCCTCGTCGGTGTACCATATCGTCAGGTAGGCATTCCCGTTGTCGGTCACCGCCCTGAGATACGAGTCCCCCGTTTCTCCCTTGCCTTCGATTATGTACAGAGGGATGGACTCCTCGGTTATCTCCGAGTCCGGATCCTCCCAGGTCTCGTACTTGGTGGCGAAAGCGATCTGGTCAATGGTCGTCGTGGCACCGGCTCCATCCTCCCTCTTCCCTAGCGTGAGCAGGTTTTCCCCATTATAGGCGTTTATGGCCTTCACCTTCCAGATGTACCGCCGGTAGTTCTGGGGCACTGCCGAGCCGATGTTGGCCTCAGCGGTCGTCACTGTTGCATGTACAGTCCGCAGGTCCTCTTTGCGTGGCATCAGGCTCTACCCTCCATCACGTCTATGGTGTACTTCAAAATATCGGTGCCGACCAGCTTCTCCAGCCAGTTTGGTATGGTCATCAGCTTGTCAACTGAGCCCATGGTGTACTTCTTCACCCGGCGGTTACCCACGAGCATTTCCTTGATGAGCGGCTTATCCTTGATTATCTCGTAGGTGTAGCGCATCTGGTCGAAGGCCAGCTTGACCTGGTAGATGCTGTCGTTGAGCGGGTTGTAGGCCTGGAAGAGGGGGTATCTCTCCTTGATGGTGAAGAGCTCTGTCTTGGGGGAGTACGGGCCCTCGTACGGGCTCATTTCCCCGTCCACGTAACCGACATCTCCCGTTGTGGTCCTCGGAGCGGAAACCATGCCGCCGATGTCGGTACGCGGCGGGTACTGATAATAGATCCTCACTTTCGATGGGGTAACACCCCAGAAGGTGTGGTAGATGAAGTCGTCCTTGTACGGCTCCAAATACCTCCGGTTCTGGGCGTCCTGTATCTCCAGGTAGTCGTCGAAATTACTTCCGGCGGCCAGGTTGTAACCCAGGGAGTACGGCTTCAGTGAACTCCACTCCCGGTCAACGATGCGGAAGGGGACCGCACCCTCCTGGAAGAAGAGCAAGAGAAGCCAGCCCTGCTCCAGCCACCGGGTCTCGTGGCTCTCGGTCAATATCGCTTTCATGATACTCCTTTCTCTTCGGGAGTACTAACGGCCAACTAAGCTACTATTAGGCAGTCCAAGTTGGCGTCTCTTCCTTGAGCACCCGGCCAAGCCCCACGACCAGTCCTCCCAGCACGACCTCATCAGTGCCCGTTGTGTCCGCCCTGGCCCTGGCATACAGGGAAGTCTTTGGCTGAGCCAGCACGGTTGGTATGGCCGCCACAGCGACGTTGTTCTCCGTGTCGGCCATGCGGAGGTTGCGGGTGTCTACGGGGATGAGGACCGACCTACCGACCTCGAAGCGGGCCTCGGCCATGTACGGCTCCGGGGTAACGAGGGACTTCAGGTGAGTGATTATCAGCCCGAAGTCCTTGCCCACGGAGAACGGGTTGCCGGCCGTCTCGAAGAGCCAGTCGGCCCAGGTCGTGGACAGAGCCTGGCTCCAGGTGGTCCGGTAGGCGGAGTTGGCCCTGGTGAACTGCGGCCGGATGAGACCAAAGCCCAGCTCGGTGTCCGAGGGGTTAAGGCCCCTGAACTTGGGGCTGTTCAGCGCCTGCTTGATGGCCCGGAGCCCCAGGATGTAGGTCGACACTCGGTCAACCATGATCTTGCGCTCGGAGCTACCTGGGGCGGCAAGCAGGGTGATGAACTGGGCCTTAAATATGTTCAGCTCCTCCTCATCCAGAGGAGCAAGCTTGTAGGTCTCCCCGTAGAGCCGGAACTCGGTCATCGTAAGCGCTCTGTCGGCCAAGGTGATGCTCTCAATGAACTCTACATCTGTCATCTGTCCGTTCATATTTCCCCTCCTGTGCTAGAGTGCTTCGGCCTGAGGCTAGGTAAGGAGCTCCTCGTCCACAACAGCGGGCCGCACTTCTCTGGCGATGGCCCTCTCCTCAGCAGGTGCCTCAAGAGCAGGCGGTGCCCCAGCACGAGGCTGGGCTTCCACCCTTCTGCGGGCCTTGAACCTCTCCTCCGGAGGCCCGAACACCTTATCGGCCAGGCCTTCCATCACCAGGGTGACATCCGACTGGAACACTCCCCTGGCGATGTCCTTGGAGGCGGGGGTCGTTACCCTGGAGTGAGCGTAAGCAGAGCCAAACGCTAGGCCGATGGCAACATAGTCCTGGCTGCGCTTGAACGGCTTTTCCCACCCCTGGGCATAATCGACGCCGCGGCTCAAGTAGTGGCCCGCAATTGCGATCGCCGTGCCGAGGGTCTCAGGCCACACTAGCTCCTTGAAGCTGTCCAGTACTCCTGGCATTTTACCACCTCCTCGCAGGTGATTTCCTGTTTAGGATTTATCACAACATCCTTGAAAAGTCAACTAGGTATGGAAATCCCCAGTTGGCTGCTCGTAGCCGAGGTACCCAGGGCTTGAGTACTGCGTATAGACATTCTTGTATGCCCTGGCCTCAACAACATTGTGGAACCGTTCGGTATCCGCCTGCTTCCATACCTTGCCGGTTGAGTCCTTGAGCTCCAGGTTCGTGTCTATCCTCCGGCAATGACCGAGACCCCTGGAATCGTAGGTGACTGGGTTGAGTGTCACAGTGTACTCCCTGCCCGGTTCAGGATCCTCGGCCAGCGACACGCTCTTCCAAGCCGACCACTCATAGACCCCATTAACATATGGTGCCCATCGTATTTGCACTGTCTCTGCCGGTCCTATGTGTGTAAATCTTACATAGCAGCGGAGGGTATCACCGTGTTTGGCAGGGAGAGGATAAGCCACTGCTGCAAATCCGCCAAACCACCTAAATGAATACAGCGGCCTAGTAGGTGTTGCCAGTGAATAAAGTCCCATCTTTACCCCCTATTTTAGCACAAATTAAGTTCTGAAATCTCCTGTTGCCACCCAGTCTCCCTCTCCAGCCGGGGAGGCGTACTTCGTGTAGACTTCCTTGAACTCCCTTTTGGCCGGTGGCACTGGTGGTGCTGGTGGTGCCGGTGGCGCTGGCTTTTTTATCTCTTTGTAGACCAAATAACCTCCCACACCCATAAAGGCGAGGTTAGGGAGGATTATCTCAGGCTTTTTCTTGGCTACCCCATAAGCGGTTGAACCCACGCCAATCAGAGTGAGGGCTATACCTCCAGCCAGTGGCCAAGTTACCTCCTTCGGCCAAGTTATATCCCCTGAAGAACTTTTTTGTCTGAAACTGTAAAGCGGCATATCACCTCCTCACCAATTCCCTCACTAGCAGAAGACCGCCCACACCACACACTCCTATCACTACCCATTTTAGGATTTCAGGAATAGGCCTTACCACCTCCTCAGGTGCTTGAAGCTTTATCGCTATCACTAGGAAACCCAGGGTAAACATCAGGCCTATACTTATAAGCGAGATGGCAAGCCAGTGAGCTTTGATGAAGCCAACAATAGCCAGTAACCAAGCTGGGTCAACCTCGGCCTCAATTACTACCCTACTGGGCCCTTCGCTGTGGACATCTTTCAGAATAACACCCTCGGGCATTCTTGGTCTGAAGAGAAGCTCTGCTCCAGCCAAGTCAAAGGCCGAAGCTACGGGCAGTTTCAGGTCCATAACAGCCCTGAGGGGCGTTCCTTTTGGGAACTCCATATTGGGGATAGTAGCCTGTAGCGTGTCCAGGGTGGTGCCCTCGGCCACCGTTACCCATTTAATTCCGGACCTCAGGCTATATAAAGAGAGGTTTCTTCCCCTGGCTTCCTTCCTGAGAGAGTAAAGGCTCATATCGCTTCCATCCTGATATGCAGCACCCAGGTACCTGCCTGGTCTACGGTTACAAAGTCTGTTCCCCCGCTCTTGGCTTGACCTGGTTCTATGGTTGTGGTGTACGAGCTCTCTGCTTTCTTGGTCCCATCTGGAGCAATAAACCACCCGGTCAGTCTAACCGTTATTGCCACTGGCGTGTCGTTCCAACAATTCGCATAGCCTTGGATGCTGTGACCAAACGGGATCGGGACTGGGAAGTCAGCCTCCCTATAGGTTTTGCCGTCTGTTTGGTCGTAGATTCCCGGAGAATTAATGTGTCCCTCCAGTATTGGGGCCACCACGCTTATGGCATTCCAGCTCCTCTCCACGGGGAGCACCGCGCCGAAGGCCCTCTCAGCTATAAGCCCAGCTTCCTGAATGACATCATACTTTGCTCTGAGGCTATACAGTGGTCTGCCCATCTCTACCTCCTATTTCAGGGGTTTCCTTTTCTCCTCCCTGATCATGTAGGCTGCACCGCCGACTGCACCCACAACGATGAGGCCTATTGCCCACCAGGGCACTTTCTTGACTTCCTCGGGTGGAGGTACTACCTCGGTCACATTTATGGCATTCCAGCTCTCCTCGACGGGAAGAGGTTTGGGTTCGGTGTTTGCTCTCAGACTGTATAGTCCCATCATGCCTCCTCCATTTTAGCGTGGAAGACCCACATGCCGGGTTTGTCTAGGGTAATGTCCTCCGTGAACGCAAAAGTCCTCGTCGGCTTGGGCCAAACAGAGTGTATCCAGGAGTGCTCGGCTCTTTTGATGCCGTCAGGATCGACAAACCAGCCCGTCAGCCTCGCCATGAAGTAATCCCCCGTGTCGCTGTAGGCAATGCAGTGTGCTTTGACCCTATGGCCGAGAGGGATCGACCGAGGAGATGTGCCTATGTCAACTCCATCGGGGTAACTCTCACCAGCGTCATAGTCCACAACTTTCGGCTCCTCAAAATGACCCGATACTGCGGCAAACGCTACCCTGGCGGCTCTACTCCTCAAGGAGTATAGTGGTCCCATTAGTACCTCCTGAGTAAGTATAGCGGTCTTCTTCTCCTCCTGACCTCGTGGGCCTCCTTGCTGTCAAAATAATACCACAATTTGTACTTTCTTGCACCCATGGGCCAGCAGCCGCCAGCAACAGCATCGAAGACCATGGGTTCCTCATCGGGGCATGTGCTGAGCAGCAGATTGAAGGCATGCCCCTGGCCGTCAACTTCGCCTAATCCGACATAGAACTTCTGGCCGACCAGGCGGTCATTGATGTATGGTTCGACGATGCTCTGGAATAACAGGGCCTCATCTTCACAGTCCCCTGAGCCTTTCATTAGGGTTTGTGCCGGAGTCTGCCAGTATTCTCCTGGCTCATATTTGTAGGTTATGTTCCGATGCACCCAATCGAGGGCAAGACTGACGAACTTGTTTGGGTCTCCCCCTGATTCCCTCCAGAGGCGCGATGAGATGTGAGCCACCTCCCCCGGCTGGATAAACTCTCGAACATCATACAGCGCACCCGGCCGAGCCTCATACAGAGGAAACTGCGGAATCGGTCCCTGATAGCCCTTCAAAGTCGGTACAATGGTCTTCTCCTGCGTGTTGGGTTGGTTCCCGCCGCCCTGCCGGTGACCAATCCGGTTCCCCTTGGAGGTAGTAGCTCCTCAACCGGGTGAATCTTGAGCCACTCCTCTGCCTCCTCAAGGCTGATACCATAATGCTCGGCCACCCGTTCCACATCAGACCGCGGGATCCCCATTCGCCGTTCTTTCGCCATTTTGCCTCCTTACCACCACCGACGCCAGCCTCGGCCCCAACCCCAGCCTCGGCCTCTGCCATACGGGCCACAAGGGGGCAGTCCTCTTCCTATGCCACAGGGATAGGGCGGTGGTACTGGAAATACAGGGGGTGGAGTACCCGGTGGCCCTGGAGGACAGAATCCCATACCTCGGCCGGTCCGAGGGCCTTGACCAAGGGGCCCCGTACCATCAAACCTAGGCACTTTAATCACCTCCCTCTCACTAGTTTACTCTCTCCTTCTGGATTGATGAAATACCTGAATGTCTTGACCGGTCTTCCCCAGCTATTCTTGGTGCTCGCCTCAACCCGGTCAAGCAAACCGTCCAGCCTCAGATGCCTGATGTGGGCTTCGGCCATGCTGCGGTATATTCCCAAGCCCCTGGCCACATCGCTTATGGTGCACCCGGGGTTTCTCCTGATGAAGTCTAGGACATCATACCTTGTCATGGTGCCTCTGGTATTTCTCAGCAACTGTGTTAAGATGTTTGCCTATCTCCTTGGCAAGCTCCTCACCGATTTTGGGTCCATAGTATTTGGCAGCTTTGCCAAGGCTTTGACGGACATTCCTCTCGATTAAGCAGTGGAGGCCAAAGTCAAGGAGCCAGAACCGGGGGTCCTTCCGGGCAATCGGGTGAATTAACTGGTCTATGAGTTTGTTGGGATTTACCTTAAGCAATATAGTGGCCTCCTAATCCTCACTTTTCTGTTTTCCCGCTGAACTCGCTGCTCACCAGTGTCTCCCACAATCCGCTGGGCCTCCCGGATGGCCAGGAGTTTTTCGATCTCCTCATCGCTGAGGGGGGCAGTGAAGGATTCCTCTGGGACATAGGTCACCGGATGTCCCCAAATAGTGTGTTCCTTCACGAATTGAAAAAAGCTAATCCTTTCACGTAGACCGCATCTCCATACCGGGATACTACCCAATACGATAGCCCCTAGGCCGATACCCAAGAGTATACCTGGCTTTGGCATTTAGTAGTGCCTCCTCCGGACTGATATGCTTTGGGACTTTCCCGAAAAACACTTGGTCTCGCATCATGGTAAAAAAAGACTGGCTCCCGCCGGTGTGAATGTTCTTCCAGATCGGCAGGGCTGCTAGGATGCAGCCTATACCCAGTCCTATAAGTAGCTTATTCATAGCTGGTAAAGCGTGCGTTTTGCTGATACGGTCTCGGGGGTTTCTTTAGGCTTTGTCAGTCGATAGACGATGAGGGCAGCAACGAGGCTACCGAGGGCAGTGGTGAGAAAAGGTCTAATAAAAGATTCCCAGACATCCTGTTTTTGTGCCAATGGAACCCCCAGATTTTTCAAGTGCCCGCATGTTTTTAAAGGGTTCTGACTTCGGCTTTGGCTCGCTTGTATGCCTCAAAAGAGCGGGCTAGCCATTCCTTCGTTATAATTTTAGCATAATCTGGGCGGACTTCCACCAGCACATCATAGACCATATCTGCTACTTCATTGGGCTCAAGGTTCGCCGCCAGACGTGAGAAGATGCTGTTGTCCTCGATGGCCCGCCTCTTCCAGCCATCTGGCAGTAGTTCCCAAATGGTAATATTTTTCCTTACTGCAAACTTGATATTATCCTTCCCCAACCCATCCAAATACCGGAGAGCATATGGGAGGTAGTTGCGTTTCAGGCTTGCCCGGGCAAATTCCCGGCCATACCGGGTCAATACCCTGCCTACTCGGTCTGAGAGATCGTAAGCTCTGCTCCACATGACTCACACTTCAAGCTAGTTGTTCCGGCAGGGACAATATTTGTGTGCTTACACTCGCTACATACCACTTCCCACTCATCGGCCGGCGGGATTTGGACCCTGCGCCGGCTTCCTTTCCCACTCTGGCTCCCTTTGGATTGCCCGCGATGGCGCTCGATAAGTGCTCTGCCTGCTTCGATGGCAGGACCCAGGTTCTCCTCGATTGCCTGCCTGATGGCCCGCTGTGAAAGGACTTTCTCCTCAAATTCCCGTTGGCGACGCTCTTCCTCACGATCCCTTCGTTTCATCTCCCTCTCGAACTCAATCCACCTCTTCCTCTGTTCGTCTAGGAACTCAGCCACCTTGAGTTGCACATCTATGTTGCTGCCGAGAGACTCAAGGATGTTTAACCCTCCAGGCTTTTCCCTCAGCTCTGTGACTTTCTCCGGCTCTATGCCTATGGCCCTCAGATACTCCTCCCCGATCGCCCTCCATGTATTCAGGGTCTCTTTGGCGTACTCGACAGGGGACTTCGGCGGCTGCTCATTCCCGCGAGGGGGCGGGGGCGGCTGAGTGGGAGACTCACCTTTCTTCTCCAGTTGCTCAAGGGTCTTCTTCAGTATCTGGTTGACCACTGTTTTTGTGAGACTGGTAGTATCCTCCTCGCTTTCAACCTTAGGGCTAAGCTCGGGGTAAAGGCTGGAAAGTGCCAAGCGATGTGCTCTCTCAGGAGGAACGCCAGCTTTGATAAAGTTAACCACCAGGTTCTTGAGAAGTTCCCCATGCTCCTCTGGCTCCAAACTGTTCAGCTTGGGGGCTAACTGCTCACGTTCCCGGCGGGCCTTCTCCGCCTCGGTCAGGGCTTTCTCTCTCTCGGCTTCCATCTTGGCTTTGTTTGTCTCGTGTTTAATCAGGGCAGCGTCTTTCGCAATATCCTCCGGAGTTTTTTCATCCTTACCCCACACATTGTCAACCACTTCCAAGTACTCCTTCCCCTTGCTTTTCTCCGAGTTCCCCGGATTGTTCGTCGGTGCTATATTCGATGACTGTATCCTCTGGAACGCCTTGGTCACTGGGTTTTCCTGCATCTGGCACCCCCTGAAGTATTTTTACTGCTCTGTGCACCTCCGGTCTGTTCCATTCCTCCGATTCTTGCAACACAATGGCTCCCCGAACCTCAGTTACCCACCCCGGTGGCCTGAGCCCAAGGGCATCCTTGACAAAGTCGCAACAGTAGAAGATGAAGTCGTCCAAGGAAATGTTCCTCAGTTCGTAGATCTGCTCCCGTGCAGCATCGTAGATCAGCCTGATCCAGGGATTGAGGCTTACCTCTTTCCAGGACTGCTCCTTCGCCTGAATGCCGGTGGCCTTTTCATACCAGCGCTGAGCCGTCCGGTCATCCACGCCGGTGAGCTTCTCAATCTCGCGCCAGCTCTTTCCTTCCTGACGGAGTTTGATTATTTCGCCTAATTTCTCTATCTTCTTGTCGTCCTTGGCCATTGCCAGACAAATTTTACAACACCCTGCTCCCCTGCGTCAATGTGCGTCAACAAATTCGCTCTAAATCTAGATGGAGGAAATCCCCATATGCCCAGATGCCCGCTAATGCCTTGTGCGTCAGAAAAAGATGACGCTAATGGTGCAGGTGTCCTGATTGACAATAGAGGGCATGAGAGTTAAAATGGCTCTGAGATGAACGCCCAGAAGTGGACCATCTACTTCCAACTGGGCCGGGAGGTGCTCAATTTCCTCAGAGATACCTTCTCCTCCCCCAAGATGCCGGAAGAAGGAGAGCTGCAATTGCCGGATTTCCGGCAGGACTATGAGAAACTCCGCCAGGAGTTGCATCAGCTCGGGTGGCAACCGTCAGGCGGGCCATCTATGGAAAAGC
>Ga0190354_1000009_pt1 | contig 40809 bp, 48 predicted proteins | sample 4872131213_MG_FD_163436 | JGI IMG/M metagenome (GOLD analysis project Ga0190354, IMG submission 163436) | Hydrothermal vent microbial mat bacterial communities from Southern Trench, Guaymas Basin, Mexico - 4872-13-12-13_MG | ecosystem: Environmental > Aquatic > Marine > Hydrothermal vents >...
AGCCTCTTCCTTTTCTTTCTCTTCTTCCTCTTTCTTCTCTTCTTTCTTTTCCTCTTCTGCTGGAGCGGCTGGTGCAGTTGGCGCTGCGGCTGGAGCAGCCATTAAAGTGGGCGCAGACTTGATGGCTTCTTCTATGTCGACTTCCGATAAGGCTGCAACTAAAGCCTTAACTCTTGCTTGATCTGCCTCTACTCCTGCGGCTTTCAAAACTTGGGCTACACTTTCCTCGTTAATTTCCTTTCCCGCTTTATGAAGGAGCATTGCAGCGTAAATGTATTCCATACCCATATTCATCATTCTCCCATTCTGAAAGTTGAATACTCCCATTTCAACCTTTCGCGTTAGAGCCTTTGAAACGTGTCTAGTTCTAGGTTAAACTAAACTATATAAACGTTGCTGGAGGCTTTCAATCAAATTTAATTTGTTGGCTTAGGCTTAGGGCTTCTGCGTAGGCTTTTCTCAACAAGTCTTCTATTGTTTCTTTGGTTGGCACTGCAGCGTTAACCGCGAGCGTGTAGGCTTCTTGATGGGCTTTCTGCAACAGCAAACTTATGTTTTCCGGCATTGGTATCGCCGCGTTAATTGAGAGGTTAAAAGCGTAGCTTTGAGCCTCTTCTATGCTCTTTCTTATTTCCTCCAAGTCAATCATTAAGTCTTCTTCAGTTATTATCTGTCCATCATCGTAAACAACTTTAAGCGTAAGGCCGATTTCAACAGCCTTTATTCCAAGCTTTGAAAGAATATTCGCCAACTGAAGCGAGATTACTTCGCCTTTCTTACATACGAGTGTGTCCTTATTTATCCAGACGCTTCCAGACTCAATTCTCGTTGGGATTCCAACTGAGCTGAATTGGCTTATAACCGGGCCTGGAGGTAGTCCCGTATTTCCAGCAGGAACAATAATGTCGTTAACAGCCTTATCTCCAGCCTTTGCTATGGCTTTCACCTTGTTTTTCTCTAGAAGAATTGAAAGCTTAAACGGATTCATGTTTGTAAAGAGGAATATATTAGCTCCAGTTAGGTATTCTTCAAGCTTTTTGAGCCTAGAATCGTTTAGTTCTTCTATTGCTCTTTTTACAAGAGTATTTTTGAAAACACGCATGTAAACTTGTTTTTCAAGTTTCTTCTTTAACTCTTGAAGCTGGGCCGCCCTAACCTTTTCTAGACTCGCTATGCCAACAACCTTGTATTGGCTAAGAAGCTTCTTTATTTCTTCAACTTGCTGCGCTTTTTGCGTTAATACTTGTTGGGATGGCATTTCCATCGCCTTACGGCTTTATCTTAACGGGCTCTCCCATCGTAAATTTGAGGTAAACTGAACTAATGTTCCTTAGGCCTCTTTTAAGTTTGCCTTCCAAACTGTGAATAACGGCCAAAACGTTTTCCGTTATCTCCTCATCCTTCATCTCTTCGGTTCCAACTTTGCATTGCAGAACTGGTTGGCCTCTAACCCTAACCATAACTGTTTTCCGCATTCTTTCAATTAGCGGCTTAACATCAGCTCCAGGCGGAACCGGAGTAGGCATTTTTCCTCTAGGTCCAAGGATTGGCCCCAGAATCTTTCCTATTAATGGCATAAGAGGTGCTTCAGCCAAGAAGAAGTCGTAGTTTTTGGCTAGTTGCCTCTGCCTCTTTTTATCTCCAGCCATTCCTTCAAGTTCTTCCCTTGTTAAAACGTAGTCTGCACCGGCCTTTTTTGCTTTTAAAGCCATTTCTCCGGTTGCTATTACACAAACTTTCGCTGATTTTCCAAGTCCGTTTGGCAGTTCAATTGTCTGCTGTATTCTACCTTCCGGCTTTTTCGGGTCCACGTCTTGAAGGTTTATAATAAGCTCTACTGACTGAGAGAAATTCCTCTTCTTACTCTTCTCTCGGACTTGTTTTAATGCTTCCATTATTGTTTTCTTGTCAAGTGGCATTGGTCTGCCTCGCTTTTTCACCTAGAGGCGGGCTTTTATAAAAATGTTGCCGAAACTAGGAGCCTGCTTTTTCTTCCTCTTGGAAGATTTCGTCATACTTTCCTTCATCTATTTCTCTCTGAACTTTCCGGGGGTCTTTGCCTTCGACAGTTATTCCCATGCTCACACAGCTGCCTAAAATCTCCTTCGCAGCTTTCTTCAAGTTTTTGGCCAAAAGCTCTAAACGTTTCATTTTTGCAATCTTAATGATCTGCTGTATTGTTAGATTCCCAACTTTCTGTTTGCCGGGGTCTCCGGAGCCTTTGTCAATTCCCAATTCTTTAACAATCAAAGCTGAAGTTGTTGGTGTTCCAACTTCAACCTCAAATTCCTTTGTTTCAACATCAACCGTAATTTTTACTGGAACCTTCATTCCGGCAAAATCTTTCGTTAATTCATTTATTCTGTTCACTATTGCCATCACGTTTACTCCTAAAGGTCCAAGTGCGGGGCCGAGCGGCGGCCCAGCTGTTGCCTGTCCGCCTGGAACCAGCGCTTCTATAACCTTTTTCTCTCCCATTTCATTCACCTTTTTTGGATTTTTCAACAAGTTTAACGTAGTCTGCGTGAACAGTTATTGGAAGTGTAAACGTGGCTTCCAAGAGTTCTAGAGTTACTTCAGACTTCGCCTTGTCTATCCTAGTTATTTTTGCTCTCATTCCCTTAAATGGGCCTCCAATCACTTCAACTATATCGTTTTCGCTGAGTTCTTCTATTATTGGCTTTGAAACTATGTAGCTTTCCACTTCTTCGAAGTTCACTTTACCATACTGCACTCTTGAGCGTACATGCTTTATTCCAGCTATTGCTTCTTCCACAAAATGAGGGCCTTCAGCCTCAACGAAAATATAACCCTTTAAGCCTTCCGGTACAAGTATGGCTTTTACTGGAAGCTTTTTTAATTCAACTCTTGCGGCTACAAGGTTTGCTACGTTCTTCTCCTGCCCTGCAGTTGTTCTCACAGCGAATATTGAAGTTGAAAATTTTTTTCTTTCGCTCTTCTTTTCTTTGTTCTCTTCCATCTTTTCGACATCCTAAATTTAGGTTTGAGTAACTTGTGTTGGGGCGCCTAGTAGGAAGGAGATGAAGGCTATGATGAAGCCTATTCCTCCAACTGCTACCATGCCTAATGTGCATATTTTCAGAGACAGCCAAAGCTCACTTCTTGACGGTTTCCTAGCTGTTTTTAACAGCCGCGAACATGAGGATAGGAAAGACCTTACGTCCATGGTTAATCCTACCAACTCAATTTCAATCAAGTATAAAAATGTAGCTTTAACTCTAATAAAACGTAATCCTTAAACTTTCCTAACATTTATCCTGAGAGTTGCCAACTTCTCCATTAAAGGCTGCTTATCAGCTCCTTTAATTCCCTTCCAGTCTAAGACGGCTAACTCGACTTTTTCCAACGTTCTTTCAATGCACTGCCTCAAAACTTCTAAGTCAACCCTACCGATCATATGCTTCGGAATCATATGTCCAAAAGCAACGTCTTCTCTAAGAGACAGCTTCGTAAACTTCTCATTGTAATGTGGGCCTCCTAAGCCTAAGACTGCTGAATAAGTATTCTCGTTTGTTGCTGCTTGCATTGCCGCATGGGCCACTGCCTCTGCAGCCTTTGAATCTTTCCACTGCGGAAGCGAGCTCCCAAGTTCAACGAACATTGTGGGTACGTTAAGCGACGGCCCGTGGTGAGTGCATTCGTAACAGACTTTGTAGTTCAAATTCCATTCATTTTTCAGTTTTTCCATTTCCTTTAAAGCGTTTTTCATGGCGCTGGCGGGTGAAACGGAAATTTTCTTTGGTAATCCTCCATAATTTGCCTCTTCTGTTAAGTTTCCTGGGGTATGTACGGACAGTGTGGGCGTTCCGCTTGCGCTGCTGTGGCGTGAAATATAAATTATGAGTTGGGGGCTAAAGTGTTCTGTGATGTTTTGCGTGTATATCAAGTCTTGTTTGGTGAAGATAAGTTTGATTTCGCGGTTTCGAACCTTCATGATGTAGGTTTGCTTCCCTTGGTATTCCTCCGAAGTTTTTTCGAAGTCGTAGTGTTTAAGCAATTGCTGGGCTATATTTATGCTTGCAACATCCTTTTCTGAGGCCACCATCAGAATCAATTGTTCATCTTCCTTCTAGATGCATCTTCAAGTTGTAGTAATCACAAAGCTTTAAAAGGATTTTACAGTTCGAAATACAGAAGGTTGAAAGTTATGAAACCCAGACACCTAATCAACTTTAAAAACTGGGACAGCGAAGAACTTCTTGAAATAATTGATAAGTCAATAGAAATTAAAAGGAATCCCGAAAAATACTGTAATGCATTAGAGGGCAAATCCTTGGCAATGATTTTTCAAAAAACGTCCACAAGAACTAGGGTTTCATTTGAAGTTGCCATGACCCAACTTGGCGGACACGCCATATACTTGGACTGGAGAACAACCCAGTTTGTTTTGGCTGACATACGTGACGAAACAAGTTATCTTTCAAGAAATGTTGACTGCATAATGGCCAGATTACTAAAAAATGCTGACTTACAATTAATGGCTGAAGCGTCTCTTGTTCCCGTCATAAATGGATGCGACGAAAAATATCATCCATGCCAAGCCTTAACAGACTTAATGACCATGAAGGAGAAGAAGGGCCGCCTAGAAGGCTTAAAACTTGTCTATATAGGCGTTCACAACAATGTTTGCAACTCGTTAATAGAGGCATGCACAAAGCTTGGAGTAGAAATTACAACTGTAACGCCAATCATCCATGAACCAGCACTAGACGAGGAAATAATTGAACAAGCAAAGAAAACGGGCCTATACAAGACTGAAAAGGATGTCAAAAAAGCAGTTAGAGACGCAGACTTCATTTATACGGATACGTGGATTGACATGGAGCTCTTCTTAGACCCAAAATTCAAAGAGGAGAAGGAAAAACGAATTAAACTTATGATGCCTTACCAAGTTAACAGCCAACTGCTTGCTGAAAGCAAAGCTCTAATCATGCATGACATGCCAATTCACAGAGGATACGAAATAAGCGGCGAGGCGGTTGAAAGCAAACGTTCAATAATCTACGAACAGGCGGAAAATAGGCTTTACACAGCAAAAGCAATACTATTGAAACTTCTGGGAAAACTGTGAAAAGGGCTATTTCAAAATCATTTCAACAAACATTTCGGGATTAAACCTCTCCAAATCCTCGTATGTCTGGCCTGTTCCAATGTAGATTATGGGTTTTCCAGTAACGTAAGTTACACTTAGTGCTGAGCCTCCTTTCACGTCGGCGTCAACTTTGGTCAAAACTGTTCCGTCGATTCCTACAGCCTTATTAAATTCTTCAGCCTGCATAACTGCATCGTTTCCTGTTAAAGCATCGACTACTAGTATGGTTAGGTCAGGATTTATGACACGTTTAATCTTGGCGAGTTCGTTCATTAAGTTTCTATCGGTTTGTATTCTTCCAGCAGTGTCGATTAACACTGCGTTTATTCCATGCGCCTTTGCATAGTTTGTTGCATCGTAGGCTACTGCAGCTGGGTCAGCCCCATACGTATGCTTTATCATTCTTATTCCTAAACGTCTAGCGTGCTCTCCGAGCTGTTCTATTGAGCCAGCCCTATAGGTGTCGCTGCAAGCCAAAACAACTGAAAATCCTTTCTTAGAGAACATTTTTGCAATTTTAGCTATGGTTGTGGTTTTTCCTGTTCCGTTTATTCCAACAAAGACTATTACGAGCGGTTCGCCTCTCTTTCTTTTTTCTTCAGCCATTTTGAGCAAGTCGATTTTTTCGCCTGTATTTAATATTTCAAGCAGAACTTGTTGCAGATTTTCTTTTACTATTTTCCTTTTATCTTCTAATCGTTTTACTTGTAGTCCCTCTAGGCGTTTGCCGAGTTCTTCACATATTTTTTCGGCTACTGGGAAGGCAACGTCGTTTTCCACTAGGCTTAGTTTGAATTCTTCTAGGATTGGCTGTAGTTGCTCCGCTTTTAATTCTGTTGTTGTTATCTTGTTTACTAGGCTGTTAAGTCCTGCCTTCAGTTTTTCGAACACTTGGCCGTTGCCCCCGAGCTATTCTCTGTGATATTTCCTCAAGCTTAGCTCTGTCCTCTTGAATTTTCTGTGCTATTTGGGCGAGTTGCTGCTGTAATCTTCCGAGAAGTTTTTCAAGTTGCTCTATTCTTTTCGAAAGTGTTTCCTTAGCTTCTTTTGTTGTTTTCTCGATTGCCACTCCAGCTCCTATTCCTACAACAACCGTGTCTTTGCTTTCGATTTTAGCTTTGACATATGAGCCTCCGCCAATTGGAACGAGAAGTGACGTTTCAACTTTCTCTTTTTCTAAGCCCTCCAAGTTCATTTTTGCATAGTTTAGTTCTGTTAGGGCGGCGTTTACGAAGTTTATTCTTGACTGTATGGAATCGGCTGTAGTCTCCAATAATCGAATTTCTGTAGCTATTTTCCTAAATGCTTCTTCATCTTCTTTCGACAATTGTTTATTCTCCTAAAGCTAACTTTCTTATTATTGGGTCTTCAGCTTCTTCAGGCTTTATTTCTTCAACCTTTAAAATTTTTATATGGAATCTTTTAACCCTGTGTTTGCTTCCTAATTCCATGTAAACTTTTTCCATGGCTTGTTCAGGCTTTAAGGCTCTAACTTCCTTTTCAAAATCCGTTCTAAAATTCGGCTTAGTTATTCTTCCAATCACACGGAATATTTTAACTTCACTCATTTTCTTCCACCACGTTTAGGACGTTTCCAATTATGAACATTTCAGGCCCAGTTGTCAGGGAACCTGCAACCACGTTTCGGCTGTTCCCTATTAGGCCTGTTGCAACGTAGGGTATTCCGCAGTTAACTGTTCCTACGTCAACTGGAACCTTTAAAACTTCCTCTATAAGTTTTCGTTCTTCCTCTTTAATTAATGGATGTGCTAGTACTCCTTTATTTGTTGCTATGGCTAAGGAGCCCACGTAAGGCAGTCCGGCTATTTCGCCTTGTACAGCCTCAACGCCTAAAACGTCTGAAATGATTTTAACTTCTTGAGGCTTAAGTCTGGGGTCAACTATTGCTCCTTTATCATTTGCTAAAACTATGTTTCCATAAGCCGTCCTTTTTGTTTCCATAACTTGAATGTTCAAATCCTTTGCGACTGCTTTGATCTCTCTGATTTCTTCGTCCAAAATAAAATGGGGTAGGAGCATGCCGTAGGAGTTTGCGCATACTAGTGCTCCCAATAAGACGGAGTTTCCAACGTTCGTTCTTATCAGCGGGACTTTCAGCCATTTTTCAAGTTTTTTCGCTTTTGTTTCTGGGGCTGGTTTTGGGACCATCACAAATTTTTCATTTGCAATTGTGTAGACACCTATACTGGCTGTTCCGAAAAGGCTGAGGAGGTAGATTCCCAACTTAGTCTCCTTCAGCGAGATAAACTGTGACGTTTCCGTCCTTATCCTTTACAGCTCTAACCCTCACCTTCCTCGGGGGCTTCTCTATTCCCCTACGCCAAACCCACTCATTAACTTCATTACTTATAATCAGGCGGCCTTCCTCTTCTTCCTCTTCTTCAAGGCCAACCTTTAAACCTATTTTCATATGGCGCTGAATAAAGTTCCTAATTAGGCGTATTGCTCTCGGAGTCCTATTCTTACGTGGGCTTCTCCATGCTTCACGTAAAGGAATAGTGTATATTCTTTCTTCAACAATTTCTTCTTCTGGAATTTCCTCTCTAATGCGTGGTCTTTCTTCAACAGCCTCTTCCTCAGTTATTTCCTCTTTTTCTTTTTCCTCCGCTTTCTCTTCTTCTGCTTCGGTAACTTCTTCCTCTGCTAAAGTAACCTCTTCTTCCGTCAACGCTTCAGTTTCTTCTTCCTTTGGAACTTCCTTTTCTTCAGTTTCCTCCATTAAACTTCACCTGTTATGCCCTTATCTTGCTTCTTCTCCAATGCTTCTTTTTAGGGTGAGTTCTAACTTTTCCATTTGTTTTTGCTATTACCCACGTTGGGACGGCTTGTCTTTGTTTTCCGGCTTTTATGAGTCTTCTCTTTTTGGCTGCTGGCTTATTTCTGGCCATTTTATATTCTCCTAATTTTGAATTCGCGTTTTTGTGGTTGTAAATGTTTAAGGATTATTTTTAGTTGTTCATCTGTTACTGGGATTCTCAATTTTCCAGCTTGGGCGAGTTGGATTAACTGGATTTCAAGTTGAGAGGCGAATTCCGGTCTGACTATTTTGATGTTTGTTAGGCGTTGTCTAGCTTGAGGTGTGAGTATTCGCCTTAGAATCGCCTGTTTTTGCATTTCTATTTGCTGTTGCATTTGTATTCTTCTCTGTTCTTCCGCTAGTTTCTGCTGTAGTTCAAGCATTTTTCTTCTGCGAATTTCCTCAAGCTCTTGGTCTTCAGCCAATTTTTCGCCCTCTCAACCCTAATACTTTTTAAGTTCTGGAATTTGCTTCTCTAACTCCTTCTTTATCTCAGTTGACAACCTGTCCAGTAGACGTCTTCCTTCACGTGAAATTATGCGTCCCTTCCCCTTTACTGTTTCTATTAGGCCGGCGGCTTCCAACTGTTGAAGGGCTTTACGGATAATCGCTCCTCCGCCTTTACGGACATGTTCGGGTCTCGCACCGAAGTCTTTTCTTCCTCCATACTCTGCCCTTAAATGCTCAACGCCTATTGGGCCCTTTAAGTAGATTTTGCGAAGCAAGGAAGCGCATCTCGTAAACCACCAGTCTGGGTTCTGCGGAGGCCTTTCCTTATGGCTGCCAGTTTTTACGAATTCAGCCCAAGGCGGAGGCTCAACTTCCGTTACGTTATCCTTTAGGTATCTGGCTAACCTTTCAATGAGGATTGAAGCTGGAACATCATGAGGGGTTGGCAACTACTGCTTCTCCTTTAAAGTTTTCCTTTTGTAAAGTCTAGAAGAAACATATAAAGTCTTTCACTTTCTACGTTTTTTCCGTCTATATAAAGTGAATGTGTGGCCTCTGACCTCCACTAGAGTGGCGTCAACTTTGGCCGCAACTTCTGATGCAACTTCTTTAGCCTTCTTTTCAGCTAAAGCTGACTTCAAAATCTTAATCTTTACCACTTCGTTTTTGTCAAGCTGCTTTTCTATTTCACTTAAAACGGTTGGTGTTATACCATTTTTTCCAATGCGTACTGTAGCCTTTTCCATGCTGAATTCACGTTTTATTCTACGCTTCATTCTAGGAGTTGCCATTTTACATTCAAACCTAACGTTTAACTTTAAACTTGCTGTTAATACTTTCCCTTCTTTTCTTTCTCAAAGGAATTCGCATGTGTTTTCCGCATTCTAGGCACGTTATTACCACGTGGGGTTCTCGGCGTTGTTGGATGCGAACTCGGCAGTTTACGCCTGGCAGTATAAAGCTTTTACAGTGCCTACAAACTTGCCGTCTATATTCACGTGGAAGTTTAACTCTGGCCGCCATGGCTAAACGTCTAGCTATCTGAACGTAACGTTGAGCCAAGGCCTTATCTTCATGAATTGTTTCACGGGCTAATCTAAACAGTATGTGGATGCGCTCTAATGCAATACGCCTAGTCTCTGGGTCAATCAAGCCGAGGAAGCCTCTACAATTAATTATTAAACCTTAATTTGGAATAACTTTACCTTTCATAATAGAAAAGGTTTCAGCCTTGCTAACCCTAATTCTAGCCGAGTCCGCACTTGAAACAGTCCCCGAAGAAATTCAGAATCACCCATCCATTCTAAAACAGGCAAGAGCGAAGGGTAAGAGGCCAAACCAAATAATTCTCGACCGTTCTTACCATCATCATGCAATGCTTAAACTTCCAAACAACGAGAAAAGAGGCCGCCCAGACATAGCTCATTTCAGCCTCCTTTCAGCACTTGGAACACCCCTTAACTTGGAAGGTCTTCTAAAAGTATATGTACACACAATAGCCAACTACGTGATAGATGTTAATCCAAAGGTTAGACTTCCGAGAAACTACAATCGCTTCGTAGGGTTAATGGAACAACTCTTTCAATATGGCTGTGTCCCGCCCAAAAGTAGGGAACCACTGTTAAAACTTGAAAAGAAGACACTAAAAGAATTAATAGCCCAAGTAAATCCAGTTTATGTCCTAGCATTTACACGTAAAGGAAAAATGCAAACCCTAGAAAAGGCTATTTCAAAATTAGCTGAAAAAGAAAATTCAGCTGTAATTGTTGGAGGCTTTCCCCACGACAGTTTTTCAGAAGAAACCCTAAAACTCGCCGATGAAACTGCTTGCATAGACCCGGAAACCCTTGAGGCGTGGACGGTAACGGCAAGAATAATATACGAATACGAAAAAATTATTGGAATTCCGCAAAAGAGAATTCTGAAGTGAGTTAGAATGTCAAATGAAATAAATGTTCTAGTTGTCTATGATTCAGGAACTGGTAATACCGAGAAAATGGCCTTCGCCGTTGCGGAGGGCGCAAAAGAGGTGGAAGGAGCTAAAGTAACGGTTAAAAGGGCGGATAAGACAAAGCTTGAAGACCTGCTTAAAGCAGACGCAATCATAGTGGGCTCTCCAACCTATTATGGGCAAATGTCATCAAAGATTAAAGCCTTATTCGATAAGTCGGTTGAAATTCACGGAGAACTTGAGGGAAAGGTAGGCGCAGCTTTCACAAGTTCCGGCGGAACAGCAACAGGAGCCGAAACAACTCTTCTTTCAATAATTGAAGCTATGCTAATCCATGGGATGATAATTCAAGGAAGAGCCAGAGGAAAACATTATGGAGCCGCAGCAGTCGGGAAACCGAACAAAAGAGAACTGGAAGTATGCAGGGAACTTGGGAGGAGGACGGCTAAGCTCGCTTATAAACTAAAACATGGCGGCGAAAAGTAGGGCTATTGAACCTATAACATTTATGAGAATGTCTAGTGAAGGGCCAGCCGTATCCTTAAATGGGTCACCGATAGTATCGCCTATAACTGCCGCTTCATGAGCTGGAGTGCCTTTTCCTCCTAGTTCTCCAGATTCTATATATTTTTTGGCGTTGTCCCAAGCTGTTCCGCTGTTCATTAGAAGAAGGGCCATAGGCAAGACCGTGGCTATGTTTCCAACGATTAAGCCGCCGACGGCTTCAGCTCCAAATATGAAGCCTACAGCTAATGGAACAATTATCGATATTGCCGCAGGAGCGAAAAGTCCCTTCAATGCAGATTTTGAACTTATGTCAATGCATTTTACATAGTTTGGGTCGACTTTCCCCTCGGCGAGTCCCGCTATCTCTTTGAATTGCCGTCTGACCTCAGCTATCATTTCAAAGGCCGCTTTTCCAACCGCTTTGAATAAAAATGAAGAGAACAGAAAAGTTGTCATTCCGCCGATTATTGCCCCTATGATGACTTGGGAGTTCATAAGATTAATGCTGTTTAAGTTTGCGGCCTCTATGAAAGCTGAGAAAAGTGCTACTTGAGCTAGACCAGAGGCTCCAACAGCATAACTTTTACAAATTGCCTTTGCAGTGTTTCCAATAGAATCAAGGGTGTGAGCATTTTCAGAAGCCTTTTCATCTTTAATATGCGCCATCTTTATAATGCCCTGCGAATTGTCAACTATAGGCCCATAAGCAGACATCGACATTATTATAGCAGTAATTGAAAGGAAGCCAATTGAAAGTAGGGAGATGCCGAAAAGCCCAGAAATCTGATAAGAAAGGAAAATTGCAACGCAAAAAACTATTATTGGGATTGCTGTGCTTTCCAAACCTACTGCAAGCCCCATCAAAACATTGGTAGCAGCTCCAGTTCGGCAAGAGTTAACGATTGCCTTAACCGGTGAATAACCATGCAAAGTATAATATTCCGTAAAGAAGGCGAATAGGAAAACAGTTACAATCCCTACAACTATGACGTAGAAAGGGTTAAGGTTCCCTTCAAAAACGAAGTTTGTAACGAAATATGACGCCGCTACTACGAAAAGGCTTGCTGCAAAAATCCCCTGATCAACCACGATTAGGGTTCCGTCTTTGTCAACTCTGATAAGTAAAAGCGCAAAAATCGAGGCGAAAACCCCAACAGACATGATTACTATTGGGAAGAAGGACCATTCTAACGCCTTTTCTAGTCCGCCAACTTTCATTCCTTCTTGGAATCCGACGAGAATGGCTGCTATAAGCGTGCAAATGTATGATTGAAAGACGTCAGCGCCTGTACCAGCAATATCACCTACATTGTCACCTACTTGGTCCGCAATCACCGCAGGATTTCTCGGATCATCCTCAGGTATTCCTTTCTCAACCTTTCCAACTAAATCTGCGCCCATATCCGCTGCTTTTGTGAATATCCCACCGCCCACTCTCGCAAAAAGGGCTGTTAAAGAGGCTCCGAAGCCTAAACCAATTATTTGTGAAGGGTCTTCTCCGCAGAATAAGTAAAGAACAGTTACGCCCATTAAACCTATCCCAGTGAGCGTTAAACCCATTATGGCACCGCTGTGAAACGCCGTTTTGAAGGCTTCTTTAAGGCTTGAACGGGATGCCTCTGCTGTCCGCAAATTGGCGTTAACTGCAACCATCATTCCAACGTAGCCAGCAAAAGCCGAAAGAAACGCTCCTAAAGCAAACGTTAATCCGGGAAAGGGACTTTGCAGGGAAAAACCCAAAATTAAAGCTAAAACTACTATAAACGGAGTTATAATCTTAAATTGCTTGTGAATGTAGGCTTTCGCCCCTTCCTTTATGGCTTCGTGAACTTTCACCATCTCTTTTGTTCCTATCTTCTTTCTCAGCATCTTTAAAGCAACAAACAACGCGGAGACTAATGCTATCACTCCAGCAGATAGCGTTGTGAACACTAATTCCATACTTTAATTCTCCAACTTTCATAGGGCTTTCATTTCTTTAGCAAGGGAAGAATTTAACCTTTACTTCACTTTTATTCCTTGGCCACTTCAATAACAGCACCAAAATTATGAACAACTAACTCAAAATGTGTGATAAAATTTTTGAAAATTCACCAAAGCTCGCTTTATAATCACAAATTTATAACTGATATTGTCATATGCTCACTTTGTTAACTATGACTAGACAAACTTCATGAACATGTTTTGAGATTTATTGTTCTAATCATTAGAATTAAGTAAAATACGCAAGTTTAATTATTTGGAAGTCAAATGTTACTTTCACGTGTCCTAGAAAAACTTGTATCTTTGGCTGCCGTTTTGCTTTTCTTAGGCACTCTTGTTTTCCCTTTCCTGAGTTTTGTGCGGGTTTACCTTCTTTCGATTCCTGAGTATCAATGTGACTCAATTTTTTACATTTGGTCTTTTATGATGCGCGAAGAAATTACATGTTTAAAATGGTCTGAATTTACTCATGAAACTCTTGACTACTGGTTTAACGATTACTGGTTTCACTGGCTTTACTGCTCCTTTCCTCCAGATCAACAAATGCTACAACTAAAAGATGAGATTTCATGGATGTTAATATCTCTTTTTTCTCTTCAGATTTTAACTTTGTCAATCGCAGCAACGTCCATCTTCATATACAAAAAGTATTTAGCGTTTATCCCAGCGGCTTTATGCCCCGCAACAACAGCACTTATGACACTAATATTCATACTTATTAATAATGCCTCACATATCATAGCCGCCTACAAGATTGGCTACTGGCTAACATACCCCTCCGAGGCACTATTCATAATAAGCCTAATAATAAATGTAAAAACCAAAGAACCCAAACAAGACCATTAGATTAGAAAACACCACAAGAAATCTTACAACACAAAATAAGCAACGTTTTATATTCCATTAGGAGAAATTAAAAGAAAACAAGTTAACTACAAGTTTCAATCGAGCTGCTGTCTTAAGCGCGTAAGTTGCACCAACTTCTTTGGTATGTATGTGAAATTGGCGGCGTCAAACTGTTTAGGAAAAGGAAGTGAAAGTGCTGAGGTTTTATGCCGATAATGGTGCGGCCGCCGGGATTTGAACCCGGAATAACGGCTGTTGGAGATGCCCCCCGCAAAACCCCCATTTTTATTTTTAGGCCTCGATTCGCATAAGGCTGTTTGATGGACGAATAAATTTGGTTATTTATGGACGGTTTCTCTAAGCAATAGGCAAAGTAAGAGTGCAATTATGTCGAATATTAGTATAAGTATAACCGATAGATAGTAGGGATTTTGCGGATAGAAGCTTTCGGTGGCTGATTTAACTACATCCATAAAGAGGATAAAAAGTACTGAGCCTACTTGAGAGAAAAGCCATAGAAAGCTGGAGGCACTGCCTGCTAATGCTTGTCCAACGATTTCAGCTGACATTTCTAGGCCTATTGGTAATGCTGACATAAGGAAAAACCCTAAAACAAAGCCTGTTGCAGCTAAGATTATGAATTTTCCAGTTTCAGCTAGGAAGAAGAGCATTAATGCAGCTACAGCCAAGTCTAAGATTATGAAGGGTTTTCTCCGCATAGCTTTGTCGGATATTCCCGGAATGACGATTGAACCAAATATCCCTCCAACTATTATTATTCCACCGATCAATCCGGCATCCGTAACAGCTATTCCGCGAGCAACCAGTATTGCTTCAAGCCATGTAAGTAAAGCCGTGAAGAGACCAACTCCAATAAAAAATAAAGCTTCGAGTATTATGAAATCTCTGTTTCTAAAGAATTTTCCAATTTCCCTAAATGATATAGAAACTTTAACTTCCCCTTCTAGGGCCTCTGATGAAATTTTCGGTTTTTCTTTCACTAAAGTTATGAAGAGAAGAGCGCCAACTACGGATATGGCTGCGTAAATGATCAGCATGTTAGTCAGTAGTTCAGCGTCTGGTATAGGAACAAGGAATGGAGTGAGCGTTAAGGCAATTATCATTCCGATATACTGCCCCATTATTCCAATTCCCGTGGCTAGGGCCCGTTCTTCAAATGGAAACCATAATGCTGCAAGTTTTGATACGGCGTTGAAAACGAAGGGTTGACCGAATGCTGCACCTGATTGGAATAGAAGAAGCAAAGTAAAGTTTTCTCCGGAAAAAATTCGCAAAACGGCAAATAATGCCATGAGCATGGTGCCAACAGAGACCCCAAACTTGAAGCCTTTCTTATCAATCAATAATCCGGCTGGAATTGAGACTGGAATAAAAATTAATGGCCAAACCATCGATAGAAGGCCGACTTCGGATTCTGTCACTTTGAAAATTGATGTCGTTATGGGCGTTGTTATTGGAGCGAAATTCAACCAAAGTAGCTGCGAAATGAACGCGACAATCATGTAGGTGAAAAGAACAACCCAACGATACGAAGATACTTGCGCTTTATCATTCATGCTTTTCTGTTTCTATTCTTCAAATTGATATGCTTTACTGTTGTTGGCTATCATAAAGGCTAAATAAACGTGAAAGGAGACATAGATTTCTGGACTGCGTGGGTTAGCCATGAAAGTTGTTGTTTTGGGAGGAGCTGGAGCCATAGGAAGTATGGCCGCCAGAATTCTTGCTTCAAGTGGGATTTTTTCAGAAGTTATCATAGGAGACATTAATTTTGAAAAAGCAAAGAAGCTAGCGGCTGAAATAGGGATAGAAGGTGTCTCAGCTGCTAAAGTGGATGTGACGGATTCGAGGAATCTGCGAGATGTAATTAAGGATTCAGATGTAGTGTTAAGTTGCGTGGGTCCATTCTATAAGTTTGCGCCAATAGTTTTAAGGGCTTCAATCGATGCTGGGGTAAATCATGTAGACATATGCGATGATGTTGATGCGACTGAGCAGCTTTTAAAAATGGATCCTGACGCAAAAAAGGCGGGAATTTCAGCTCTAATTGGTATGGGAAGTTCTCCGGGAGTCGCAAATGTGCTTGTTAAGTTCTGCGCGAACCATCTCTTCGACGAAGTTGACTCGATAGACATCTATCATGCTCACGGAGGAGAAGAAATTGAAGGGCCCGCTGTGGTCAAGCATAGAATACATTCCATGATGATTCCCATTCCAGTCTTCCTTGATGGAGAATTTAAAACTGTCAGAGTTCTTGACGAAAGCGGCAAAGCCTTAGAGGAAGAAGTTGAATTTCCAGACGTAGGAACTTACAGAGTATACGCCTATCCCCACCCTGAAACTATAACTTTGCCTAGATACATTAAGGGGGTCCGCCGCGTTACAAATCTAGGCTTAGTTTTGCCTCCAGCCTACGCCGAACTTATCAAGAGCATTGTTAGGCTTGGAATGACGAGTGAAGAACCAATTGAAGTTAATGGCGTGAAAATTGCGCCCATAGACTTTGCGGTAGCCTTTGCGTTGCATCAACGGCCAAAATTGCTAAAAGAAGCTGGAATAACCGAGCCTATGGGATGCCTAAAAATAGTTGTTAAAGGAAAGAAGCATGGAGAGCCTAGCACTTACGTGTTTTCGATGTCTTCAAGGGGAATGGGTATGCGTGAAGGAACAGGTGTGCCAGCCGCTTTAGGAGCCATGCTTATGGCCCTTGGAAAAATAAAGTTGAAAGGAGTTTTCCCGCCAGAAGCCGCTGTCGACCCAATTGAACTGTTTATGCTCGCCAAGGAAAAGATAAAGCTAGGCGAGACGGCTGGCCTACCCATTCTCGTTGAGCATATAGATAAGAATGGAAATGTTCAAAGGTTAAGTTTAGAGTCGCTGGTTAAGTCGCCTTGAAAGGGAAATACATACTCGCCCACGATACTGGAACAACAGGCAACAAGGCTGTACTGGTTGGAATAGACGGCGAAATAGTCGGATACTCCTCGGCTGAATATCCAATTTATTATCCAAAGAAGGGATATGCTGAGCAGTCGCCAGCGGACTGGTGGAACGCAATAACAAAAACCACAAAGGAGCTTCTTGAAAAAACCGAAGTTAAACCATCCGAAATAATCAGCATAGTATTTTCAACACAAATGGCTGGAACAATTCCTATAAACAGCGAAGGAGAACCATTAATGCCATGCATGACATGGCTTGACACAAGAGCAAAAGAGCAAGCCGAAAAAATGAGCAGTGGAATCATAAAAATCGCAGGATACAACATCTTTACACTAATGAGATTTTTGAGTGTAACCGGCGGAATCTACGGAAACGCCGGAAAAGATCCAATATGCAAAATATTATGGATAAAAGAGAAAAAGCCGGAAATCTACGCCGAAACCTACAAGTTTCTAGACTGCAAGGATTATCTCCTATACAAGTGCACCGGAAACTTCGTTACAAGCAGAGACTGCGCAAATATATGGTGGATGATGGACACTAGAAAAGGAAAATACGCTTGGTCAGACTATATCCTAAAAAAGTACGGTATAGACAAGGCGAAGCTTCCGGAAATAAAAACATCAATTGACATAGCTGGAAAACTAACCTCAGAAGCCGCTTCCGAGATGGGGCTGCAGAAAGGAATACCCGTAGTGGTTGGAGCCGGAGATATGGCATCAGTAGCCATAGGCTCAGGAGCAATTAAAGAAGGAAAAATGCACGCATACGTTGGAACAAGCAGCTGGCTGGGCTGCCACTTCTCAGAAAGAAAAAGGGACATTTTCCACTATATCGGCAGTATTTGCAGTGCAAATCCAGATATGTACCTATGCCTAGCGGAACAGGAAACAGCCGGGGCATGCCTAGAATGGCTAAAGAACGTCGTATCCGCGGAAGACCAGGGAGAAATATACAAAATCTTTGATGAGATGGCTGCTGAGGTCGACGCGGGTGCAAACGGTCTAATATTCACCCCGTGGCTTTTCGGCGAAAGATCTCCACTTGATGATCCAACTGTGAGGGGAGGCTTCTATAACCTAAGCTTGGAGCATTCAAGGGAACATTTGGTTCGTGCAGTGCTAGAGGGCGTTGCACTAAATCTAAAATGGGCTCTGGGCTATCTGGAGAAGCTGTCTGGAAAGGCTGAAAGCATAAACATCATAGGTGGAGGAGCCATCTCGGATGTTTGGTGCCAGATATTCGCTGATGCCTTAAATAGACGAGTCAGACGAGTCTATAATCCTAAAGAAGCCGGCGCCAAAGGAGCAGCATTAATTGCCATGGTCGCTTTGGGCTGCCTTAAGAGCTTCGAAGAAGCAGAAAAACTCGTCAAAATCGATGCTGTCTATAAGCCGAACCCAAGAAACGTCTCCATATACGAGAAAATCTTTAGGGAATTCAAGAACATTTACAAGAATAATAGGAAAATGTATCGTAGGCTTAATTCGGAGGCTGACTGAAAGGAGCAAACCGGAATTGGATGTATTTGAGGTTATTCAGAAAAGGCATTCTGTCCGCGCCTATAAGTCTACGCCTATACCTGAAGAAAAGCTTATGAAAATTCTTGAAGCCGGTAGATTGGCGCCCTCAGCTAGTAACATTCAGCCTTGGCACTTCATTGTTGTGAAAGACCCAGAAAAGCGTAGGAAATTAGCAAAGTCTAAATGGGCCAGATTTCTTGCTGAAGCCCCAGTCGTGATTGTTGGATGCGGCAATCAGAAGGCTTCGCCTAAATGGTTTATGGTTGATGTTGCGATTGCTATGCAGAACATGGTTTTAGCCGCTACCGGAGAAGGGCTGGGAACATGCTGGGTTGGAAGCTTCAACGAAAGGGAAGTAAAGGAACTGCTAAAAATTCCAGAAAACTATAGGGTTATCGCCTTACTGGCTGTTGGTTATCCACGGGAAAAATTGGATCTTGCAGGTAAGGTTTTGCACTTAATTCGAAGAAGGAAGAAGCTTTCGGATATTGTAAGCTTTGAAGAATATGGAAATAAACAATCTAAACTGTAATTTGCCTAATTGTTATATTATTGTGCACATAGATTAATGCGTAGGTGAATTTCATGTCGATTGAAGATATTGAAGCTTTTCCTTTAGCACTTCCTGAAGGAATAGACGAGGATAAATACGTAATTGCAACTTATTATGCGGCTGTTCCCCGCGACTGGCCAATAGATAAGATTGCTATGGCTGTTGCTGTTGAGCAGAGCACCGGAACCTGGATACGCGTTCCCGGAGAAACTCCCGAGCTAAGAAGGAGGCATATAGCCAAAGTTATATCGATAAATGAAGTTCCAGATTTCGAGTATGAAGTTCCAGCCGATCTGAAATTGAGAAGATACATTGTTCAAATAGCCTATCCCTACGAGAACTTTATGAATGAAATCTCAATGCTTCTAACAACCGTGGTAGGAAACATATCTATGGCTGGAAGGCTTAAGCTTATAGATATAAAATTCCCCAAAAGCTACCTTCAAATGTTTAAGGGGCCAAAATTTGGAGTTCAAGGAATCAGAGAATACTTGAAAATTCCGAAAAGGCCTCTTCTTAACAACATGATTAAGCCATGCACCGGCTATCCACCTGAAGTCGGCGCAAAACTCGCCTATGAAGCCCTAGTCGGCGGAGCAGATTTCGTTAAGGACGACGAACTTTTAGCAAACGCGCCATTCAACACAGTTGAGGACAGAATCGTCAAATATATGGAGGTAGTCGATAAGGCGGCAGAGGAAACCGGAGAAAAGAAAATGTACACAATAAATGTTACCGCAGACCCACCGAAGATCTTCGAGTTCGCGGAAAAAGTCATAAAACTAGGCGCAAACGCCATAATGATCAATCACTTAACTGCTGGAATAGGTACGTTAAAGGCTTTAGCTGAGGATCCTAGCATTAAAGTTCCCATACTTGGGCATATGGACTGTGCTGGAGCCATATACGAAGACGCCGAAACAGGCGTGTCATCCCACCTAGTCTTAGCTAAGCTTCCAAGATTGGCTGGAGCGGACATACTTGTATATCCGGCACCCTATGGAAAGCAACCCTTCTTCATTAAACAGAAATATTTGAAGACTGGAAGAACAATGCTGTTTCCAATGCATAACATCAAGCCTACACTACCAATGCCCTCAGGAGGAATAACCCAACTACACGTTCCGCAGCTAGTAAACGATTTAGGAACAGACATAGCCATAGGTGCTGGCGGAGCGATTCACGCGCACCCCATGGGTCCAAAAGCCGGAGCAAAAGCCTTCAGACAAGCAATAGAAGCCACAATGAAAAAGATCCCACTGGAGCAATATGCTGAACAACACCCTGAACTAAAAGCTGCAATAGAAGCATGGAAAGCCGGACCGGTATCAATGTTACTCGAATAAAATTTCACGGGGCTCTTCCCAAGGAAAGCAAAAGAATTTCCAGCCATTATAAAAACTTGAGAAGTCTAATGAGTACTTTCGAGAGAAACCGGAAAAGGATTGCATATAAGGTTGGCAACCCGAGGCTGCTGAAAATATCGTTTCACACGATTAGGCATTGGAAGGCGACTGTAGAGTATACCCGAACAAAGGATATTCTTCATGTAATGCAGATGCTTGTCATAGGAACATTAAGAATACGCTCCTCTACACCCAGCTTGCGAAAACTCAAAGCGAAGACGAATATGTGTGCAGGGTTGCCAAGACGGTTGAGCAGGCAGCCGAGCTTATAGAAGCGGGTTTCGAGTACGTATGCGAAATAGATGGTGCCAAACTGTTTAGGAAAAGGAAGTGAAAGTGCTGAGGTTTTATGCCGATAATGGTGCGGCCGCCGGGATTTGAACCCGGGTCCTCAGCGTGGCAGGCTGACGTCCTAGTCCAGGCTAGACTACGGCCGCCAATATCTTTTAGTTCTAAGCTCATCTTTAAGTCTTTTACCTTCAAGCATAATCGTTGTTGTGAATGATTATGTAGGATTAGGAGAAAAATGGAGTAAATGTAGGGTTATGGATTCTGTTTTCTTTTCTTCTTTATTATCTTGATTAGTGTGAGTGTTGAGGTTAGGGTTAGTATTAACGACATTGTCGTAAGTGTCGAGTTTTCTGGTATTACAACTATTTCCAGCGTGGAGTGTTGGTAGGTGAAGTATATTATGCTTAGTGTTTCGTTCTCAAATACAATTTCGTAGTCTACTGGTTTTCCGTCAACTGTTACATTGTATGGAGGAGCTATTGCCTCATGAGGGATTGTTAGTCTGCAGAAACCATGGGTTTGTGTTGACGTTGAGTTTGAGACGGTTATTGCTATTGTGTTGTTTGTTGAATAATAGTTCATGTGTTTAATCGTCGAGTTGCATACTATTTCAACTTTGTAAGGCGGTGTCTCTAGGGCGGAGAACATGCCGGCTAGGGGGTACGAGTCTATGTTAGGATTTTTTATCTCGTAAACTTGGTTGGTTATTCCATCTGAATCTACATCAGTATTGTTGTGGTCGCTCCAGTAGTTTCCATCTGAAGGCCATCCGTTATCCCACCTGTTATTATCTGATGAAATAGCCTCGGCTTGTCCACTGTTATCTATGAAATTGTTATGATATATCGTGTTATTTTCCGAGTTTTGAAGTTTGATGCCAAAATAAAATGGTTCCGGAAATGGGAACAACTCGCAGTTTTCCGCTATGGTATTTTCTATCACCGTATTATTATGTGAGCTTTCAAGTTGAACCCCGTCGGCTGAGTTATGGCTTATCAGATTTCCGTATATGCAATTCAGCCTTGAGGCATTCATGAATATTCCCCATTGATTATTTACTATAGTGTTCTGGCAAACCTCAGTTTCATTAGAATTTTCAATTCGCATCTCATACTGGTTGTTTGTAATGTTGCTGTGGACAATTGTGTTATTATACGAGTCTCTTAGGTCAATGCCACAAGTATTTCGTGAAATAGAGATGTTTTCTGCTCTTGATTTTGTTGTATTTAGCATAAATAGCCCGCAACCGTTTTCTGTAAGGTTTAAATCTTTTACGGTTACATTGTTGCAGTCGATTAGATAGATGGTTCCCGCGTTGGTATCACTACTGTAGGTTTTGTTTGTTGCACCTTTTACGTAGTAGATTGGTTTACCGTTAACTTTGTTTGTTGTATCTATCGTGAGTGTTGCAAAATTTCTATGAGTTGTTCCATCGACGCCGAAATTATGCTCGTTGTTAGAGGCTTTATTGTTGTTCATCTTTAGAGTGTCGCTTTCCAGAATGAATATTCCGTAATCACCGTTTGAAGATGCATTATTATTACTTAGCCATGTACCTCCTATAGAATAATGGAGCAAAATTCCAGTAGCCCAGTTTAATGAGACGTTGTTATCGAGAAGTGTGTCCGCGCCGGAATACCATATGTTTATTCCATAATAGTTGAACCAAACCGTGTTACAGAAAAGTTCATTGTTGCCGCCTGAGTATATGCGTATTCCATAGAAATTGTTGTATGAAACATTATTGTGGCTGATTTCAGTTCGAAGGGAGCCTTCAGCCCAGATTCCAGCAAAATTTTTCCACATAGTGTTACTGTACAATTTGCAGTCTACTGAAGAATTTAATAAAACTCCATAATAAAAACCGTTAATCCTTACATCTTCGATAGTGACATTTGTTCTCCCTGTCAGATTTATCCCAACTTTTAGGCTTCCATTACCTTGAACTATATAGTTAAAACCACGGAGAATGATGTTATCTCTTTCAATAATTATTGACCTATTAATTATGTCGTCGAAAATGCGATAGGTAACGTTATCCGTCGTGTGGATAGGTGCATCTGGCGGGTCTATACTTCCGTCAGCTCTAATGTAAATGTAAAGTAGAGTCCCATTTAGGTGCTTTAACTGGATGAATACTAAGCAAAAGTGTAACTGAGCCGATCAAAAGCAGCATTAGAATCATCTTAGAAAAGGCTTTTCTAAAAACTTTTATATACAATTACATTAGCTCCTACAATTTATTTTACACCTAACAATTTAACATTTATGATAACTACGCATGTTCTCTTATTCGTTTTAACAAAAATTTTCCAAAATGAAGCACATAAATAATTAGAAAGGTGAAAGTAATGAATTTTAGAATAAATTGGTAAATTTATGCTACTTTCTGACTTTTTCCTTTGCTTCCAACTCCTTTACTCTTGTCTCTATAAATTCTACCATTTTTTGTTCACTGTATTTCCTTTCTTCTTCTTGTTTTCTCAGATGTTCCCTGATTATTTTCAATGTTTCTTCGATGTTTATTGGCTTTACTATGTATCCGTCTGCTCCCTTGTTGACGGCTTCTATTGCGTTTTGGAGGGTTGGATATCCAGTTATTATTATCTTCACCATTTTTGGTACTGTGTCCTTCATTTTTGTTAGAAGTTTTGTTCCTTCCATGTCGGGCAGTCGTATGTCTATTAAAACTAGGTTGTAGAATTTCTGTTGGGTTGCTTGAACAGCCTTTTCTCCAGTGTCTACTGCCTCGACTATGTAGCCTTCATCCCTTAGTATAGCCGTTAAAACTTCTCTTATGCTTTCGTCGTCGTCGTCGACAATAAGGATTCTGGCTGAATCACCCAAACTTTCTCACCTCCTTCCTTAATTTTCGGCTTTAAAGGTAAAGTGACCGTGAAGGTTGTGCCTTTTCCAACTTTACTTTTAACAGATATGGTTCCGCCGTGAGCTTCAACAATACGTTTACATATGCTTAAACCTAGTCCCATACTCTTTGACTTAGTTGTAAAGAGAGGCCCCCAAATTTTCTCTATATTTTCCTCAGGTATGCCTATTCCGGTGTCTCTGAAGAAAATTTTCACGTGTTTAGTTGAAGTTGAACTGAAAAAGGCTACAGCAACCGTTCAGATAAATTCTCTCACTAGGGAAATTAAGGAATACTCGATAGAATCTAAAGCTGAAGAGACTACTTCTTTTCTTCCGGTAAATTTTAAAAGCATACTTATAATGGTTGCAGTGTCGGCAGCTACCTATATAGCCTTAAGCTTTTTGAATATTCAGTCATTTTTCTGAGCGGGTGGTCATTTGTTTGAACAACATTTTAAAATAGCTGGTTAATTATGTTGTTGTGAGGGGTAGCTTTGGCTGATATTGGAATAAGGGAACCGATGCTCGTGAAGGACGTTATGAGCAGTCCAGTTATAACTGTTTATGAGAACGAACCAGTAGATAAGGTTGCCCAGCTTATGGACAAATACAAGTTGGGCTGCATAATAGTTACAAGCAGGGATGGAAAACCACTTGGCATAATAACGGAAAGGGATTTAGTAGTTCGTGTTTTGGCAAAAAATCTTCTTCCAAGCAAGTTAAAGGCGAAGGATGTTATGAGTTCTCCTCTTATAACAATCGGGCCGGATGCAAAAATAAATGAAGCTGCAAGGATGATGAGTCAGCTTAACATAAGGAGACTTGGAGTAATCTACAGGGGAGAACTTGTAGGAATAGTTTCAAGTAAAGACATTTTAGCTGTGACTCCTGAACTGATTGAAATAATCCAAGAGAAAGCTCGAATACAAGCTGAGGGTTCAAGCAGGGAGTATTCTGAATCTACGCCGTTTACGGGTTATTGCGACCGATGCGGGGCTTGGTCCGACGACCTTAAGGAGGTTGAAGGCCAATTTCTATGCGAGGATTGCCGTATAGAACTTGAAGAAAAGTAGAGAGGGCGGAGCTTGCGTGTTAAGGATATAATGGACCGAAGCTACCCCTCCCTTTATGCCGATGAGCTAGCAACGAAGGCCCGGGCAATCCTCCGTGACATGGGATTAAGAATTCTTCCAATAATAGATGAAGATAAACGCCTAGTCGGCATCGTTACAAGAAGCGATTTAATGGCTATAACATCCTCGGTTTCTCCAATTCGCGTGCAGGGTGTAATGTCTAGGCCAAAATTTGTTGCAACTCTTGAAATGTACGCTGATAAAGCCGTACGTGAAATGCTGCGTCTTGATGAGTGGTATTCTCCAGTTATACAGTCTGAACAGGACAAAGCCTATATGGGTGTTTTAGGACTCGAAAACTACATTGCCGCCGCTATAAATAGAGGAATAGAAGCTCTTTTCAAGCCTATTTCCAGCATAATGTCAACAGAAGTAATAACGTGTTCTCCAGACGATGAAATAGACAATGTTTGGCGTCTAATGATGAAAAAGGCGTTTGCAGGGCTTCCAGTTGTCAGAAAAAATAGAGTTATTGGAATGATAACTCAGAAAGACCTACTTGACAGTGGAGCCGCGTTTCCTGTTTTTGAAGCAAAAAAGGGAAGGTTTAAGGCTCCGCCGAAAGTTTCCTCCGTTATGCGGGTTCCAGTCATAACTTTGAAGCCAAACAATCTGGTTAGAGATGCAGCTAAACTAATAATTGAAAAAAACATTGGGAGAATACCCATAGTTAATGATAAGGGCGTGCTCGTCGGCATAGTTGACCGAGAAGACGTTGTTAAGGCCCTCTTATAATTGGAGGTTAAATCTTGAGTAGACGCGTAGGAAAAAGGGAAACGTTCAGATCGCTGAGAGAAGGCGGCCCAGTGTCTTTGAAGGGTCATCCGTCGAAAAAACGTGAAGGAGAAATAATGAAAATAGCAAAGAAACCGGTCATTACGATGGCGCCGACAACTCCGGTCTATGATGCAATAAACATTATGGTCAAAGAAGGGTTCCGTCGAATACCAGTAGCAGACCCTGGAACCAAAAAACTACTTGGAATAATAACCGCTATGGACATAATAAACTACCTTGGCGGAGGAGAAAAATTCAAAATAATTCAGAAGAGACATGGCGGGAACTTCTATAAGGCAATTTATGAACCAATAAAGGCAATAATGACGACTAAGGTAATTTCGATAAAAACCACCGGAGGGATTGATGAGGCAATAGAACTTATGAAAGAACATAATGTAGGCGGATTGCCAGTAATAGACGAAGAAGAGAAAATATGGGGGATAGTAACTGAAAGGGACATAGCTTTCCTTTTCGCCGGGACGATAAGCGGAGCCAAAGTCTCAAGCATAATGTCAACAAACGTTATTACAACAAAACCTAAAGCATCAATATTTCAAGCTGAAAAAACAATGGTTGAAAAGGGCTTCAGACGACTGCCGCTCGTTTCCGAAGGAAAACTAACCGGAATAGTAACTGTAATGGACATTCTAAGATTTTTCGGCACAAGCCAAGTTTTCCAGCATTTGAAGTCCGGAACAATCATGCAGGTTCTGCAAACACCAGTGGACGAAATAGCAAAGAAAAAGCTGATTACTATAGCCCCTGAGGAAGATTTAGGAAAAGCAGCAAAGCTTATGGAAGAAAACAATATAGGAGCGCTCCCAGTAGTCAAAAACGAGAAATTGGTCGGCATAATCACCGAAAGAGACTTCTTTAAGGCAGTAGTTTAGAGGAAAACACTTGCTGGTTGATAGAACCCTCGTAAACTGCAAAGTATACTTAGAAGGGGACATTTTAGAAGCTGGAATAGCCATAGAAAACGGAAAAATAGTCAAGATAGGAAAGGAACCAAATCTGCCGGAAAGCTCTGAAAAAATAAACCTTAATGGCTGTTTAGCTCTTCCAGGCTTAATAGACGTTCACGTTCACCTAAGAGACCAAAGGCAAGCTTACGAAGAAACATTTTATACTGGAACTGCTGCAGCTGTAGCCGGTGGAATAACCACCGTACTGGACATGCCGAATAACGAACCATTAACTATGAGCGTTCAAACACTTCGGGAACGCATGAAAACTGCTGAAAAACAAGCTTTAACGAATATTGCGTTTTATTCTGCATTTCCAGAGGAGAAAGATCAAATAATACAGATAGTGAAAGAGGGTGCGGTAGCATTCAAAATTTTCCTAATAAAAAAGATTGGAGGCTTAAACATAGACGATGATTATGAAATTTTAAAGGCACTGGAAGAAACGGGAAATTTGAATGTTCCAGTTTGCTTTCACGCCGAAAACCGAAGAGAAGTTGAAGATTTGATGCAAAAACTGATATTTGAAGGTCGAAATGATATAAAAGCCTACTTAGAGGCTCATAATCCAGATATTGAAGCAAAATCAGTGGAAAGAGTGATAAAACTTGCTGAGAAATCAAAGGCGAAGGTTCACGTTTGCCATGTAAGTTCAAGTAAGTCTCTAATGTTAATCTCAGAAGCAAAGGAAAAAGGCTTAAACATCACATGCGAAGTTACCCCTCATCACCTTCTTCTTTCAACCGAAGATTTCGGAGAGAAAGGTTCCTTGCTAATCACTGACCCACCGGTACGAAGCGAAGAAGAACGGCAAAGCCTATGGAATGGACTAAAAAACGGTATAATAGACGTTCTGGCTTCTGACCATGCTCCGCATTTGCTAGAGGAAAAATTTTCAGACGAAATCTGGAAAGTTAAACCCGGCATACCTGGATTAGAAACAACTTTGCCCTTAATGCTTACGCAAATAAATAAGGGAGCAATTTCAATTCAAGAATTAGTGCGTTTAATGGCTGAAAATCCAGTAAAAATTTTCGGTTTAGATGGGAAAGGCATGTTAAAAGAAGGATTTTCGGCTGATATAACCGTGGTAGATTTGCATAGAAGAGGGATAATTGACTCTTCAAGGTTCCATTCTAAGGCTAAGTATTCTCCATTTGACGGATGGCAAGTTAAAGGAATGCCAGTTAAAACCTTCGTGAACGGCGTTCTCGTTATGGACAACGGAGAAATAGTCGCTGAACCTGGAGTTGGCGAAATAATTCGTAAAAAGTTTTAAAGGTTAGACTTCGTCGCTTTCCCTTTTTGTTACATAAACTATTGAGTCATGAATGGTGTACCCGAGCTTTTTAAACAGATTTATTGAAGCTGGATTAGGCAACTCGATGAGAGCGGCTATTACCACTGCTCCTCTTTCTTTCAGTGTTTTTTCCATTCTTGTTACAAGTTCTTTTGCTATTCCTCTTCCCCGATAAGCTGGGTCTACGGCTAATCTGTTTATCCATCCCTTCATTCTGAAGTCGTAGCTTCCAATGACTGTTCCGATCAATTTGCCGTTGTGAAATGCTCCTAGAAAGAAGTTGGGTTCTGTCTCCATCTGTTTTTCCATTGCTTCTTTGCTGTCTCTTCCCTTCGGCTTGTATGGTAAGACTGCCCGTTTCCACAAGTTAATTATTTCTTCATAATCCTCTATTGTTAGTTTCCGAAATTCTACGTCATGCACAGCTATCATTTCGGTGGGCCTCGCTCATAGACTAGATAGGTTTACATGGGAAAAGCCTCTTTTAATTGTTAACATAGCAGTATCATAGAGTTTAGGGTGAAGGGTTTGAAATTTATAGTTGATGGGATGCTTGGAAAACTTGCACGTTGGCTCCGCATGCTTGGGCACAATGTTAAATATTCAAGCGCCTTAAGCGATGAACAACTTCTAAAAATAGCCAAAAATGAGCATAGAACATTGTTAACGAGAGATTTGGAACTTTATCAACAAGCAGTTGCCCGTGGGGTTCAAGCACTTTATGTGGAAGGAGAAGACGAAGCCGAAAAACTGGCGAAACTTGCCAAAAGATACGGGTTTCCACTTGAAATTAACCTAGAAAATTCTAGATGCCCAAAATGTAACGCTAGAATTAAACCTATCAGTAAAGAGTTCGTCAAGGGAAAGGTTCCGGAAACAACTTACAAATACTACAGTGAATTTTGGGAATGCCAGAAATGCGGCCAAATCTACTGGCAAGGAGCCCATTGGAAAAGAATAAATGAAACTCTAACTAAAGCAAGAAGTCTAATTGAGAAAAATAAAACGTAGGGTTTTGAGCTTTTATTATTCTGTTTCCAGTAGCCATCTTAAGGGAATGTCTTGGTAGGTTCCATCTGGCAGTGTTCTTCGTATGGTTATTGGAAGTATTCCAGCTTCAAGCTCTTTCAGTGCTATATCTATTGGGCTTATCTGTTTTTCCGGGGGAGGGATGAGTATTGGGGCTCCCATTGCTATTTGTAGGGCTCTAGCCCCTACTATTCTAGCCCTTTCAAAGCGGGTTAGCTTTGGAGGGCCAACTAAAATTTTTCTTTCTTGCGTCGTTCCCTTAATATCCTGCACCCTCAGGGCCTTTAGGCATTTTCGGAGGCTTCATCTTAGCGGCGGCAATTACGTCGTCGATTTTAAGTATCATGGTTGAGGCTTCGGTTGCCGACTTGATAACTTGCTTTTTAACCGATACAGGTTCCAAAACGTTTGTTTCATAAGTATCTATGACCTTTCCTTCGTGAACTCCTACTCCCACCCATTTTTCGCCTTTATCGTGGCGTGCCCTAAGTTCTGACAGTATATCTATTGGGTCTAAGCCAGCGTTTTCAGCCAGCGTTACTGGTATGCTCTCCAAGGCTTCGGCAAAGCTCATGACTGCAAGTTGTTCCCTTCCGGGAAGGCTTTCAGCGTAGTTTCTAAGTATTCGGGCAACTTCTATTTCTGGGGCTCCTCCACCTGCAACTATTTTCGGCTCTTCTACGACGTCTCTTACGACGCAGAGTGCGTCGTGAATTGAACGTTCTGCTTCGTCTATTACTCGTTCTGTTCCCCCTCTAATTAGTATGGTAACTGACTTCGGATGTTTGCATCCTTCTATGAAAGTCATTTTGTCGTCTCCGATTTTTCTTTCTTCTACAAGTGCTGCGTAGCCCAAGTCTGCCTCTGTCATGTCGTCAAGGTTTGTAATTATCTTTCCACCCGTGGCTTTTGACAACTTCTCCATATCTGACTTTTTAACTCTTCTTAACGCTAGAATCTTCTTTCTAGCTAAGAAGTGTTGGGCTGCGTCGTCTATTCCCTTCTGGCATATAACAACGTTTGCGCTTACTGACGCTATTTTATTCACCATTTCTTGAAGCATGCGTTCTTCTTCTTTGAGGAAGGCTTCCATTTGTTCAGGTGATTCTATATTGATTTTTGCGTCAAATTCTGTTTTTTCAATTTCTAATGGGCAGTTTAGCAAAGCTATTTTTGCATTTTCAACTCTTTTCGGCATGCCTGGATGAACAACTTCTTTGTCAATAACTATGCCTTTTATTAACTTCGTGTCAGTTACTGATTCACCCGGTTTTTTCTCAACTTTAACGTCGTCAACGTCTACTCGGTAGCCTTCTTCTGTTTTCTCGGCTACTTGTAGAATTGCCTCAACAGCGAGTTTTGCAAGGTATTCTCTATTCTCGGATACAAGTTTGCTTGCCATGGAGGTCATGGCTACTTTTGTTAGGAACTCCTTGTCGGTTGGGTCGACTTTTATGGCTATTTGGTCGAGGGCTTCAAGGGCTTTTTCAGCCGCTTTTTTATATCCGTCAATTATAATTGTTGGGTGAACGTTCTTTTCGATTAGTTCTTCGGCTTTTCCAAGAAGTTCTCCTGATAATACGACTACTGTTGTGGTTCCGTCTCCAACTTCGTTGTCTTGGGTTTTTGCAACTTCAACCATCATTTTTGCTGCTGGATGCTGGACGTCCATTTCGTCTAGGATGGTGCGTCCGTCGCTTGTTATGGTTACGTCTCCGAAGCTGTCAACTAGCATTTTGTCCATGCCCTTCGGTCCAAGCGATGTCTTAACCGCTTCCGCAACTATTCTTGCCGCCATTATGTTTGCGTGTTGAGCTTCCCTTCCTCTAGAACGTGAGGATCCTTCCTTCAATATGAGAACTGGGATTCCGGCTGCTTGTGTTGGTCCTGCAGACAAGATACAATAACCTCCTAATTTAATGCAGAAAGAGGAAAACCAGCATTACAATATAAGTTTTTCGAGTTTCGCAAGTATAAAGAATGTTGTGAACTCTACACTTGCGGCTTTAGAGAGGGTGTTTTCAGCGGTAAGGCAGATACTCTCTTCCTAAAAGTTCTCTTGCTATCACTATTCTTTGGATGTTAAGTGTTCCTTCCGCACCTATCATGTAGGACATTACGCCTCTTAGTCCCATTTCAAGCGGGCACTCCTTTGTGTAGCCATAAGCTCCAAACCAGAGCATGACACGCTTGAAGACGTCAAAGGCGAACGGCGGAATCTTAAGCTTGCATGCAGAAATGTACTTGCTAACCTCTCTAGGCGAAAACTTTCCTTCCTTATACTTCATGTCCATCATCCACGCTGTACGGTAAACAAGCGATCTTAGGGCTTCCAGTTCAGCCCAGTCGTCGGCTAGTTCAAATTGGATTCCTTCAAACTTGGCTATTGGACGGCCGAAGGCTACTCGCTCCTTAATGTACTGCATCCCGATTTCTAACGCTCTTCTTGTTGCGCCTAGGCATGTTGCCCCTATCAGAAGCCTAGCAGCGTCAAAGCCTTCCATTGTCAGGTAGAAGCCTTTCCCTTCCTCGCCTAGTCTATGGTAATCCGGTAGCCGTACATCATTCATTACGAAGCCTCCCGTTGATATTCCCATTCTTCCCATATCCTCGAATCTCTTGACTACTTCTACTCCTGATGCGTCTATTGGAAGGAAGAAGGCTGTCATACCCAAATGATGCTTTTCCGGAGTCGGTGGAGGCGAAGTTCTAACTAGAACGAAGTAGCCTCCTCCCCACTTTTTCGCCTCTTCTGTTCCGCTTGTGTAGAGTTTTTCTCCGTTTAAAATCCAGTTTTCTCCTTCTTTTCTGCCGGTTGACTTTACGTTTGCTACGTCGCTTCCCCCTCCAGCTTCGGTTGTTGCTATTCCTATGAAGCCTTCGCCTTGAATCGCCTTTTTCACGTATTGTTCTCTTATCTGTTCACTGCAGTATCTGTCAACTACAAATCCCCATGAAGATTCAACTAGGAAAAGTACGGGTATGGCTATGCTTATGTCCGCATATCCTAACTCCTCAGCTGCAATGCACGTCATAACCCAGTCAGCACCAACTCCACCATGCTCCTCCGGAACCGTCATTAAGAGCAAACCTAAATCAGCCATTCCCTTTAGAATCTCTTTTGGAATCTCATGTTTATTGTCGATTTCTCTAATCCTTTCCAACGGAAGGTTCTTCATGCACCATTCACGTAGCGATTTTCTGAAAAGCTCTTGTTCTTCGGTAAAGCTGAAATCAACCATACTTTTCACCTTGAAGAATAGGCTTTTGTTAGCTAAAGCATATAAAGTTAGCTTTAGATAAATTCGAACGGCATCATTCCCTTTGTTTCTTTCGCATTATTAGGAAAGTTGAAGCAACTCCAGCTAAAGTGCATACTGCGCCGAGCAGAGTATATGAGATCAACAAGTTCCAAGGAATATTCACTTCAACGGTTACATTGTCCGTTATTGGCGCATCTTCCGAAATCATGAAATCTCTAGTTAGCCAGCCTAATTTTCCATTAAATTGAAGAACTGTGAGCCATGCGAAGTCTTGGAATATTTCTGCTATTCTCAAGTCTATCTTTGACAAGTCGCCTTTTGAAAGAGCGAATTGTATGGGTTTTAGCAGTATTAACCCCGAATGATCATAAGTTTTGTAGTAGGCTTTTTGGAGTGGAAAGTAATCCTTGTCTATTTTATTTTCAGTAAGAAGGAAGAGCGTTATATGAGTGTCTCCTTTAATCGGACTTGATATGACGAGAGGGTAGTAAAGAAAGTCGGAATCGAACCTGTAGAGAATCGGGTTGACGCTTTTTTCTTCAAGGTTGACAGTTATAATGTCTAAAACATAGTATCGAAATCCTCTTCCCATATAATTGTCTATAGCTGTTTCATAGTCCGCCAAAGTAATTTCTCCGTTAATGCCGCTTCCAGCAAGAAAATCTTCCATCCATTCAACTAGCTCTGAAGTATCGTTGGCCTTAACAACAGTTATGTTATGGGAACCTATTTTCTCGTGAAATACCACGTCCACGCTTTTTGAGCGAGCTTCACCCTCGCTAGAGTACATGAACTGGTTCATTCCTTCCTCCCATATCAACCGCTGAATTTCTTCAAATGCTGTAAAACTTGCAACCTCCACCTTTGGCTCAGATGGAAGCGGAAGAACTTCAAGGACAACTGTTTCCTGATCAGCAGACACGTCTGTTGAAAGTATCATTATTTCTTCACGCCCATTCCACGCAATTATAGCCTTTTGCCCATGTTCATATACCGAGGCACCGGGAATCACGGGAATCATTCCTCTATCAGCATAAACTAGCTGAAAAAAGAATCCAATAAAAACCAATGGCAGTAAAACGAAAAATAAATACTTTTTAGGCATAATCAATTCACCTTCTAAAATTAACAATTTTCCTGGCTTTATAAAATGCTAGAGATTAGAACAGTTGAAACTATGGATTAGAACATGTCTGCAAAGCATATTAATAGTTAATAGGCATTGAAGCCATAAATACTTGAAGCCTCAAGGTGAAAAGTTTGATTCCGATAAATGCTCCGCAAATTGGGCGGGAAGAAATTGATGCGGTGATTAAAGTTTTGAAAAGCGGGGTCTTAACAACGGGTCTGGGAAAAGGCCCAAACGTGGAAAAATTTGAGAAGGCATTCGCAGAATTTGTTAAGGCGAAACATGCAGTAGCAGTCAATAGTGGAACAGCCGCCCTGCACTCCGCCCTTCTAGCCATAGGAGTTTCAAAAGGAGATGAAGTTATACTTCCAAGCTTCACGTTTGTGGCAACAGCGGAAATGGTTGTTCTAGCAGGTGCAAAACCAGTTTTCGTAGACATAGATCCAACTACATACACTGTAAATCCAGAGAAAATTGAGGAAGCCGTCACAGAGAAAACTAAGGTGATAATACCAGTAGACTTGTACGGGCTTTCAGCCGACATGCAAGTTATTAAGGAAATTGCGGAAAAACACGATTTAAAGATAATTGAAGACGCCGCACAGGCTCATGGAGCCCTATATAAGGGAGAACCGCCCGGAAAGTTCGCTGACATTGCCTGCTGGAGCTTTTATGCAAGTAAAAATATGACGACTGGCGAGGGGGGAATGCTAACAACAGAAAATGAGGAATATGCGGAAAAACTACGTTATATTAGGTCTCATGGAGAGAAAGTGAAATATCGCTCCCATATGCTTGGGCATAATTACCGCATGCCAGAAATAGAAGCGGCGATAGGCTATGTTCAGCTTAAAAAGCTTCCAAGCTTTCTTGAAAAAAGAAGGAGAAACGCTGAGATATTAACTGAAAAGCTTAAGGAAAACGATAGGATTCAGCTTCCAAGCGAACCTGAAGGCTATAGGCACAGCTGGTATCTTTACACGATTAGACTGAAAAACGCCGATACCGACCAAAGAAACAGTTTTGCCGAAGAATTAAGAAAACGTGGCATAGGCGTTGGAATATACTATCATATTCCAATTCATCTAATGCCTTACTACCGTCAATTTGGAGAATATAAACTTCCAGAAACAGAAAGAGCAGCTAACCAAGTCTTATCTTTACCTGTCCACCCCGGAGTCTCGGAGGAACAAGCCAGTTTTATAGCGGAAACAGTCATACAACTGCTAAGTTAGCCTCATTTAACAGTTAAGGTTTATATGTTACCGTGTACTGCATACTATAATCTGTCTGAATTATGCTTATCTCCGAGGTATCTGCATGGCTAAAAAACGCGTTATTATAATGGGGGCGGCAGGAAGGGATTTCCATAACTTCAACGTATACTTTAGAGGAAACGATGAGTATGAAGTAGTTGCTTTCACTGCAACCCAAATTCCAGGCATAGAAGGCCGCACATACCCCCCTGAACTCGCAGGTCCCAACTATCCAAACGGAATTCCAATTTATCCGGAAGAGGAACTGCCAAGTCTAATCAAGAAATTCAATGTTGACGAAGTGGTATTCGCCTACAGCGATGTTTCTCACGAGTATGTCATGCATAAGGCATCAATTGCCCTAGCGGCAGGTGCAGACTTTAGGCTTATGGGGCCATCCACTACCATGCTTAAAGCGAAAGTTCCAGTTGTATCGATTTGTGCTGTTAGAACTGGAAGCGGAAAAAGTCAAACTTCAAGAAAAGTAACGAAAATTTTGAGATCAAACGGCTATCGAGTAGTTGTTATTAGACATCCAATGCCCTATGGAGACCTAAGAAAACAAGTTTGCCAAAGATTTGCAACATTTGAAGATTTAGACAAATATGAATGCACAATTGAGGAAAGAGAGGAATATGAACCACACATAAGAAACGGAGTCATCGTCTATGCTGGTGTTGACTACGAAAAAATTCTGAGAGAAGCGGAAAGGGAAGCGGATGTAATCGTTTGGGACGGAGGAAACAACGACCTACCCTTCTATAAGCCCGACCTACACATAGTTGTAGCCGACCCTCACAGGCCGGGGCATGAGCTGAAATATCATCCGGGAGAAGCAAATCTAAGGATGGCAAACGTAGTAGTAATAAACAAAGTTGACACTGCAGAGCCAGAAAACATAGAAAAAGTTGAAAATAACGTGAAAAAAGCTAATCCAAACGCCATAATAATTAAAGCCGCTTCTCCAATGAAAGTTGATAACCCCGAACTTATCAAAGGAAAACGAGCCCTCATAATCGAGGACGGCCCAACCCTAACACACGGCGAAATGCCCTACGGAATAGCAACCATAGCAGCCAAAAAATTAGGGGCAAGCGAAATCATTGACCCAAGACCCTACGCGGTAGGCTCAATAGTTGAAGCTTATAAAAAATACAAGCATTTGGGACCCATACTACCAGCACTTGGATATGGAGAACATCAAATCAGAGAACTAGAAGAAACAATAAATGCAACACCCTGCGACGTCGTCGTAGTAGGCACGCCGATCGACTTAAGAAGAATTGTAAAGATTAACAAGCCAGCCGTTTATGTAAGATACGAACTTCAAGAAGTAGGTTCACCGAACTTAGAGGAGATACTTAACAAGCATTTTCCACCTAAATAGCGAGGGGAAAACTTGAACGAAGAAAGTACCTCAAGAATACAAATAAAATTTATAATAGATGGAATAGGCGAAGCAGAAGGAGAATTAATACGTTACTTGGCTCCAAGAACAGTAGACGCCATAGTTAATCGGCTTCCAATTGAAGGAAGAGCCGCTCTGTGGAAGGAAGAAGTCTACTTTGAAATTCCAGTTAAAATGGGCGAGGAAAAAGCGAAATCTACGGTTGAAACTGGAACAATTGCCTACTGGCCTATGGGAAGCGCGCTCTGCATATTTTACGGTTCATCTCAACCCTACAGTCCAGTAAACGTTGTTGGAAGGATAACTAAAAACCTTGAATTTTTCAAGCAAGTGAAGAGTGGAACTAAAATCCGAATTGAAATTTTATAAATTTAAAATCATATTTTCAAAAATTAACTGTGTTCTCTTATTTCTAATTCATAAAATCTTTAAAAACTTGTAGAAAACTTTCCAGCGAAGGTTCAACTTAATGCGAGCAACCGTTTCGGTTCTGTTGCTTACGTTTGTTACGGCAGTTAGCGCAAGCTTCCTTGTTTATCCATGGATTATGAGCTTCTTCAACAAAATTAGCACAACGTTTTCTCAGAATTATCTTTACGTAAAAGAAACTCAAATAGATAATTCGCATCTGAAGTTGGTTCTTGAAAATTCAGGGCAAGTTCCAATTGAAGTTTTCTCTGTAAAAGTGAACAATAATCCGGCGAAAGATGTGGATTTAGAACTCTTACCCGGTAGAAGCGTAAATCTAACCATTGAAGGAGTCTATTCCAAAGGAAACACATACCTAGTCCAAATTTTTTACAAAACCTACACGCTAACAAACAAGCTAGAAGTAACGGTTAGATACGATTAATCTTAAAAGCTAATTATTCTGTTTTGTCAATAACATTTAGGAGACGATTGTATGGGATTTAAAGCTGTTCATTATACCGAAGTCAAAGTTGAGGAAGTTAAAGAAGAAGAATTCAAAGGAGTAACCGTAAGATGGCTAATATCAAAGGAAGACGGCGCAGAAAATTTCGCTATGAGATGCTTCGAAATAAAACCTGGCGGGAAAACTGCTTTTCACTCTCATGACTGGGAACATGAAGTCTTCGTCCTAAACGGTACGGGAAAAGTTAGATGCAACAATACCGTAAAAGAGATTAAACCCGGCTATGTAGTCTTTATTCCAGCTAATTGCCCCCACAACTTTGAAAATTCCGGCGAAGAAATTCTGAGATTTCTATGTTTAATTCCATATAAGAAGTAAAATTTTCTTTTGTATTTTTGTTGTACATTTAAACGGAAAAATTTATTAAATATTCCGATACAAGATATATATCGAAAACGTATCTATCCGCAAAGTGAACACCAATGTTCGGAACAATAATTTTCATAATATTCTTCGCAATCTTCACAACAGCCTCTATACTGCTCCCAGTCCAATTTTTCCCCGGAAGTCTACTAGAAAATCTGGCAATAATCCCTGAAGAATACGAACAATACGTTTCCGCTATAGCCAACGGCCTAGTCTATAGTACAATAGTATGGCTAATATCCTTGGCAATAAACAAAAAAATAAAGGAAGAATAATGCCAAATTCGTCAGCAAAGCATTTTAGGACATATTATAACTCTAATTTTGATGAAAATGAGGAAATATGAAATAAAATTGAGACCCATAGGCTTTGTGAGAAAGAATTCTCAGAAAGATGAAATATCAAAAATCGTATTGTTTGATGAATTCAAGGAAGGATTAGAAGGGCTTAAAGATTTTTCCCATGCTTTCATAATCTTTTGGATGCATAAAATATCTGAAGGGCAAAGGAAAATTTTGAAGGTTCATCCGAGGGGAAAACCGGAACTACCTTTAACCGGTGTTTTTGCAACTCGTTCACCTTCCAGACCCAACCCCATAGGATTAACTCTCGTTAGAATTCTGAAAGTTGAAGGGAAGATTTTAACGGTCGAAGGGTTAGACGCCTTTGACATGACTCCTGTTTTAGATATAAAACCCTTTGGAAGAAGAAGTTTTAACGAAGAAGTTAGAGTTCCGGAATGGTGGAAGAGACTGAAAAACATGGCTTAAATTTGTTGATTTCATTCGACTTGGCTGGTTAAGCATGAAAGGAAGCCTGTCAGCCTTATTATGCTTCCACAAACGTTACATCGGATTATAAGTTCTTCAAGTTCTTCTCCTTTCATTTTCGTCTCGATGATGCTGTAGACAGTTTCTGTTTCATCGTCTGGAGATATCAATGCACCACATTTCGGGCATGGAAACGATCCGTCACCCTCTATCTCCATCAAATTAACCACATATTCAGATTTTTTAGCCATTTCATTTCACCTTTTGGATTTCACTGCTGGGAAGTGCTTATAATAATTTATGAATTCAGAATACAATTTCAACTCTGAAACTCAAAGCCAAATCTTAAGAGGAAGCAAGTACAACTTAATCTTAATAAGTAGGAGTTGAACCGTTGAAGAAAATCTTAAAGAATGTTCCTCCTCTCGGATGGGGCAAAAATATAGAATGCACATTTTTCGGCTCCTTGAATTCAGCCCTTCAGTTCTTAGGAGAACCAGTGAACTACGCTTATCTTATGGGGGTTTCAGCGGCAGCCTTCCGGTTAAAGTTTCACCAGCCAGAATGGTGTGCAAGTTCTCCAGACGCTGCGCTTGACGGCACCTATCCAGAAGCGGCAATGAAGGCAGTTGGCTATGAAGGCGAATTCATAGTGAGAATGATACCCGGGCAAAAAGCGATAGAAAAAATGTTCCAAATCATAAAGGAAGAAATAGACTCTGGAAAACCCCTTTTAGCCATAGGCCTCACAAGATTTCCAGATTGGGGAGTAATAGTCGGATATGAAGGTGAAAACATTCTTTGTAGAACCTACTACGACGAGGATGAAGAGTACTCCGTAGCTGAGGAATTTCCGTGGATAATGTTCAGAATGAAAAAGAAAGAAGAAAAACCGTCAACTGAAGAGAATATAATTAACTCTATTAAATTAGCTGTGGATATAGTAAACATACCAAGCATAGATCATTACGCAAATGGAATAGCCGCCTACGACGCATGGATAAAAGACTTAGAGAACGAAGAAGCCTTTCGAAAAATGAATCAAAGAGAACTCTTCATACACTGGCACATAAACGGATGGATATACGACAGCCTCTACGATGCAAGGAACGCCGCTGTAAACTATCTTAGAAAAGCAACAAAGGAACTAAAAGGAAGAAATAAGGAAATCCTAAAAGAGGCAGCTGAAAAATTCGAGAAAGTAAGGGCAGAACTATTTGAAAACTGGATATACTTCACAATGCCCCACTGGGTAAAGAAAGGAAAAACTTGGACACCGAAAGCAGTAATAAACACTGACAAGTGGACAACAGAAATAAGAAAAAATGGGGCGGAAGCCCTAAAAAACATAAAAATCCTGGAAAAGAAAGCATTTGAAACACTTGAAAAAATAAAATAACGGAAAACCAACTACTAAAAATTTTAGAATGAAATCTTTAACCAATTTTCAAAAAAGAAAGCGGCCACAAAGAACCTATCGGAAAACTTCATTAAATATTTCCCTTTCTCTTACTTTCATTCACAAGCGATATTACTACGATAGCTTCTTAGTCAAGTTTACCCCAGAAATGTATGCATGATAAGATTTTCCTTTAAACATTATAGGGCCTCAATTATAGAAAAATTTTCTACCTCAAACATGACATATTGTGTAATTTTGAGCCCAAATCTTATTTGGACTTAGATTCTGAATTTTATCGGTTTTAAATTAAAATTTTTGGTTCGAAATTTTAAAATGAGAGTATAAGAAGTTTTATTTGAGGCTCAGTTTATGGAATCAAGTATTAAAAGAAGAGAGACTCAAGTTAGACGTAAAACTCGTAGGCACACCTATTTAGGTACTGGTTTGGTTTTGATGAGGGTTGAAGCTTTACATGGGATGATTGAAGAAGTTAATAAGGTGCTCGGTACTGGCGGAAGTTTGGTTTGGTATGTTGCCGGAAAGGGGACTGGAAGATCGATGGCTGAATTTTTACAAAAACATTTTCTAAAAGGGGAAGAAAGCCTAGAAAGCATATTTGATAAATTTAAGGATTTATATGCCCGTTGGGGGTGGGGTAGAGTTGAGAAAGTATTCATAAGGGAAAGAACAGGCGAATTTTTAATAAGAATATGCGACAATGCCTTTGCAATCGGCCAACATTCTAGAGTACCGTCCTGCCACTATATTAGAGGGTACATTGAAGGTTTGATATAAACATTAACGGGGAAACATGCAACTTCTCAGGAAACGAAATGCATGGCAAAGGGAGACCTATACTGCGAATTCCAAATAACAATAGACTAAAATAAAATTCCTAAAGGGCAAATGTGGCAAAAATAAGTCTTAAAAAGAACTTATTTTCCACACGCACAACATTGATACATGTTACGGGTTTTGAAGTCTAATTTTTGTTCGGAATTGAACATAATACTTATATCGTAAGAAACAATAAATCGATTGTGGATACGTCTAAAAAAGAACATAATGTATAAGTGTAGAACAAAAATACGTCTGGTGATGAAGCATGTTAGAACCGCTCGTAGCGGCAATATGGATGGTTTTTGGCGCATATACATTTTGGTTTTTTACTTTAGCCAAAGAGTATGTGCCATTAACCACAGAGGAGGCAGAATTCCTGTGGAAACTCCATAAACAGTTTGACCAATGCAACGCCAAAACATGGCAAAAGATAACACACAACGGAAGATTAGTCGGCTTCAAATGCGAATGCGGGTACCGATATGTACAAAGACGCCCAATAACCGCCAACTCGCCAGCCGCCATTCAAATACCCCAAGCAAACTAACATCACCTAACATTATACCCCTTCAATTTAAAGAACAGAAGAATGATGAATTCATATGTAAAATTGCTAGGACGCCTAAGGAAATATCGCAGCTAATAGAGCTGGGCTTTGAGTATGTATGCGAGCAGGATGGCTTGAAGTTCTTTAGGAAGAGGAAATAAGTGTCGGGGGTCATCCAAAAGTATATAAATAGTGCCGGGGGCGGGCTTCGAACCCGCGACCTCCAGATATCCTATCTCCTAGGCCCCCCATTCTTCGAGATTATGAGTCTGGCGCCCTCACCAGGCTAGGCTACCCCGGCTACTTTTCCGGATTCAGTATGATTTTGATTTGGTGTCCCCTTATTTCATTTACGCTTTCTGAAGAATAGTGGTCCATCCTTCTTGCAGAGATATTTGAAGTTGACTTTCAGTA
>Ga0190354_1000010_pt1 | contig 40488 bp, 40 predicted proteins | sample 4872131213_MG_FD_163436 | JGI IMG/M metagenome (GOLD analysis project Ga0190354, IMG submission 163436) | Hydrothermal vent microbial mat bacterial communities from Southern Trench, Guaymas Basin, Mexico - 4872-13-12-13_MG | ecosystem: Environmental > Aquatic > Marine > Hydrothermal vents >...
ACTTTCTTATAATGTGGGGATATTAATTCTTGATCACCACTTAATGAGAAGTCTAGGAGGTATTGAATGGATAGAGAAATTGTCCTATGAGACAGGGAGAAGGGTGATGTGTGGAGCTGATTTTATGTGTAAAAAGCCGATGTTGCTTGAAGCCTTGAGGGAAGATTTATATAAAGATATGCCTGTGGATCAAGATTGGCATGAAAAATACGCTCAGGGCAAGGTCAACACAAAGGATTACTGGAAACAGGGTAAAATTCTTTATGGAGTTTAAAGAGGAGAATTAATGGTCAAGATTGAGTTTTGTGGAGTTTGTGCAGGATTTAAAAAAGAGGCAGAAACACTGGCCCAATATCTGAAAGAGCAGGGTACAGAAGTGGAGCTGATTGAAGCAGGCAGAGGACGATTTAATGTTTATGTAGATGGGGAGCTGGTATTTTCTATAAAAAAATGTAAGCGGTATCCAAGGGCCAGAGAAATCATGCAACTTATAGCATCCAAATGGACAAACCAATTTTGAACAAAAAGGGTTTTTCTAAAAGAACTTACAGATTAAAGGATTTTTTGTATGACTTGATGACACTTCTTTATTCCTGTCCATGCCTCATCAGGGCTGCTCATGAAAAAACGATAGAACCTGTGCAATACATTATAGCGAAAGTCAGGGGAGGTCCAAAAAAGAACCATGGGAAAGATTTTTAAATTACTATGGGGAAGACACAGCAAAGACTATCTTGAGTTACATCAAAGCCATCTATTGGGGAAACCTCACAGGTAATACCGTAGAGAAGGGAGACATTTATGTATGGAGGAGCAGCTGGGCTTTCAGCTACACATGGCCCATATCCTTGGTGGTGGTTTTCATTATTGTTGACAATACTATTGTTGTTTCTATTTGGAGCACTCTCAATTATTATTAAACCAAAGACTGATGATCCTAAGCAAGAGATATATTATAGAATTGGAGGTATTGTATTTGTAATTATTGCTATTGTACTCATTATTTTTCTATTAATGGAACAAAATATTTTATAATTTTTGCCCTGCGCCTTACTATCAGTCGCTTCGCTCCCTCGTTCGCCTTGCAGGCTCACCACATAACACGGCTTATGCGGAAAATTCTTGCAGAATTTTCCCAAATGTTCCCTACAGTCGCACTTCGCATAAGTCGATACGACGTCAGGCTGTGTGAAAAGTAGCTTTTTTGTCCACTTTGCAAGCAAAATTCCAACTGATTTCATCTCTGCCTGTCGGCAGACAGGCCTGCCTGCGGGCAGGTTATCCATTTCTAAAGCAGGTTTAGAAACTAGCAGACGTTAGGTGTAATTAAGTATCTAAAGACTAAAGCGAGGTGATAAATATGATGAAACCAACAACTATAACTGAGAAATTGCTATTTTCTACAATAAGATTAGAAACTTCCCAAGGTGTAGGTACTGACTTCTATTTCTTATTTGAGTTGGATGATAATAAGAAGTACCTGTATTTATTACCAAAAAGCATGTTATAAATACATCAAATGCAAATGAAAAAGTATCATTTCCCCTTCATTTTGCTAAAAATGGTCAACCTTCAAAAGATGTAATAATTGTAACATATGAAAGTGAGTGGATTTTCTATGACGAATATGATTTAGCCTTTACTTTTGCTAACCCATTGTTTGAACAGATAAAAAGAAAATTTGGCAAGGATGTTTTTTGCAATTCCACCTACTGAAGACTTAATTTGGGATAACGAAAGGTTGGAAAGTCTCACAGCCGTTGAAAACGTTCTAATGTATGGTTACCCAATAGGAATGTATGATGAAAGGAATGTACTTCCTTTAATCTGAAGTGGAGTGACAGCTTCCCATCCTGCTATTGATTTCAATGAAGAAAAAATAGGTGTTGTTGATATAGCTTCCTTCCCTAGCTCCTCTGGTAGTCCTATTCTTATTGTGAACGAAGGCGGATTTTGGGATAGAGAAAAAAATTGACATTTGTAAAATATCTTGGTATTTATCCCATAAAGCCTTTTTTGCAAGGAGCAAAATAATGTGGGTCTGGTTAAAATGTAATCAAATAAGTGAGGGAATGTTTCCAAACGAAATAGGCATCGAAGCACAAAACAGCAAGGGAGAGATTTTTTCTCTATTTGCCGATAAGCACATAATAAAAAAAGAAGATGGCTTAACCTACGTCAGAACTACCCTTCTTGAAAAAACAGAGAATGAATCTGTTATCGTTCTTCCCACAGATCCCTACGAACTCCAATCCAGAATCGTCAGAGTAAGTAACTCTTTCTTGAAGGGAATTTGATTTGGTTCTAAGTAACGTAGGAATTGAAAAAGCAATCAGTGAAGGTATCATTGAAATTAAGCCTTTGCCTCCCTTAAAGGAAACCACTCTTGATACTACAGCTTTAAACCTAAGGTTAGGAAATACCTTATCAATCCCTAAAAAAGACCTTTCCTTAAGTTTTGATTTAAAACAGGGTAAAATTATACCTACCCTCTCCAGTATTTATGTACAGAAAGAAATTCCTTCTCAAGGCTACCCTCTCGAGCCGTATCAATTTGTTCTTGCCAACACAATGGAATATATCTCTCTAAACATCAAAAAAGGAAAACCATGTTACGCCGCTAGAGTCGAAGGCAAAAGCTCTCTTGCTCGGTGTGGTTTACTGATACACTTCACTGCTCCTACAATCCATGCTGGTTTTAGTGGTAGCATAACACTAGAACTAATGAATCTTGGGCAATATTCTATCATCCTCAGGCCTGGAATGCAAATCTGCCAGCTCATATTTGAAACAGTCGAAGGAAAAATAACTCCAAAAGAAAGCCAGTTCCACTTACAAAAAACCCCAGAAGGTAAAAGACAGCAAAATTACTAGACTACATTCCAAACAACTAGGAATTGGTCTGTAATGAAATAAGAGTATTACAATGCCACACACATGAGATACAGCACTGCATTCGCGGGCTTTAGTAGAATTTTATAAATATAAAGAGGTAGAACGGATTGAAAATGGACTTTGTTATGTCTAACATAAAAATAGAAAAGACAGAGGTATTAGCATGGACAATATTATGTTAGACCTGGAAACGCTGGGCACAGTTATTACCCAGATCGGCGCAGTGTACTTTGACTGGACAGGAAAAACCGGAGAAACTTTTCTCGTTAACGTTAACATAAAATCCTGCCTGGATAGGGGCTTAGAAATCAAATACAAGGAACTCAAATTCTGGTTGGAAAATAGAAGCAGGATTACCTGGAACAAAAACACCATTCCTTTAACAAAGGCCCTGGAAGAGTTAACGACTTTCTGCAAAATCAACAAAAAAGCCCATGTCTGGTCACATTATTACGATATAGAAATACTGGAAAATGCCTGCCAGAAACTTGGACAAAAACTCCCATTTCACTATACAAGATGGAAGGATATCAGGACTTTGGTGTTTTTGGCAGGACTTCAAAAAGAAAGAAAAGAAAATAATAAAGACCCAAAAACACATAACGCACTGGATGATTGTTTATATCAGATAAGTTATTGTTGTAAGGCATATAAATTGCTGAAAAAATAAAGCATAATTTAAATGGGGAGGAAGAGGAGGAGAGAGAGGTATTACAATTAAATTTGCATCTGTCTACGTACCTTAATCTCTGGCCAGATTCTTTCCTGACCTAGAACACGGAGACCATTGGGTTTCCAGTGTGTGGAGTACCTGTTGAGGTCAATCTTTTTAAGGCTGTCTGGGACCCCCATGGGCACGCTATCTGCCCACTTCCAGACCTTCTGCAGATCAAGGAATGTCTTCCTCTCAAGGGCAAGGAGGTCAGGTTCTCTCTGCCAGGGCCCTCCAGGAACCAGGTACCAGTTTGAGCCAAGTTTAACAAATCTGTACCCGGTTTTCTCACCCCAGGTTTTGTAAAGCTTAAGCCTTTCAGGCTCAGCTACCTCTGGTCTTTGCCTGCACCTGACTATTTCCATCATGGTTTTTCTCCTCTGCTGCAGGTCCTCCAGGCAAGTTGATTTCCAGGACTTATATTGCTGCCACAGCTTCTTCTTTCTAGCTTTAAAACCAGGCCAGCTTTCCGCTCCCCTTTTGAGACTAAAGATGTCCTTTCTTACCTCTTTAAACCTCCTTAGGAGCCTGCGGTAACACTTTTTTACGTGGCGATTGATACTCTTTATGGCAACAGCGGTCTCGTTAGAACTACCGGGACTGACCTTAAAAAACCTACCACCCATCCACTTTCCTTTAAATTCTTTCCTTTGAAAGGATGGAATGTAGTCCCTGGGCACAACGGCCGCAAATTTGAGCAGCCTTTCAACGTCAGCCTCTCCCATGAGCACCTTCAGCCTGGCAAATGCGCCAACCCAGCTATTTTCCACTAAGATACCGCCCATAAGCTGCCACTTTCTCTGTTCCTTATTCTCCTCTTCCTGAATGTGATTGAGTTCCAATGCAACGTCTAAATTTATCAGTTCAGCCTTTCTCTCCTGTAACTCTCTTACCCTGTCAAAAACTAGTTCCTCTATGAGACGTTTTCTGTCTTCACCAGAAACAGGTTCATCTGTCTCCTTCAATATCTGGTCTACTTCTCTCTCTGCCTCTTCTTTTAAGGAGATGAGGTCTACTAACTGTTCCTCAATTTCCTTAACCTGATAGGCCTTCTCAGCGCACCCATTCCAGTAATTTTCCTCCAGTCGTTCAAATTCCTGGGGATATAGTTCCCCCAAAGTTCCAAAATTCCCCATTTCTTTCCCCTCCTTTCTTTTTATTTCTCACTCTCTCCTCTTTCCCCCATCCCGACACTCCCACAATGTGAAGTGCCCGGATGGGGAAAAGAAGAGAGGTATCAAGAAAGGAGGAGAAGGTTACACTTCCTCTTTCTCGTCTCTCCCTATTCTTTTTTCAAAAGAACAACTTTCTTTAAACCAATATCCTTATTACAAGGAAAATACAATTCAAAATCAGGGCCAATAAGAACCCTAAAGAGCACCAAAAAACTCAAAAAATCCACTGAATCCCCTCTTACGAAAATAAAATAGGGAGGAAAGAGTAATGCAAAACAGCCCAACTGAACAAATTACCCTGAGACTTTCTGAAATCAAACACGTCCTGAACCTGGATAAATCCCTCTACAATGCAATGCGTATTACCCTCCGCCGCAGAGGAATACTTCCACCTGCACAGGGAAAAGACGGAGTCGTGTTCAGCCCAGAAGCAATATCCTCCATAGGAAACTACCTTGCCAGTAAGGGTAAAAACGACTGTCAGAAGCAACTTCTAACGTGGTTTATCAACAAAAAACGAAAATGGCTCAAGAATAAAGAAGAACTCAAGAAGTCTAAAGAATCAAACGAACCTGAAACCAGCACGTCCAGCCTTATTATGTATAGACAATTCATGGAATATCTCGGCTTCAGGGAAGGCACACGTCAATACAGCACTCTGATACACAAACTGAAGAAAGAAGGACTTAGCAAAACCTATGGCATCAAGGGAAAATACCTGTGTTACATAAAACCCACAGAAAGGTTTTTTGAAATAGCAGCTCAGTACCTCAACGTATCCCCAAAAAAGGTGGCAGAGGTTGTGGAACGTATAAGCAATAGTGAAACAATAGAACTAATTGACTTTTTAACAAGAATAGGAGCAATGCCCTATTACAAACAGGTTTACAACCATCTGCGCCGGAAAAATGCCATCATTAAAGGAAAACACGTCAGAATCAAAAAGGAAGCAATAAATTACATAAAGGAATTCCTTGCACAGAAAAAGTACCCTGCAGCTGAGCAGATAACAGAAGCCATCCCGCAGACTCCTGCTACCTCTCAAGAAGGAACCAGATCCAAGGCCTCTCACTCAGAGCTGACTCAGATGGAAAGGCTTGTTGACATTGCCTTTAGAAAGGAAAAGATTATCATAAGAAAGATTCTCCTTTCTGAGGCAAGGCAACACAATCCTATCTCCCTGCTATCCTTTCCAGGAATGACCTGGTTCTTTGAAAGGGACCTTATTGCACTTGCAGGAGAGAACATCAGCCAGATTGTAGGGCTTGAGAGGGACAAAAGGGTCTATGAGTTTATGGTTTTGAACAAGCCACCAGAAAAGTCCTACATCCACACCTTCAACACAACTGACCACGAATTTGCCAAAAACCCACCCAATTACATTAAGCCATTCAACTTCGTATGGCTTGATTATATGGGAGCTTTTTCCTGGAAAAAACTTGAGACATTTGAGCAACTTCTGAAAAATAAACTTCTAACCCTCCCCGCAACAGTCGCCCTTACATTCCAGGCAGGTCTGGAATATTCAGATATACTGGACTATTACAAAAAAGTCACAAGGATGAAACCTGCTGCTAAAGGAAGAAAACCTGACTGGAAGATAATACGCCTCACTGCCCTCCCCATGATTTATGCTCAAACCGCAAGTAAATACGGAGTTTCGTGTTTTAAAGTAATCGAAAGGGAGTATGTTGAGCCAGTAAAGATGTGCCACCACGCCCCCATGGTATTGCTTGTGTTAAGGCTGGAAAACAAATATTGAGAACGCCCTGCCAGTTCCAGCTTTATTCCCTTTTTAGAATACAAAAATATTATTTCCCAAGGAGTACTAAAAGAATAAGCAAAAACAAAACTTTCCTTTCCAATAAAAAGATAAGGAGGATACGCATGAAAGCAAGGGTAAAAACACAGGACTTTGCCAGCGTCCTTCACAAGGCATGTTCTGTTATATCAAAAAAACAGGTCATGCCCATACTCTCCCACATATTAATCAAAACAAAAGATAATGCACTTCAGGTAACTGCAACAAACCTTGAACACACATACATCGGTTCATGTCCCGCACAAATAGAAATCGAAGAAGAAGTAGTTGTTCCCGCAATACAACTGTTTTACATAGTTAGAAACATGGATGTAGAAGAAATCCCCCTATGTAAAAACGAAAACAACCAGCTTGACATAAAAACACCAAAAAGCCATTTCTCGCTTCTAACCATGGATCCCCAGGAATTTCCCACACTGGAAGTTCCGGAAAACCTGCCGGCTCTTACCCTACCCCTGGATAAACTTAAGGAAACAATAAACAACGTCATACCCTGCACAGCTTCAGACCCCTACGATTATATCGCACAAAGTATTGCATGTGAAAAACGTGATGAAGAACTACGGTTTGTAGCCACAGACCGGCGCAAACTCGCATGTTCCTCAATACAAACCTCAGTTCCAGATGACTTTCCAAAAATGTCCCTGATTTCAGGAAATGTAATAAACAAAGTACTGTCCCTCATACAAACCGAAACCGTCTCCATAGGATTCAACCACAATATAGGTGTAGTACAGACAGACTCAGAAATATTTTTCTTCAGGCTTACCGAAGGATCATTTCCGGCATACGAAGAAGTAATTCCCACCAGGCCAGAATTTCAGATACAAATTGATACACAAAAACTCAAAGATGCTATAAACAGAGTGAAAATAGTAAAACCAGAAATCATAAAGTTTACCTTTGAAAGAGAAAAACTAACACTTTTCTGCAAAGGACCTGAAATCGGAGAAGCACGTGAGGAAGTTTCCATTAACGGACCGCAAACTTCCCAGAGCCTTAACCTGATAGCAGAAACTCTTCCCAGGCTTATCAGTCCGTTGCACTGCAGCACCATTACCCTATCCTTCACATCTCCAGAAGATCCCTGCACCATAACCACTCCAGATAACCCGGATTACATCTCGGTCTTCATGCCAGCCATCTCTGTTGAGGTAGAAAAACAGGTATGACAAATTATAAGTAAGATGTCACGAAATAAATCTTGAAAACGAAGAACGAAAAAGGGTATAGCTACAAAATAACACCATGAAGAAAGCTATTGAGACTATCTATACAGAAAGCTTGCGGCTGACTCTCCAGAATCAACTTTCCACAATGACAGAATTTCTGCCTGTATGGGAGCACCAGGTTAGAGTTACCGCACTGGCTGGCACCCTGGCCAGGGAACTGCGACTGGACGTAAAAAAAGTTAAACTCGCTGCTGCCCTGCACGACCTGGGAAAATTCACCTGGCCAAGAGAACTTTTCTACAAGCCAAATAAATTCCTTACCGAGAAAGACTGGAATATCATCTTTGCACATCCCAGAAAAAGTGTGGAGATAATAGAAGAATTCAACGGCCACTCAAGTTATTTATCCACAGGTAATCCATCTGTCTGTGATATCATACTGTTCCACCACGAAAAGCCAGACGGCTATGGTTACTACCGGATTACCGACCTTCCCCCTGAAGCAGTAATCCTCTCTGTTGCAGACATCTTCGAGGCCTGCTCATCAAACAGAAGTTACAGGGTAGCACTTCCTGCCCGTGTAGCAATAGAGCTGGCTGTGAAGGATTTTAAAGACTACCTGGGAAATAATATAAAATTGATAAGAGATATCCTGCATACATCAATCCAGTCCTCTTCATGGAAGAAAAAACCTTCCAAGAAAAAATAGAAGGATACTTTACCCACGGAACCAACAACTCCATTCTGAAAAACCCGCACTGCCAGTTCTATATCAAAAAGGACCTACTGCATCGGTCAAAATAAAAACTTCCCCCAAAATAAAATCAAAAAGGAGGTATGCCATGAACAGCAAAACCATCGTTCTCAACAAAGAAAAAGAAACCAAAAACACCATCCGTTACAGGGAAGAAACAGAAGGACAACCGCCCATAGTTCAGACCATTTACATTCAAAAGTGGTTTGCCGGATCCCCTGCCCCAGAAAAAATTAAGGTAACCATAGAACCTCTTAGCTAACCTGTGGCCCGCATCGTGCGGGCCAGAACTGTATACACCATCTGTAAGAAGGATAACAATGAGCTACGCAAAAGAACTTGCAAAGTTCAGGAATATCATTGAGCAAGAAACAGAAAATCTTCTCTCTCAGGTATCCATAACCACCAAAATTGAACCTCTCCACATCCAGTATAGGGACACAGAAATGTCCTATGCAGTTCAGCAAAAAGAAAATAAAGAACATCACCTCATCCTTATTGACAGCACAACAGAAAAACCAATGTACGATGTCAGTGTTGACTGTATAGAACTTGAAGAACTTGCTGAAATTGCTGATGCACTCTTACAAAAAGTAGCACTGCAGCACTAAATACACAACTCCTAACGGACAAAAATGCCCTAAACCCCAGTATTCGTCCCTAAAAGGCCCTTACACTCATGTCAGCAAAACGAACAAAACTTACCATGCAGAAAAGTTAAATAACAGATAGAAACAGAATAAGGGAAAAAACAATGGTAGGCTATGTAATTAAAAGAGATGGAAAAAAAGCAACCTTTGACTGCTGTAGAATCACAAAGGCAGTAGAAAAAGCCTTTAAGGCTTCAAAAGAGGTAAACTCACCCCAGGCAGCAGCCTGGCGTGTAACAGCAATGGTCCTCAAGTGGCTTGATGAGGAAGGCAAAGATACAGTCCATCTGGAACACATCCAGGACCTGGTCATAAGAGCACTTCACACCCTGGGCTACCATCAGACAGAAATTCGCTATGCCATCTACAGACACATGCACCAGCAGGCAAGAGTAAGCCGTGCAGGTCTTCTTGATGTAAATGATGTAATAGAAAACTACATCAAAGACCACGACTGGAGAGTATGGGAAAACGCAAATATAGGATTCGGGTTTGGAGGGTTGCTTCTCCACTCAGCAGGTGCAATGATTGCCAATTACGTGCTGAATTATATTTACCCGGAAGAAATCGCTAATGCACACAGAGAAGGTTTTTTCCATATCCACGATCTGAGCATGGGTATTACTGGATATTGCTGTGGCCATTCACTGAGACAGCTGTTACTTGAAGGTTTTGGTGGAGTAACAGGAAAAACCTCGGCCATGCCCCCAAAACACTTCGGCTCAGCACTGCTTCAGATGGTAAACTATCTGGGTACATTGCAAAACGAATGGGCCGGTGCCCAGGCATTCAACAACGTTGATACATTACTTGCTCCATTTGTCAGAGCCGATTGCCTTTCTTATAAAGAAGTCAAACAGGAAATCCAGCAGTTTATTTTTAATCTGAATGTGACTTCCAGGTGGGGAGGGCAGAGTCCCTTCACCAACATTACCCTGGATTTCACCATACCCGAGTACCTCAAAAAGGAAGCTGCCATCGGTCCGGGTGGAAAAACTCTCGATGTCTCCTATGGAGATTACCAGAAAGAAGTTGACATGATCAACAGGGCATTCCTTGAGGTAATGCTTGAGGGAGATGCTCAGGGAAGAATCTTCCCATTCCCCATACCAACCTACAACATAACCAGAGACTTCAACTGGGACAGCGAAAATACAAAATTACTCTTTGAGATAACAGCAAAGTATGGAATCCCATATTTCCAAAATTTCATAAACTCAGTGCTTAAGCCTCAAGACGTAAGGAGTATGTGCTGCAGGCTGAACATGAATCTGAAAGAATTACGCCATAAAACTGGTGGTTTATTTGCCTCAGGAGATACTACTGGCAGTATTGGTGTAGTGACTTTGAACTTACCCCGTTTAGCCTATCTGGCAAAGAAAAATGGAGAAGAATTTTTTGCACTTATTGAACAATACATGGAACTTGCAAAAAATAGCCTGGAGATAAAAAGAAAACTGCTTGAAAGAAACCTTGAAAGAGAACTCTTTCCGTTTACAAAAAGGTATCTGCCCAGAAGATTCAGCACATTTTTTTCCACCATCGGACTGATAGGAATGAACGAAGCCTGTCTGAACCTTACCCGTGAAGACATCGGTACAGAAGAAGGTCAGAAGCTGGCCATCGCCACCCTCTCCTTCATGAGGGAGAAACTCAAGCAGTTTCAGCAGGAAACAGGCCACCTCTATAATCTGGAAGCAACACCAGCAGAAGGCACCAGCTTCCGTCTGGCAAAAATAGACAAAAAAGACTTCCCGGATATCCAGACCGCCGGCACAGACAACTCTCCTTACTACACAAATTCCACTCAGTTACCTGTAAATTATACTGATGACCTGGTTTCTGCCCTGGAACACCAGGAACCACTCCAGTGCCTCTATACAGGTGGAACGGTCTTCCACTGCTTCCTTGGTGAAAGACTGCCTGATACCACAACCTGTAAACTTCTGGTGAAAAAGATACTATCAAATTTCAGATTTCCCTATCTTTCTATCACACCAACTTTCAGCATCTGTCCTCAACATGGCTATCTAAGCGGTGAGCACTTTCAGTGCCCTCAATGCGGAGAAGAATGCGAAGTCTACTCCCGTGTGGTTGGCTATTATCGACCGGTCAAAAACTGGAACAAAGGAAAAAAACAGGAATTTAAAGAAAGAAAAACATTTAAAGTATAAGAATGTTACCAGTCAAAAGAGTTACCCTTGCGGAGTTCATATTTTCCCTTTTATGTGCCACAGGAATTCTACTATGCATCCTGGAACCTGTCTTCAAGACAACCATCTGCCATACAGAAGGTAAGTAAATGAAGAAGTATAAATTGACAAGTGAGAAAGTAAGAAGTTCTTATGGTCGAACACTTTATCGTATTCAGGCACTACGGTCTTTTTCTGACGTCAAGAAGGGTGATTTGGGTGGGTTCGTTGAGAGTGAGAAAAACTTGAGTCATAATGGTAATGCCTGGATTTATGACGAAGCCTGGGTTTATGAGAGAGCTATGGTTCTTGGTAATGGGAAAGTTCGTGGACACGCAAGAGTTCACGATCTGGCTTGGGTCTACGGTGAAGCAGAAGTTTGCGACCATGCTCAGGTTCATCACTTTACTCAAGTATATGGGAATGCCAAGATTTGCGACCATGCTCAGGTTGGTGGTAATGCTATCGTTCACGGCAATGCCAAGATTTGTGATTATGCTCAGGTTCATGCAAATGCTGAGGTTTTTGGTGATGTGGAGGTTGGCTTGCATTCTGAAGTAACTGGTAATGCTATTATCTGTAGTTTAGATAATAGAGCTGGGAGTGTTTGGTTGGAAGAGTAAGTAACTTAGAAGAAAAACATTTCGGGTATAAGAATGTTTGGCATTTGTTTTCATAAAAGAAAGTGATTACTTTAATCCTTCTGGTCCAATACCACCTATGGGGCCAGAACTGTGAACTCAAGGAACTATTTATTCGTTGATTCGGGTAAACATCCTGTTTTTTAAAAAACTCAAATGAGAAAGGTCACAGATTATATCTTCATCATACTCTGCCTAGTGGGAATTGCCTTGTGTGTTTCAGAACCAGTATTCCATCACACTGTATGCCACACAGAGGGATGCAGAATGGCAACAGAAAGTCTCCGCTTCAGATACAGCTTGAACTTTCTGGGTGCTGCCGTTTTTACAATCCTTCTTGTAGTTAACTTAACTAAAAAATCAGAAAAAATTGTATCTTTTCTACTTGCAGGAATACTTTCCGGTGAAGGCTTGCTCGTAGGATACCAGATATTTATACTCAGGACTACCTGTCAGTTCTGCATAACAATAGCAGCCATCTTCCTGGTTCTATCGCTTCTTAAATTACTGACAGTGCCCCAGGAGAAAACAGCACTTGTCCCCGGATTTCTGGGATTTATCTCAGTCATGAGCCTCTTTTCTCTCCTTACTCCTCCTAAACCCTGCATTCCACAAAAGCACAAACTGCTACTCTTTTATAACAAAAACTGCCCTCACTGCCGGGAAATCATTAACGAATGCAGAGAGTGTAACATCCAGGTCCATCCACTACCCGCCACACAGTACTCACCACTCCTGAAAGGTATAGGAGTGGAAAATATCCCTGTGCTCTTTGTAAATGGCAGCCACGAAAAGAAAATCCTGGTTGGAAAAACTGCAATAAAAGAATATCTTAAGACCCTAAATCCTGTCAACCTGCTAAAGGAATCTCCGCTTCTTACAACTGAGGAGGCAAATAAAGCCTGCAGTCTTACGGAACCGTGCAAGCAGTAAGACTCCACCAGAAAAACCAAGCCAAAAATAAAAACTTCCCTTTTTTGAAAAAATAAAGAGATTTAACATGAAACAGTAAAAGGAGAAGACAATGAAAAGGTGGTCAGCGTTTGTCAAAAGCCGTCATACCACAATTAAATTTGAGGTGGAAGCGGTCAGCAAAAACGAAGCCAAAAAGAAAGCAAAAGAGGAACTCTTTAAAATTTTAGAAGAACTCCACCTTGCTCAATTTAAACCGCTAATAAAGGTAAAACAAATCCAGTAAGCAACAGGCCTTTTGTCCTGCCAAAAATAAAAAATCCCCCTTTTGTGAGAAAATAAAATATCATAAGGAGAAATCTGCCATGTATCAGGTTGATATTTTCAGCACCACCCACCCCCTCAACAATAAAACAGCATCTGCTGCCATTCTAAAAAGCAACAACCACCAGAAAACTGTCACCTGCATTGTTCCTACCATGGATAGAAAAATGGCTGAATTCCACGCTATCAGTAAGGCTGTCTCAAGTCTTAAAAAACCGGAAAATACCGTTGTAAAACTCTACAGCCTGCAAAACCTGAGCTGCTTCTTTAAAAACGAACCCGCTGAGGCAAAATACCACCAGACCATCAGAGAACTAAAAGAAAAACTCAAAAAATGCAAGCAGGTGATAATTGCGAAAAATACACTCAAATATCAGTATATTTTCAACCAGGCAAAAATAACCGCCATGCAGATAGATAAAGAAAACAAAGCGACAACCAGCATTTGTGACAAAAAAAGGACAATTGAGCTGTTAAGAGCCAATCTACCAACCTGGAAAAACAACATTCCTCCCACACCAAAAGAAATAGAATCCTCCCCATCCCTGGAACACTTCCTGGCTGAACACCTCGAATCTCCTGACTACGGAACAAGAACGAAAATTACGGATATACCCCTCATAAAAGCCATAATTGAAAAGGTAGAAGGCTACAAAGGCAGAGACCGCAGCCATTACAACGGATATGATCCACAGATTGAAAGAAAGGCAGAGATTGAGACAATCACCCTGAAAGTTGATGAGGAATTTTATGTGTTAAAGAATGGCAAACGAATTGACTGCAATCTTAAGGACAAATACTTTGATGGGATGAGGATTAACATTATAACAAACCACACAAGAGACATGATAACCAGGTTTCAAATACTCCTTGACTTTTTCTATCCTGACGAAGGCTACCGAAAAAAATGCGTCATCTTTGACATTAAACCAAAAACACAAATAGCCCTTAAAAAGGAAAATGTTAAAAAACAAAATATCTATCCAGACAAAACCCAGACCACTCCCCAAAAAGGAAGCAGCCTGATACAGCCATCCAGACCACAAAAACAACTCAGGGAGAATTGTATCCATGCTCTTTGAAAAACTTACCGAAAAACAATTTAGCTACGAGGAAGTCCCCTTAAGCAAGATTACTATTGAAGAAGAAGACAGGATTAAACCACCAGCATTTTTGGCCAGAAATATCAAAAAACTGGGACTCATCCACGATGTGTTACTCTACAAGAATGGTGAAAATTACCACGTGCTTACAGGAAGAAAAAGAATTCTTTCTCTGAGAAAAAGCAGGGTTAAAACAATCCCCGCCAAGGTCCTCTCTGAAAAACCAAATAACGCCGAAATTGCACTTATACTACTCTCAGAAAACTTTATTCGCAAGTCAAGTCCAGCTCAGGAAGCACAGCAAATAAAAAACCTCATTGAATCAGAATATTCCATTGAGGAAATTCATAAAACAACAGGCATTCCCATAAGAATGCTTAAAGCAAGACTCAAACTTCTTAAACTCAATCAAGAATGGTTTGAAAAATTGCAAAAGGGGGAAATTACCCTTTCTAAAGCACTAAAAATCGCAAAACTTCCTGAAGCCGTCCAGAAAAAACTTTCAGGTGAGAAAACCAAAACAATTGCAGAAATAGAAAACCAGCTCAGGACCACCAGATTACAACCAATTGAACAGATTGAACTCAACTGGACTGTGCCTGAAGAAAAACCACAGAATCAGAAGCAGGACCTTACACAATTTCTTATAAAAAATAACCTTTACTGCCAGGTCACTTTTATCCCCGTGCAGGGGATCTTTAAGGCCATAGTTGGTACAAAGAAAAAGAAGGTTATAGCAGAAGACAAAGACATTATCACCTCTATTGCAAAGGCAATAGAAAAATTAAGGAGGTAGGACATGATTAGAGGCTGCGGGAGAAGGGTCCCTGGAGGGACTTACCTTGTCTGTTCAACCTCTCCTTTTGGGCTGCCTGTGGAATACTTTGTAGTAGACCCACCTGTCTCTGTGGACATAGGACCTTTCAGGTCCCCGATACTTCATGAGGAAAACGGCACCTGCCATGTCATAATCTGGATAGGAGAAAAATTCTATCCATCGGCTGTGGATTTTATTGAGGAGGCCAGGATGCAGGGGATAAGCAGGAGGGTCCCAAGCAGCTTTCCACTTGAAAAACTGACAGCAAACTCAAAAATGATACTCATTCATCCAAGGGCAACATCGCCAAATTTCGTCCAGCTTGTGGAAAACAGCCAGCTTCCAGAACACAAATGCAAGCATTACAACAAATTGACCAGAAAACCCCAACCAATTTCCTCACACGAAAATTATAAAGAGTTTTGCTTCTGGCACCTCTACTACACACTGGCAAAAACTGAAACAGAAACAAAAAGAACCATTGGCAACACACACTACCATGTACCATTCTGCAAGGAAATTGCCCGGTTAACCACCACAATCAGTTATAAACCAGCCGTTTTTGCCACTTTTCCCATTCATAAAATTGAACACATAAGAGACAGAAACGGAAAGGTAAACCCGGAATTCATAAAGAAAGCAGAAAATATCAAAATCCCTGTAGAGGTAGTAAATGAGTAGCCAAACAATCTATGAATGCAAATTTAAAACAATCACCCTTAAAATCAGAGAAAAAACACCAGAATACAACGTGAATTCCCCAGAAGCTACCTTTGAGTTTGCAAAGAAAATTTATGAAAGGCTGGACGATGACCAGGAACATTGTACTGTATTGTTTTTAAACAGTAAAAATCGAATAACCGGTTTTAAGACCGTCTTTTCGGGCGGACAGGATAATACCCAGGTTGACCCAAAAATAATTTTCAGAAATGCGCTCCTCTTCGGTGCAGTAAGCATCATTCTCATACATAATCATCCTTCAGGAGATGTCGAACCCTCCGAAGATGATCTGGAAATGACCCACAAATTAAAGTTAGCAGGGGAATTCCTAAACATCAAAATGCTGGATCATATAATCATCAGCCAGAACAGCTTCTATAGCATGGCAGAACATTTATGGTAATAGAAACCTTACCATGCAAAAAATACAGATAAAAACAACACTAAACTTCCTTTTCTCTTTCTTCAAGGATACCCCTGGCCTGATTGAAATCAGAGCAATCTTAAAAGACAAGACCAGAGCAAAACGCATCTTTTTGACCAGAAAAACCCTGGCTGATTCCACTCCCTTCCTTACAACACACTCTGAGTGGCACCTTTGCTTCGGTGTAGCCACAAGAAGAAACACCAAAGGAAATACAATGCTCATGCTACCCGCCCTCTGGGCAGACATTGACCATAAAAAACTTACCCTCAACGGTATCCCCACTCCCACCATCACCATCGGATCAGGCAAGGGACTGCACCTCTACTGGATGCTTGAGCAACCTGTAAACGTGGCATTTGCCAGGCAAGCAGATAATATTCAGGCAATACTCAGGGGTATAGCTCAAAAACTCAACGCAGATATAGCAAGCACAGACATACCCAGAATAATGAGAATACCCGGCACACTAAATCCTAAATACGATCCCCCACAACAATGCAAAATCCTCACTCAGTCCAGGAAAAAATACCCGCTTTCTCTATTTGAACCCTTCAAGGTCCCCATCAGAAAGAAAAAATTTCGGCCGGTTGACCTCTCACCAGGCATTTCGGACGGAATAGAAATAATACTTCAGGAATGCGAATTTATCAGGTGGTGCAGAGACAATCAACCCGAAGTTTCTGAACCTCTCTGGTACGCCATGATAAGCAATCTGGCAGTACATGAAAATGGAAGAGAAATAATACATCGCTTCTCATGCCTCCACCCGAAATACTCAGAAAAAGAAACGGATTATAAAATTAAACATGCCCTCAGAAGCACAAGGCCCCATACCTGCGCCTACATCCAGGCACATGGATTTAACTGTGCTGGATGCAAATGGAATGGCACAGTAAGATCACCGGCAGGCATACCCTATGTAGTTCTGTACAGGACAAGAAAAATCGCCAGTTAACACCACAAAAAACAAAAAATTCCCATTCTCCAGTAAAAGGAAATAACAAAGAGGTTAGTTAAAATGCGTCTTGCCGCTCAGAAAAAAATGGGCTATTACCCCACCCCTCCTGAAATAGCCCATATTATTCCATCATTCCTTAAACCAGATGAAAAAGGAAAGGTATACAGGCTGCTTGACCCATGCTGCGGTAAAGGTACAGCACTGAACATAATTTCTCAGAAACTCTCAGAAAAATACAGATTCAAAAAGTTCAAAACTTATGGTGTGGAACTTGACTTACAAAGATACACTGAAGCACAGGCAACGCTCAACCACACCATCCATGCAGATGCACTGACGGAAACAAGAATAAGCAATGAATACTTCTCACTTCTCTTCCTCAACCCTCCCTATGACTGGGAACAGGAATCCGAAGAAACTTATTATTCAAACAGCACAAGATATGAACTCAGCTTCCTTGAAAAATATACCGAAAAACTCAGACCAGACGGTATCCTGGTTTTCATCGTTCCTTTCTCGTTCCTTTCACGATATAGCTGCTGCAGCTTCCTCACTTCAAATTACTCACACATAAAAATATTCAAATTTCCTGCAGAACTCTACAAACCATTCAAACAAATCGTAATTTTTGCCAGAAAACAGACACTACCATACGACCACCAGCTTTTTAAAACAATCTCGGAACTGAAAGAAAAAGAGATAGAGGAAATAACTGAGGTAACCAGACCTTTCTATGAATTGCCTCCCTCAAATATCCTTAAAGAACCCAGATTTACATCTGTCCGGTTTGACCCAGAGCAGGTAGCAAAAGAAGTTGAAACACACGGAATAAATATAGAAGAAGAAATCAATCCCGCAACAGGCCTGACAGACTCAATACGTCCCCTTATGCCCCTCAGAAAAGGACACATGGCACTACTCCTTGCATCAGGGTTCATGGACGGAATCTTAGAAAAAGACGGAAAAATACTCGTCATAAAGGGATTTACAAAAACAGATAAAACCGAAATTGAAGAAACGGATGACGAAGGAAACAGGGTGAAAAAAACAATACAAAAACCAAAAACAGTCATAAGAGCCCTGGATATTGAAAATAAAAAAATTTTCACCATTGAGTAAAAAATAAATACAGGAGAAAAAATGAAATCATCCTTTATCATACACCAGGGCAAAAAGGCATACCTGGACTTCTTCATAGCTGACAAACCACCAGTTCTGGACGACGACTGCCTGCTGCTCCAGCTAACTTCAATAGCCGGCCCACAGAGCGTGGTCAAGGGCATAAAAGCAGCACTTCTAAATCGTGATAAAGTAACCATCTCCATAAATGGACAAGACAGCATTGCCACCAGAGACTATGGCTATCCCACCACTGTAAAACAAAAGAGACTTCCATCAGGATACCTGCACACCCTGATATACATAAAATCCCGGTTCAGTTACCACACAACTAATCTTTCCTATCAGGACTTCATAGTCCATGGAAAAGATGAAAATGAATGTATGAAAAAGCTTTTTGCATGGATTAAAAAAAGTCCCATTCCCTTCACCAAACAATGGACAGAATGGCTGTGGCAACAGCTGGAGAAAAACCAGCTCATCACAAATAGAGGCACAGCATACTCAATCCATCTCTCACAAGAGGAAGTCGAAAAACTCATGATAAAAAATCTGGATTATCTCAAGGCACTGATTGAGGAGAAAAAATGCAAGAAACAGTCAACATAAAAGACTTTATAACAGAATTTAAGGAAGTTCTGTCAGAAAAAGTAATAAAAAAGCTAAATCCTGTTTACAACCCTGAATCTGAAGATGAATTTGATAAAAAAACTGAAAAAAACTGTGCCAGACTACTGAGACAGCTCTTTCCAAATCAGCTTCTTGCAGTAAAAGCCCTTGTAAAGGGACTGAAAAAAGAAAACAGGAAAAATCTCTTTCTCACAGCAGAAATGGGCTGCGGGAAAACCATAATGGCCATTGCCACCGCTGTCTCGCTCAAGAAAAGGCCCAGAGTCCTTGTAACCTGCCCACCACACCTGGTCAATAAATGGATAAGAGAGATTAAACAAACTGTAAGAAACGCAGAAATATATAACCTCAATACTCAGAACGTAATTTCTCAGCTCCTCTCGTTAAGAAAACTCAAAAAAAGAAAAATCAAACCCTCAAACGCTGAATTCTACATCATCGGAAGAGAAAGAATGAAGCAAAGGTATGGCTGGAAACCTGCTTACATAAAACGCACCACCAGAAAGACAAACCCCGAAACAGGAAAAATAGAAGAAACCGTCATTCTTCTTTGCCCAAACTGTGGAAAACACATCATTGACGAAAAGCATATCTCCCTGTCGGAACATGCTCTGGCAAAAAAGAAACACTTCTGCATCCACTGTAAAAACCCTCTTTTTGAAGCAGATAGAAATAGAAGACGTCACGCAGAACCAGCATGGTTTATAAAAAAATATCTTAAAAACTTCTTTGATCTGGCAATATTTGACGAAGCACATGAGTTAAAAGGAGAAAACACAAACCAGGGAAATGCATTTGGCTCAATTGCAAGTGCAACACCACATACACTCTGCCTCACAGGCACACTCATGGGAGGCTATGCAGATAATCTGTTCTATCTCCTCTACCGCACAGACCCATCACTTATGGCACAAGACTTCAAATACAAAACAGGCACAGGAGAATGGACTGCAAAATACGGAGTGCTTGAAACCGTAACCATTGAAAAAGAAGACGAAGATAACATCTATGGAAGAGGAGGAAAAACCTACACCAGGATCAGGAAAAAACCGGGTATATCACCTGAAGTCCTTGCAAGATACCTCCTGGACAGATCGGTATTCATGAAGCTAACAGATATATGTAATGAACTGCCCGAATACAACGAAACGGTCATTTCAATAAACATGCATGAGGAACTCAGAGATACCTACAACCAGCTCAAGGAAAACCTCATCACAGCCGTAACAAAAGCATTGAGAGGAGGGTCACGACGTCTCCTGGGAGCCTATCTCCATGCATTACTCGCATATCCAGACGCATGCAGAAAGGAACTTATTATTACCGACCCAGATGATAAAACGAAAATAATTGCAGATGCACCGGCACTTATAGTCGACAAAACAGAAAAAGAAAAAGAACTGCTTGAAATAGTAAAGAAAGAAAAACAGGAAAAAAGAAACTGTCTCATTTACTGTACCTATACACATACCCATGATAACCTAAAAAGACTTCTTGAAGAAAACGGCATTAATACCTTTATCCTGTCTCAAAACATAAGCACCTCAAAGAGGGAACAGTGGATAAAAGACAAAGTGAAACAGGCAAACGGCCATGTATGCATGATCTGCAATCCTGAACTGGTAAAAACAGGACTTGACCTTATCGAATTCCCCACGGTTATCTATTACCAGACAGGCTACTCCATTTACACACTCAGACAGGCAGCAAGAAGAACCTGGAGAATAGGCCAGGACAAAGACGTAAGAGTATATTACCTGGTTTATAGAGACAGTATGCAGGAAACAGCCATGAGGCTTATCGCAACAAAACTTGAAACTTCACTGGCAATAGAAGGAGACCTCACTGATAGAGGTCTGGTTGCACTCTCAGAGGCAGGAGAAGGACTTATTTACGAACTGGCAAGAACTCTTATTAATAACATACACACCCCAGGAAGTCTTGATTATTACTGGAAAGACTACAGGAAAACCGAGGCTGAAACAGATTCTTACCTCACCCCAAAAACCATCAGGGCATTCAGTATGGACAGGAGAAAAACTGTTACTCTGGAACAGGCAGGCGATAAAATAATCTGGATAGAAGTCAGGGAAAACAAACGCAGGAAGAAAAGATCAACCACGATAAAAGTAAAACAGGGAGAACTGGAAAAAATTGCCAGAAAAACTGGCCAGACTGTCTTCCAGCTTACACTCCCCCTGGATGTGTGAACCACCCCTCCCTTACGGAAGGGAACTTCCCGGCGGAAAAGTTAACCAGGCCACATTACCCACATAAAAACCCCAAATTATCCCCTGAAAAAATAACACAATAATAAAAAATTTAAAAGGAAGGAAAAATGGAAAAAATACTCAAAAAACTGGTTGATGAAATAAGCTCACTCGCTACAGAAAGCAGAGAAATCACGTACTCAAAAAACGCCATAGGCATTACCACACTGCTTTTTTGTCCGCTCAAGGCAGAGTTCAGACAGCAACACCCTGAAATCAAAACAGAAGGACCTGAAATAGATGATGGCTACTTCTTCGAAAAGGCAGTAAAACAGGCTGCCACAAACCTCTTTGGCAAAAGAACGCTTATAGAACCAACCATCCCATACGAATCACCACAGGGCGTGAGAATAGAAGGCCACCCTGACCTGGTAATCGTAGGAAAAGAAAAGGTACTTGCACTGGAATGTAAGGCTCCAAACTTCCTCTTCTCCACCGCAAACGGTACAGGTGACAGCATCCTCTTCTGCAAAAATGGCCAGACTGTCTCTATCTCACCACATTACCAGCTCCAGGCACGAATTCAGAAATTCCTGCTTCAGAAACACTTCAACAATAAAGAAATAGTCCACTATATCTTTGCAAAAACACTTATACGCAGCAAGTCCCAGCTTAAAAAAGTTTATATATTCCATGAGACACAAACTGCTGCAACCCAGCAAGAAATGGAATACATGATCTCTCAGTTTCTCAATGAAAAATCTCCACGCTACCCCTGGGAATGCCATTACTGTCCCTATAAAAAACACGGTATATGTGAAGGAAAGGCTATTACCCAAAAGACAGAAACATTAAAAGAAGTTCCACCACACCTCAAAAACCTTACCGAATCATATATTCAGGCTCACACCACACTCAAAGAAATCGAGGCAATGCTTAAGGGAGCCCTGCCTCCAGATACCCACATTGAACTCCCACTCAACGGAAAACCAACAAAAATAGGATGGATCACAAGAACCAGATACATCTGGAATATTCCAAAACTTTTTAACACTTTAGGAAAACAAATATTTGACTTTCTCTACCTCAAACCACGGGCAACCGCCGCTCTTGAAGAAGCCATCCAGCGCAGTGGTAAAAACCCACAACAATTCAGAGAAAAAACCAGCAAAACCACATGGAAAGCACTCTAAGGAGAAAAAAGTGAAAATATTGCACCTTGCAGACGTCCACATTGACGAAAAGAAAACAGTAAATGGCAAAATAATATATGACGAGGAAGGTATAAACATAAGACTTAAAGACCTGCTTAATTGTATATCACAGGTTAAAAACACGGCAGAAAAAGAAAATGTCTCTCTCACACTCATTGCAGGAGACCTGTTTGAAAGAAAAACCCCTACCCCATTTGAAACCTACACCGCCACAAAGGTCCTGTCTGAATTAGGTTCAATCTGTCCTGTGGTGTTGACTCCGGGAAACCATGATGCAGTGGATTCTATCAAGGCACTGGGCTTTATTAAAAATATATATGTCCCGGAGCCATTCACGCCTATAAGGTTTTCAGATATCACTATCTTCTGCGTTCCATATCCTGACCTGAAAGAAGGATCACGCTCAGAAGTAAAACAATTATATGAGAGAAAAATCCTTGAAACCTCAAAGAAACTCAAGGAAAACAGTAACTTCCTGGTGGCACTCTGTCACGCTCCGGTAGAAGGAACCTCCTACCCAACAACAGACCGGGATGTAAACGAAGTAACTCTCTCTCCCTCCTGTTTCAAACACCTGGACTATGCTGCCCTGGGCCACATTCATAAACCTCAGAGAATAGAAAACATATACTACCCGGGAAGTGTGGATACATGGCGCCGACAGGAAGCAGACGAAGAAAAAGGATTCTATATTATAGATACAGACACCCACGAGGTCACATTTTACCCCATTACCACCAGACCTGTGCATAACCTGAACTTCACCATAGACACCATTCCTCTGGTAATAAATGTGCTTGAGCAATCAATAGTAAGGATAGAAATTGAAGTACCTGAAGAAAGAGCAGGAGACTATGACCCGGTGAGAGTCCAGAACGTCATAGCAGGCAACCCTCTTGATGTAAAGATTATACCCCTGATTATCAGAACACAACGTATGCGCTGTCAGGAAATTGTACAGGCAAAAAACTTTGACGAAATAATAACAACATACATGAAAAATAAAAAACTACCAGAGGAAAAAATAAACCGCATAAGGAAGAAAATAATGGAACTTGTAAGGAAAAAAGAACTGGAGGCAAAGTTATGCTAATTCAAGAAATCCACATTGATGGAATCGGCCCATACACAAACCCTCAGACCCTCACCCTGGAAGGAAATCTGGTTGGTATTTATGGAAGAAACGGAGCCGGAAAGACATTCCTGCTTGAGGCCACATTTGCCACCCTTTATGGAAACTTTCCTTCCAGAAAGGGGACAATCTATGACCAGATAAATGATAACCTTACAAAAGGAGAACTTTCCATAAAATTCTCCTTAAACGGAGAACTCTACCAGGCAAAAAGAGTTATAGATAAAAAAAGCAAAAAACAGCTATGCACTTTGTTCAAAAACGGCTCACCCATTGCCGGACCAAAAACCGCCGAATACCTAAATGCCATAAGAACCCTTGGAACAGAAGAAACCGTCCTTGCCTCAACCTTTAGTACAGATGACTTTACAGGTGATCTTACACTCCTGCCAGGCAGTAAGAGAAAAGAACTTCTGGCAGAATGGCTGGAACTTGAACACTATCAAACACTCTCGGATGCAGCAAAAGAAAAGGCAAAGAAGTTAGAACAAAACCTGGCGGGAATTGAAGCAGAGCTGAATATTCTCACACAAAGAACGGAAGGAAAAGAGAATTTCAGGCAGCATATTAAGACCCTAACAGAAGAACTCAATACCATCAGGCAGGAAATCCAGATCTGGGAGTCAGAAAAAAGCACAATTGACAGGAAACTCGCTGCACTTGAAGAAAAAAGAAAAACACTGAATCAACTGAACCAAAGAAAAATATCTATTGAAGAAGAACTTTCCAGCCTGAGACAAAAGTATAAAAGACTCTGTGAAGACAAAAAGCAAATTCTTTCACTTATAAAGGAAAAGCCACACCTGCTCAAAGCAAAGAAGCAGCATCAAGCACTGGTAAAGGAAATTGAAAGCTTTGAACAACAGCTCAACACCACAATTGCACAAAAAGAAAAAGCACAGAAGGCAAAAGATGAGCTTATAACCAAACTCCATCACCTTGAAAAAGAAATAGTATCAATCAAGAATAAAATAACCACGGCAAAAAGAGAATCAGAAACCATAGAACGGGTTAACTGCGACAGGCGGGATTGCCCATTTTTGAAAAATGCCTGGGCTGCAAGGGATTCACTGCCATCCCTGGTTAAGAACCTCAATGCCAAAAAATACCTTGTATCAGAGATAAAACAGAAGATAAATTCAATAACCATCTCCGAAATTCCACAACAGTTTCTTAACAAACTCACCAGGCTCAAGAACAAAAAACAGGAGCTTGACGCAGAAGTCCTCAAACTCGCCCGTCTGGAAGAAGCAGAAAAAAGACTCGTTCATATAAAATCTGAACTCGATGCCATAACACAAACTGGAACAACGAGAAAAGATGAACTCACTGCAATTCTGGCAAATATAGATGACATCAATCTTAAACTAAAGGATCACCACGAAGTACTGCAAAAACTGTCTGCCGTAAACACAAAGCTTGATAGCCTCAGGTCCTCCCTTCAGGATAAAAACATGTCCCTTGGAAACCTGACCCGCCGCCTTGAGGAAGCAGAGAAGGCCAGGGAAGAAGCAGAAAAGCTCAGGGAAAAGGCTGAGAGGCTTAGGGAAGACTTTGAAGATTACAGTTTTATCTGCGAGATGTTCGGGAAGTGTGGAATTCAGCCACTCCTGATGGAAGCCAGTCTGCCCCGACTTGAACAACTTACCCAGCAGTTTCTGTCCTCAATATGCGAAAGGCAGTTCAATGTGACCTTTAAGACCACAAAGGAAACAAAATCAGGAAAAATACAGGAAACTCTGGATATAGTGGTAACAGACCTTGAAACAGGCACAGAAAGGGATATTGCAAACTTCTCAGGTGGTGAAAAGACACTTATAAGACAGGCCATCAGAATGGCATCAGCTGTATTCAGAAGTGAAGTGCATAAAAACCGCTGGGACACCTTCTTCTGCGATGAGTCATTCGGAAAACTGGATGAGGTAAACGCAAGACAGCTCCTTTCAGCCATGAAAGCCCTTACAAATTACTTCAAAAGGGTGGTCTATATAAGTCATGAAAGAGAACTTATAGAAATTGCATCACAGAAGGTACTTATCGAAAATGGAAAGATTGCAAGGCAATAGAAAGGCAAACTATTATATACATCTTCATTAAAAGGAGGAAAAAATGGGATATAGCAGAGTAGAAATAGTGGATGACCCCCTTGAAGGAAAGCTTTTGGTGGCACAAGGAGAAAAAAGAAAAGGAGGAGCATACATTGCCCGCATCACAGGACTAGACAAAAAATACAAGTATGCCAGGCAATTCATCTCTGAAAGAAGTATTAAAAATGGAATTGTAACAGCAAAAGTTCCTTTATCCAGACTCCGTTCCCCTTTTGATCTTTTAGAAATACGAGCAGGTGGCTCGTGGAAAAACGATTACAGAAACTTCTACATATATAACGCAGAAAAAGAAGAAGTGGAAACTATAGATGAAGACACACTACGGGAAAAACTTGCAGAAATTCTGAAATCTAAGTAAATCCATGATTGTCAATACAGAACCATTCCACAAAGCACTTACCCTCTTGAAAAGGACAACAGGGTCAGAAATGGAAAATCCTTTTTTAGTAATGCACTCCTCAAAAGGGAAGCTACACCTCGCATCCCGGGAAAGCCATATCTCAACATTGATAAAAGTCCCGGTAATGGGAGAAATCAAACCGGTTTCAACTCTTTTAAACCCTATCTATTACTTCACAAAAAACATAAAAAGCAAAGCCATAGAAATTACAGGAAGTAAAAACCTGACTCTCACATCCCTGGGTACACAGGAAAACCTGGTTGTCCCGGCAGTTGACATCACACCGGAAATCAGGCCGGTTTATCATGCAGGAACAAAAATAATCAGGACTTCCAGTCTGTTACATGCACTTGACCGGGTGAGCCTTCCCCTTCAGGAAGAAGATGTCATAGCAATTACCGCCAATTCTCTTTCAGGGTACAGCCAGAATATCATCACCTCAGCCACAATCCCCATTTCAGACATCAATGGACTATTGCCTTATGCTCCGGCACGAAGGCTAATCAAACTGCTGAAACTATGCCCTGAGAACCTGCAATACACCACAGGCATGGAAAACCACATCAGATTTACCGCAAGAAACAACCCTCTTGAAATAGAGATAACCGTTAGCCCCGATGCTCTCATACCATCAGAACTCCCTGCTATTCCAGCACCACAACCGTCATTTTACGTTGAAACACAGTTCCTCTACCATAGACTGCGCCGCCTGAGCCTTATAACAAAAGGAATCCCCACAAAAACCCTGCTCCACTTCGATGGGCTGAACCTGCACGTTACCACATCCAACAGTCACCTTACCTCCTCGTTTTCCATCAGCACAAGATCCCTATCTTTCAATCCTGCCTTCATACCATGCAGACTTAGACCCCTACTGTCCTTCGTTTCCGCTGTAAGAACTACCAGGAAGATATACTTCTGTATTAGTGAAAAAACCTGGCTGCTGAAAAATAATCTCGCACTGATGGCTATAATATCCTGTGGTGTCAAAAATAAAATACAATGACCTTCAGGCAGTGCTGGCCTCCACGATTTGAAAAAGTAAGCTAGAGGAAGATAATTATGAAAAAAGCAACTTTTTATTTCGACGGAGTCTGTCTCCCGGTCAATCCTGGAGGAACGGGCACATTTGGTGTTGTTGGAGTAAGCAACAATCAAATTATCTGTGAAAAATCAGGAATAGTCTCAGAAACCAGCACCAGGAATATTGCTGAATGGACTGCCTTCATAGAAGCCCTGAAAGAAGCACAAAAACTTAATATTACACACCTTACTGTTAAAGGAGATAGTCAGCTTGTAGTAAACCAGATTAATAACATCTGGCGGGTGAGAGACGGAAATATCGTGAAATTGCAGAGGCAGGCAAAGGAGCTCCTAAAATACTTCCAGGAAGTAAACGTAATGTGGATAAGAAGAAAGGGAAATCTGGCTGACAGACCGGCGCATCTAGCCTATATCCCTTATCTGAACTAAGCATACATTCCAGTATGTCAAACCAGTGTACGAAAAAATCTTGTCCTTCGTCTACTATTATGACGTCAAAATAACCTTTCTTATCAGTTAATTCAGGTGCACATTTATTAAAAAACACCTCTGGTATCTCTTTATTCCAGAAATGCTCTGTCCTCTGTGGGTCTTTTTCTATGGTTAGTAGCTTTTCCTCCTGTTTTTTCCATAAACCAAATCTGCTAAGCCAATTTTTCATCAATCCGTGGAAATGATCTACTACAATATTTCTACTCTCATAGTTGATTTCTTTTAAAACGGAACCTATTTTCCGGTTGTAACAGGTAAGCAAGACCTTGCTCCCCTTTCTGGAGTACTCTTTTGCAAGGTGCACAGCAAAGAGGGTTTTTCCGGATCCAGCACATCCTTCAACTCTCACCCTATTGCTGGCTTTGATACGTCTTAGTTTTTCTTTTTGGTTCTCGCTTAACTTTATATATCGACCTGCCGTCACAGATTGCACTCCATGCAATTTAGCAAAGTCTATCTGAAATACCAGACGTTCCATGTATTCCATATCTCTGTGTATAATTTTATCAATTGCCTCTATTTCTTTCTCTTTCATGTGCCTTTTGCTTTCGGGCTGATTGTAGGAAGATTTGAGGATTTCAATGATTCGGTGACGGAGGTGCCCTTTTCTAAGAACATGGTGGGTTATAAATTTGTGTTTTGGAGTGCTGTTTATATAATGTGGTTCAATTTGTTGGCTTTCAACTTCGTCACATTGTGGAAAGGCAACAGCATGCGTATAGATAAAAGGCAATTCCTTGACGTTTAGAAAATGACATAGTTCTTTACGAAGCTCATGTTCAATAGTTCTGGCTTGTTGAATGGGATTTTTTATAAGGTTTTCCTCACCATTATGATCCACAGAGTACCAAGTTCCCTCTCTATACCTTATTGCCTGTCCACCCTTAATTTCAATAACCAGGTATCCTAATTCGGGAACAACCACGATAGCATCTGCTTCTGCTTCCATGAATTTTTCTTCATGTTTTTTCTTCTTTTTTAAAAACAGATCCCAGCCAAAATATACACGCCAGGTGCGGGGACATAATCTCAGGTACTCCAAGAATATTTGTTCAGCTTTACTTTTGCCTCTGACTTCTTGTGGATAAATTTTTGCCATTAACCTACCAGTATACCAAAAAGCGCGTTATGTCAAGGAAAAAACCAGAAGATAGTTTCTAAGACCGTGCCACTTTCGCCGTTCCATGGCACAAAAATACTTGACTTTTTTATTCAGGCTGTGTTAGTGTGATGGAGAGAAGGAGTATAACAGAGGGAAGAAATGACCTGGAAACAACTGGTTGCCATGGGTGGTGTATTTTATCTTACGTTTGTTTTCCTGCGTATATGCTGTCCCGCAGGAGATAAGTTTGTAATAGTAGCAGTGTCTGCATTCTTTACATTTTTGGTGGTTAAGTCTTTTGTCTACACCTTAGAAATGTGGAAGGCAAAGAAAGCAGGTGTGGATATATGGGCGGAACTTAGAAAAGGTGTGGAAGGAATCAAAAATAAGGACACCCATATCTATTATAATCTTTTTTACTTGGATGATTACTTGGACAATAGTGGTTACTATCTCAAAGATTATCCATACGACGATGACGATTCTCATGGAAACCCAATCTGGCCAGAAGATGAAAGATAATCAGGATTTCATTTTGCAATTTTATATAAACTCACAAGGGTAGCACAATTTACAATATCAAGGACCACTGTGTAATTTGTTTTTATCTGATACTCCTCAGGCAGGCTTGAGGCAAAAGAAATTGAGACCTTTTTGCCTTCGCTCATAACTTTTTTTACGTGCTCAATAATACTATCTGTTAACAGGGCATAAACTTTTCCTGATTGGAGAAACACTGAATTATTCGCCTTTGCAATGTTCAATGTTTCTTCAGTCTCAGGCAGTGAGTCAGTGTTGATAACAAAAATTACTCCTGTGTCAGTAAGCATATACTTATATGCTACCATATTAATGCTGATTGTTTCCTGCTGCCCCCTGGGTTCGATGGGCAGGTTTACCCTGTCTGGCATTGTTTTTCTCCCTCCATAATGCTTCCAGTTTGTCCATTGCATCTGTCTTCATTTCGAACGCAATAGGTATACTGTCGGGGTCATACTCTTTTTCAGGTGTTTCATAGAGGAATATAGTTTTATGTTTCTTTAAGTTTTTTATTATTTTTTCTGTTATTTTTATTACATTTCTACCGAGTTCAATAAAAACTTCTCCCTTATCAATAGTTGCAGTCACTTCAGCAGGTGTGAAAACTGATGTCTTTTTGAAGAGAAACACCACTCCATCTGCCAGAAACAGTGCCTGATATGCCATGTTTTTAGCTTCTTTTTTTTCCAAAGTTTAACCTCCGTGGGGTCTTCTCTTTGATATAGTTCCTGGAAGTTTGGTTTTGTTGAAGTCCAGCAGCTGTGAGTTGGAAGGGAATAAAATCCTCATGGAATCACTGAAATCAAAGCTTTGTGGTTCCTTTCCTTTGAGAGTGTTGTCCCAGTGTTGATGCACAGTGTTAATGTACTCCTGAGCTTGTTTTTCAGACCAGCCGTGGATTTGAGCTACTGTTTTAACATCATTATTTCTAATAGCCTCACCAAGTTTTTCGCCCATATCCCTGTATTTTCTTATTACAGGGGCGTTCATGAGTTTACCAGCAGCTTTATCTGAGACCTCATTTATTTTTGTAGCTACTTTTCCGGTCACCATATTTTTTATGGCTGTCATTGGATTTCCTACCATTTTGTAATCAGGGTCGGTTATGACCTTGTTGGCAATATCGATTCCCTGTAATGCTGTAGCAGCGACAGCAACTGCGGGATTTGTAAGAGCTCCAATTTGTCTTGCGTCTCTTATACTTCCCCATCCCGATGCCACTGCTTTAGCAGCATATCTCTCTGCTTGAGCCTCGTTCATGCCCATACCTTTGAGCATTCCTGTGAAGAGATTATACGCTGCTGACTGAGCAGGACTGTAAGTTGTTTGAAGACCACCAGTGTATTGAATTTCCCTATCATGAATTTTAGCCACATCACCGGTTTCAGTTGTTTTAGTATCATACTCCGCCACTGTCTTACCTTTCCTGGTTGCCAGAAATCCCATATGTATGTTTCCACTTTTATCTGTCCAGACATTCATCTGGGCAGTGGCACCCTCAAGGTCTTTTGCACTGACATCCACTCCCTGGCTCTGTAACCACATGGCCACATTTCTTGCTTCCTCTGGTTTAATCATCCTATCTCCTATTCCCTGAGCGGCAAGCTGGGCACGTCCTATGGGACTGGCTGCTATATTGTGTAATATCTGCTGTGTTTCAGGAGTAATACTTCCTTTTTCCGCTATATCTGTGAGTGCCTGACGAATGGTCATCTTGGAAAGTTCATTGTAAAGTTCACCTGCCTTTTTGGTGTAGACACTCCTGAGTCCTGCCTGTTTTGCCCAGTCGGTGCTGGCTATGTTTTCCAGTGCCCGTATTCCTCCCAGAGCCGTTCCAACAGTTTCGGGACTGTATCCCTGCTCTCTCATGGTGGTCAGCATAGTGGCTGTCCGTTGCATTTGAAAGTTTGCCTGGTCCTGCAGCAGGCGCTGGGTGTTGCCCTGATAGAACGGGGAGTTATTTGCCGCATTCTGAACAGACCTGGCACTGGCAAAGTTGGTTTGAGTGGCTATATTACTCATTTCTTTATTAAACTCTGTGAAGCTGCCTCTGAAACCATTGGTGTAAGCTTCGTGGTAGGCTCCCAGCGTTCCAAACAATTTCCCCCTGGTTGTCTCTCCGGCAATTTCCCCTGTTCCCATTCCCAGGTTCTGGCCCATGCCTGCACTGTGCGCATAGTTTCCCACCTTTCCACTCCAGTCAGTACCCATTCCATACATTCTCTGGAAGGCCCCCTGCATAGTCATGGGACTTACCCTGGCCGTTGCCTGCCCCATCTCCCTCCAGGACAGACCCATAAGCCCTCCTGTCTCTCTTGTTGTAAGCTCGCTGCCCGTGCGGGTCATGGTGCTTGTGCCTGCTGGAGTTGGAGAAGTTGAAACACCGGCACTGTGAGATAGTGCCTGCACGTGAGCTCCAAGGCTGCGAAACCCGGCCGCAGCAGCGTAAACACTGCCTGTGGCAATAAAAAACGATAGTATGGGTACAGCCCAGAGCAGATTCCCGGCCACACCCACCAGGTCAATAAAACCATTTGCCAGTGGGTTGATGTTTCCCAGACAGAAGAATCCATCATAGGCGCTGAGAATACTCCTTCCCCTGGTGGTAACGATGAGATTGATTACACTGAATATGGGTGACCACCATATCAGCCAGAAAAACAGATAGAAGTAAGATTTCAATAGAGCATTCCTGAAGAAGGGGACGAAGGCTATGGCGATAATAATGGGGAATATGCCATAGATTATTCCCTCAAGTATTCTCCTGAGTGCAGGCACATATGTCTTGGCCATTTCTGCACCGGTGGAGAGTGAGTATCTTGCCTGGAGGTTTGCGATGGCCTGTGCCACCTGAAGTGCTGTGGGGTCGGTAGCATACTGGGCCATGACCGATGTTCTTGCCTCGTTAATCACATTCATCATGACTGCCTGCTGGAGTATCTGTTGACCGCTACCTGCAAGGGTAAGGAAGTAACTTCCGGCAGCACCGAGCCTGTTCATTACATCGGCCTGCACCCACTGGCTGGCTGCACCTCCTATGCCCGCTACTCTTCTGGCAAAATAGGGGGCAATCTCGCTGTTTATGTGGTTTATAGTTTCCTGCTTGATGGTGGCGTAGTCATCACGGCAGCTGGGGTGTGTTACCGACCCGTCATTTGGGTCGTAATGTGTTGTAAAGAAATTGGCATAATGGGTCTGGAGCACGTTACTTCCGAGTATATCATTTTCCCAGGACAGTTGTGCCTCATTGATATTTCCGGTAAGTACAGCCGGTACCACACAGTCAGCTATATAGCAAGACCAGTTATGCTGAATATAGGGATTGATCACACCCTGATGCAGTGTACCTTCAAGTGCAAGCAGACCGAAATTATAGCCGGATTCGGTAAACTTCAGGTCATCCGGGATGCTATAAACAGTATCAAACGCCTTTGCAATGGATTTCTCAATGGAGGTGGTGAGCGAGGCCATGAACGCCAGTCCCCATGGGACATCATCCACCTGGGTCTGTGTATTGAATAGTTCATCCCGGATAATTACGCTGGTCTTTGGCACAAAGCAGATATAGTAAAGAAGGAGCACCATAAGAAAGGTCTTGAAGGCCTCAGAGAGCATGTCGCCTCTTCCCTGGGTCTGAACAATCAGTCCCTTTATAAGACCGGCAAACAGGGCCAGCACGGCCATCAATTTCAGCAGTGTTCCGAATTCACCGCCTCCGCAGTAGGTGGCCACTGCCTGGATGATTTCATGAATGAAATCCCCATTGCCGAAGGTGAATACTTCCTCAGCCCCGGCCTGTGCCGGAAGGAAAATACAAAATAAAAAGAATAAGAAAAATTTCCTGCGCATGATTACTCACTTTCTCACAATAAAAGTCCAGAACTTTTTTATAATGTTTTTGCTTTTTAGAAGTTTTTCTGCTCTGGCCATATCGATGACATCTCCATTATCCAGTTTGAATTCTGTTTGATAGTGCTCCTGCATCCAGCCTGGAGTGTCCTCTCTTGATAGTTTTTTGAGAATGGGTGTGATGTGGTATTTTGTCTTCAGCCTGGTATAAAGTTCAAGTGCAGAATGGTTGATTCTATAATGTTTCAGCTCAACTCCGTGAAGATAGACACGTTCCTTTAAAAAGAAGTAAAATTTGGCTATGCAGGTTCTGTGATTTCCGTCAGCATCAACAAAATAGTTTCCTCCATCAATCTGGATGTAAGACATGGTTGGCTCTTTGTGTTCGGTATCCAGGTAATAACCGGGGTTTTCTTCAAACAACATCAGATTGATCTGCATCCTCTTGCCCTTTTCCAGAAATTCGTTCCAGGTCATGTCCTGATAATCAGGATGGCAGGTGCCTGATACCCTGAATATGTTGATGCTGGCGTTATATTCCCAGGTATATTCTTCTATAAAGGAATCAAAAATGTGTTTCCATTCCTGTCTGAACGCCTGTATTTTCTCCAGACAGAAAAACGGTTTGTGGAATTGAGAGACTTTGAATAGATCTTTTCTATCTGCTTTTTTCAGGCAGGTGAAAAATGGTCTCTGCTGAAATCCTTCGCTGTCCATTTTTTTAGTCTCAATTATTTTGTTAAAATTCCCTGTAACTGGTAGCTGCGTGCCAGGTCAGTTTTTTGCAGTGCATTCATTACTTTCGCCTCTTCCTGCCGGTATTTGTCCAGGAAACTGTTGTATTTATCACTGAACTCATCCAGGGCATCCTGCCAGTACCAGTACATGGCTTTTCTCAGTTCCTTAATTCTTGTAAGCATCTGGTCTATTTTCTCATCAGAAATTTTCTTTCCCACCAGGTCTTCCTTACCGGCAAAATTCTTATACTGGGTGAGTGCCTTGTGTAGCCCGGTGGTCAGCCTGGTAATGGCCGTATAGACTACATCTGTAGCCACAAGATTACCCATTTCCTCAATTGTGGCCTGTGCCACGGCAGGTTCATTTGACATGTATGCCAGTTTCAAGAAGGAATAAACCGGGATGGAAGATGCGTTTATCAGGTTTATTTGTTCCTGAGTCAGCTGACCATCGGAAGAGATTGTATCATATATATCGCTCAGTCTATTCTGTATTTCATCAACCACAGGGGTATCCATGTTTACTTCCTCACACTGACTGCCAGAGCTGCTGCTTCTTTTCTTGTAATGCCCATTCAGGAAGTCCGATATTATGGTATCTGCATCAAAAGTGGTGTAGCAGGGAGCAACATCAAGAGGCTGAAACAGTGTGTTATTGGTTCCACCAATTGGCTCCCCGGCCACCACATCACCTATAACGGCTCTCAAGAAGTCTAAATATACACCGCCGCCCAGGCCCGTAGCCCTGGCTGCGTTCTGAATGAGGCTGGGGTTATACGGCTGGATAGCATTTACGTTTACCCCATTCACCATGGCATCATACTGGCCTGTATAATAGTCTATGGCACTGTTGACATTCTGAATGGCATTATCCAGTGCACTCCACCAGCCATCTTCCTGCCCTTCTTTCTGTTTCTGGGCGGATGTTTTGGCAATGATTTTTCTCCTTATTCTTTCTGGTGTGAGGGCAGCTACCAGTGCCTCGGCTGATTTACAGCTGCTGAAGTTCAGCTTATTTATCAGCTGGGAAAAGTGCTCGGCAGAGTTCATGGCACTCCTGCAGTGTTCGCACAACGTCTGAATGGCTATGTCAAACGCCAGAAACGGGGCAGCCTGTAAAATACTTTGCAGTTTCTTGACGATATAGTCAAAGTTAAGATAACTGAAGCCACCCATGACAACATCTATTCCGTTACATCCTACGTGGAATTGAGGTGGTGTATAGCTGAACGGCTGAATCACATCGTTTGGGATGCGTGTGGACAGCGACCCGCCAATGAAATAGCCCCTCTGCTGTCCTTCATAGGCATGAGGAGTGAGATTTGATAGGTTGTTAAGGGTATCTATCATGTAGTTACTCATCTCATCAGCATATACACCAATGGGAGCGGTGATAATACTGAGCATTACCAGTATGGAACATATTCTCTTTAACATGGCTGCCTCCTTGATTTATTGCTACATATATAATAAACACCCCCTAAAATTTTTCTGGATTGAATTCTGTTTTTAACAATTGGTTTTTTTCTTCCTCCAGCTGCTTGAGATAATAGAAAATCCGGCTCTTTAAGGTCTGGTAATCGGTAAGGCCGTTTCCTACCGGGAAGATGGCCGGTTTGTTATCACTGCGTCTGTAAATCAGAAACAGCGATGGAGTATAGGTAGCCCTGAATACCGTGAACAAATCAGGATTTACCATACAGTTTGGGTATTCCGGTGTGCAGAAGTCTCTTGCCACACTTATTACGTTCCATCCATAGTCAGCACTGAACCAGTGAACTATTTTTGCCTGCTCCTTACAGTAAGGACAGGCACCTGAGACAAAGAAATAAAGACCTGCCCTGTTACTTACCCTTTTAAAGAGTGCATCCCTCTGCTTTCTTCTTATCTCGTTTACCAGGGGATATGACCAGCTGGTAGTGCCTGTATTTTTCTGTATGTCATACACAGGATGGGCAAGGACAAAATCCTGGGTGGCATGTGCAAAGGCCAGAGACTTCCTCCTCATAAAATCGGTCATGTGCATGTAACCGTGAATGTGTTTTTCCGTGGGTTCCATGATGGCCACTTCCCTGACCTTTGTGTAGAGATCTCTGAAATGGGAAGCATCAAGCTGTGAAAGATAATTGTCTGTTATGACTTTATCCCAGGGAATTTCCTGTTCTTTCTGTTTTTTGATTTCTTCGGGCTGGTTTTCCTTAATACGTGAGATAAGGGTTTTCTCTTCCATCCACCTGCACTGTTCTCCATAAAACCAGCCCCAACCTGAGCTTCCATAGAATTTCTCATCTCCATGATAGGGACAGATGAAAACCCTATCATCTTCTTTTTTGACTACCAGCCATTTTTTGTTGCCCAGCATGATTATGTCGTCCTTCTGGACACGTGGTTTTTCTTCCTTTACAGGTGGTTCGGGATTTTGTTCCTGCCTTTCATCAATGATGGGGAGGGCAAAAATCTGGGGTGTGCTGACAAGTGTTACCAGCATAACTATAAAAATTGAGACAATTTTAGTGCGCATCGTTTTCCTTCTGGAAGCCAATCAGTTTTTTCTCTTCTGCCAGACCTGCTGCTGCCAGTGCCTGGCCAAAACTTGAAAGGACGTCCTGTCCTGCCTTTATCACTTCGATATTTCTGGCAGATGTCAGGAAGTTATTTATTGCCAGATCATAGGCTGTTAGGTCACAACCGGCAGATGTAAGAGATGTTCTTACCTGTTTGTTTGTCTGCTTAAACTCTGCCATAGCACGCTGTAACTGCATCCGTTCCTTATACCACTTCCATAAACTCTGAATTACTATGATAGCCAGAAAGAAAACCGCACAGTAAAACAAAAAATTTATTGTTTCATGAGGGTTACTTGCTGCCTGATGCATTATTTTCCCCCTGATTTTTTACTTTTAAGGTAGAGGAAACCAAAGGATGTGTCATGTTATAAAATGTGTCTTATCTATGGAGATATGGCATTTTGCAGGAAGGAAGTTAATATGACTCCTATTTCAAATAAAGAGGGCTGAATAAATTTGACTTACTATTTTCTTTTTTGTTATATTAGGCGAAAGAGATAATAAACCCTGGCAGGAAATAAACAAGACAGGGATTAGAAAAAAGTGGCGGTTTATTCTTCAAGGTATAATTTTTGTAACACGTCTATTGGAAAGTGGTGTTGACTTGAGATATATCCAGGAGAACCTGAGTCATAAGAACAGCAAAACTGCTGAGGTCTATATCCATTATATCCCAGAATTGGAAAGATATACGAACTTACTCGGATATGAACAAGTTATATGAAATTGCGCTCGTGATGAATACAATCTCAGTAGATGAAATACAGAAAACTTAAAGGTAATGACATGTCGAAAAACTGGCAAAATCTCAGACCGTGGAATGGTTCGCAAAACGCTGCTTTCGAGGAACTTTGCTGTCAGCTTGCTTCATACGAAAAAGTTCCACCAGGTTCGATCTTTATTCGTAAGGCTCCTCCTGACGCAGGTGTAGAGTGTCTATGGAAACTGCCTAATGGTGACGAGTGGGGATGGCAGGCTAAATTCTTTATTTCACCTCCCAATAATGGTCAATGGAGGCAATTGGATGAATCAGTAAAGAAAGCCCTTGAGAAACATCCTAGGCTTACTTCATATACAATTTGTCTGCCGGTTGATCGGCAGGGTCCTCGTATTGAAAGACAAAAGTGGTTTATGGACAAATGGAATGAGCATGTAGAAAAGTGGCAAAGATGGGCAAGACAAAAGGGAGTATCAAATGAATTCAAATACTGGGGAGAACATGAAATTTGTGAACGTCTCAGCCGTGAGGAACATCGTGGTAGATATTTCTTTTGGTTTAACAAAGAACTTTTTAGCCAGCAATGGTTTGAAAATCGAATTGAGGAAGCAGTTGCCAATGTGGGTCCTCGCTATACACCAGAACTAAATGTTGAGCTTCCTATTGCTCGTTTATTTGATGGTTTAGGCCGAACCCCAGATTTTTATAATCGGATTAATGAGTTATGCGGGAAAATAAGAACGACCTTCAACAAGGCTCGTTCAAGAAGAGCTTTAAAGGTTGCTAAAGATGAATTTGAATCTCTTCAGGAAATCATAAATCAGGTTCTATCGATTGCGAGTAGTATTGAAGACGCAGAGATAGCTCCCATTGACTGGGATTGTATAGATAAATCAGCCAAAAAATCTATAGACTTGTCAAGAGATTGCATACAAAAATTGGAAAATTTCGCGAGAGAAAAAAAGGAGAAAATAACCTCTCGCAAGAGGCAAGAATCTTACAAACAGCCTGAAGATTATGGATATGAACGCTATGATCTAAATGCACTGATAAAAGCCCTTATAGAACTTAAGGATTTTGCTCGAAGTAGCGAAGCCCGTTTATCCAACGTTCCTGCACTTCTTATAGTGGGCGAGAAAGGTATGGGAAAAACACATCTCTTTTGTGATGTTGCTAAACAAAGAATCAGTTCTGGTTTCCCAACAGTATTGTTGTTAGGCGGTCATTTCAGTAAGGATGAACCATGGTTACAGATAATTAAACTTCTAGGATTGGCCTGTACAAAAGAAGAATTCTTAGGAGCATTTGAGGCAGTAGCTCAAGCACGGGGTGCAAGGGCTCTTATTTTGATTGATGCTTTGAATGAAGGTGAAGGGAAGAATATATGGCACAAATATCTTGCTGGAATGCTAACAACCTTGTCACGCTATCCATGGATCGGAATTGCAGTTAGTGTGCGAACCTCTTATGAGAGTATAGTGATCCCAGAAGGGCTGGTACCAGACAGGCTAATCCGCAAGGTACATCTCGGTTTTGTTGGCCATGAGTATAAGGCAGCAAAAACATTTTTTAACTATTATGGTATCGTGCTACCTAGCATTCCTCTTTTGGTCCCAGAGTTTCAAAACCCTCTTTTTCTTAAATTGTTTTGTTTGGGATTGAAGAATCGAGGCTTGACCAGGGTTCCTCTAGGCCTTCGAGGGATCACCGCTGTTTTCAAGTTCTTTGTTGACTCCGTAAACGAGAAGCTGTCAAAACCAGAGTATCTCGATTTTGATGCTAAATCTCAGATTGTTCAAAGAGCATTGGAAAAACTTGCAGAAGCCATGGCGGATAAGGGTAGCCTTTGGTTGCCACGTGAAGAAGCTCAAAATATCGTGAATAGCCTCCTACCCCGTAAAGGATATGAGTGTTCACTCTTCAGACTTATGATCTCGGAAGGGCTTCTTGCTGAAGACAGATTTATGGTCGGTGACCAAGAATGGTGTGAAGTTATTCATTTCTCCTATGAGCGATTTGCAGATCACTTAATTGCGAAATACCTTTTAGACAAATATTTAGATACGGAACATCCTTTGAATTCTTTTAAGCCAGATCAGACCCTTGGTTCGTTTGTTAGAGATGAGAGGACATGCTGGCGAAATCGTGGTCTTATCGAGGCTTTTTCTATTCAGATTCCAGAACGAATAAAAAAAGAGTTGCCAGAACTTGCTCCTTATTGTGCAGACTATTGGCCAATCCGTGAGGCGTTTGTTGAGAGTTTGATTTGGAGAGATTCAAAGGCAATTACCGATGCGACTCTGGATTATATAAACAAGCATATCATTAGATATGAAGATAGTCATGATCAATTTTTAAATGCTTTGCTAACCGTTGCTTCAGATCCCGATCACCCTTATAATGCTGATTTTCTCCACAGGAATCTGATGAAATTTGAGCTTCCAGAGAGGGATGCATGGTGGTCTATTTTCCTTCATTACCAATATGGAGAACAGGGAGCAGTTGATCGCCTTGTTGATTGGGCATGGTCTCTTGAGGACAAAAGCCATATTAACGATGAATCAATTCGGTTTTGTGCAATTGCATTAGCCTGGTTCTTAACGACTTCCAACCGCTATCTACGAGATAGAACCACGAAGGCTCTGGTTTCCCTTTTAACGAACCGCATTCATGTTTTGAGGCAAGTTATCCGTAAGTTTCTAAAGGTGAACGATCCTTATGTTCTTGAGCGTTTGTTTGCGGTTGCCTATGGTTGTGCCATGCGGAGTATGGACAACAATGCCATTGCGGAGCTTGCGGAAGATATTTACGAATGGATATTCAAAGATGGCACCCCACCGCCCCATATCCTACTTCGTGATTATGCAAGACGTGTTATCGAATTGGCTTTACACTGCGGGATAAAATTGGACATTAATGTGGAAAAAATTAGACCACCTTATAAAAGCGAGTGGCCCTCGTTTGAAATCCCTAGCAAAGAGGAGTTGAAGAAATACGATGAGTGGCAAAAAGATATGCCTGATGAAGAATGGTCCCGGGTAGACCTGTATGATTCGGTTATGGGATTCGGAGACTTCGCTCGATACGTAATAGGAAGCAGCTTCGGACACTTTGAATGGTCATCACGCCGTTTAAACGAGCCAAGAAGACCCTCCCGAAAGGAGATATACGAAGACTTTGTTAAATCTCTTTCCGATAGGCAAAGAAAAGCCTGGGAACGTTATCGGTACCGTCCCAGGCTGTGTGTAAATTCACTTGCAATTAAAATTATTAGGGCTTATCCTCCTAATAACAAATGAATTTAAAAAAAGAAAGGAGGAAAAGCCCATGCAAACTAAAGAAAATTTATCAC
>Ga0190354_1000011_pt1 | contig 38751 bp, 43 predicted proteins | sample 4872131213_MG_FD_163436 | JGI IMG/M metagenome (GOLD analysis project Ga0190354, IMG submission 163436) | Hydrothermal vent microbial mat bacterial communities from Southern Trench, Guaymas Basin, Mexico - 4872-13-12-13_MG | ecosystem: Environmental > Aquatic > Marine > Hydrothermal vents >...
AAATATATTTACAAGCTTTTCTAACTCGTTTATGGCTTTTGTCCATTCCTAATTGTCCAAGCAACATTATCTGCCAATAAGAAGACTTATACTTAGGATGGTAAGGGTTCCACGATTTCTCCCAATATCCTTCAGGCCTTTGCTTAGAAAATATCCTTTCCACCTTTTTTGAACTTGAAATTTCTGCCTTAGCCTCCTTTAGTTCCGGGTTATTTTCTCTTAAATTCAGTAAGTCTCTAAGAGTAAAATAGCGGACTGAAGGATTTTTCTCCTCTAAAAGCCATTCGATAACGCTTTTTCCGTTTGTTTTTTGATTGCTAGGCAATATCCCAGTTTCCTCAGTGTGTTAATGTAAACATATCATAAATATGTTAGCATATGCGTGGAACCGGATCGCCTACAGGCGGAGTTAATATTCTTTTCCCGCCAACTACCGTCTGCATGGCCACCACGTCGAATTCCTTTGTTGCTTCACCGATTATTTGAGCCTCTCTCCCCTCTTCTGTTTTTCTAAGGGTTTCTAAGACTTCTTCTGCCTTTTCAGGTATAACCCCAATTACGAGTTTCCCTTCATTTCCAACTTCCAAAGGGTCTATCCCCAACATTTCACATGCAACCTTAACGTCTGTTCGCACCGGAATTCTTTCTTCATAAACAAGAATTCCAACCTTCGATTTTTCGCTGAGCTCGTTTAAGGCGTTTGATAGTCCTCCACGAGTCGGGTCTTTCATGGCTACTATGCCGCCTACTTTAAGCAGTCTTTCAACAAGCTTGTTCAAAGGCTTAACATCAGATTTTATTTGGCTTCCAAAGTTTAGTCCCTCTTGGGCCGAAAGAACAGCTAGACCGTGATCGCCGACTGTGCCTGAAACGATTATTTTGTCTCCAGGCTTCAAGTTGGAGTCAAGTATCCATCTAGCCCTAAAATCTGGCCTAAAGCTGCGGACAACAGCTAAGTTGTGGTCTAGATTTTTGCTTCTTAAACCTATTCCAGAGACGTTCACTACGCATCCGCCTAGATTTCCCTTTTCAACCACTTTGGTGTCTCCGGTTACGACGTGAACTCCAGCCTCTTCGCATGTCGCCTTCATACTCTCCAAAATTTTTTCAAAATCCGACATTGGCAATCCTTCTTCAAGTATGAAACCGCACGCTAATGCTACTGGTTGGGCTCCCAAAACAGCTATATCGTTTACTGTTCCACTTACTGCTAGTCTGCCGATGTCTCCGCCTGGAAAGAAGATGGGCTTAACAGCATGCGAATCAGACTTTAAAACAATGCCGTTCACAACAGCCGCATCGTCCAAAGCCTCAAGGGAAACCTCGAATTTTCCCCCGCCTAAATACTTCAAAATGTAACTTTTTATTAGTTCGTTCATTACTGCTCCGCCAGCGCCATGCATCATCGTGATACGCTTTTCTTTCTCTTCGATTCGAGTCAACGCCTCAGACCTCAGAAAATTCAAAGTTGCAGTTTGTCAGCAGACAAAGAGCGAGACGAAGAATAAAAGTTTTTGTTATTCCGCTAACTTCGCCTTAACTTTCGTATGGAAGAAGTTGCCAAGTCTAGTATGAAAGTTGTTGCAGCTGCAATTGGAGGTGGGAGCCAACTGCTTATTGCAAGAACTTCAGCTTGATACTTAGCCCATGTCTCGCCGAGTTTCTCCAGTTCATAATTGATTTCAGATTGGGTATACCTTGCTCTAAAGTAGTTCTCTAAAAAGCCCAACAAATTGCGTAAATAACCCACAGCGAAAGCCATAGCAGAACTCTCAAACAAGTATTTCAGCAACGTCACCAGCCTTAATGTGATTGGGTCTAATCCTTCGACTTTGAAGTTGTTTAAAGCGTCACTTAGGTTGGTCAAGGTTGAAGTTAGAACGGCGAAGATGAGGAAACCCACCAGAATGTTCTTTTTCTTCAAAATTTCACCTCCTATCGCCGCATTTTAGGAAGGTTTGCTTCCGAGTTGAGTTCAGGATAAAGAGAAGGGAGATTATGTAAAGAATGAGAAATTTTCAACTCGGATTCAGCCCTTCCTCCAGTGGCCAACTCATATCTTTCAGTATTTTTCTAGCTTCAATTCTAGAGATTGCCCCGTCTTCAAACGCCTTTAAAACATCGGAAACAGAATATTCTGGTTTTTCTGGTATTCCCCAGTTAAGCCTAATCTTCGCCTTTACAGGTTAAATCCAGCATTCGCCAATATCGGAGTGAAAAGTTCTCTTTCAACGGTCCGTTTCAGTAAACGCTGCAAGGCCATCACTCTTTTTTCGTCAACTTTAACTGCCACATTTGCTGAGGCTTCGGTGAAACTTGGGGCTGTGAAAAGTTTGGGAAGGGGAGTTGAAAGGCCGAGGTAAAACTCGTTCATCAAAGTCTCAATGTAATAGTCAAAACCTCTTGCTCTTTCAGGAACAAGCAATTGCACCTTTGCGTTTTCCACGTTCGTTACAAAACGGCTTCCACTGGAAGGAATATTCTTAATTCTGTGATAATATGTTTCCTCAACTCCGAAATGTGCCAACCTGAAAGCGGTTTCAGCCACCATCACGTTACTTGGCGTGAAGCTGTTGAGGCTGGTTTAATAAGCCGTGAATGGGTTGAGGAAATGCGTAGGCAGCTCCTACCAGCAGAGTTCAGAATGGAACTCGAAGCAGAATTCGTAGAAGACGCTGATTCCTGGGCAAGTATGTGGACTACAGCGTTGTGGCAGTTGTTGAACGTGAAGGCCCCAAGCTAAAACTTGTTCATTTGCATAGGTTTCCGCTTAAAACTCTATACGCAAACGTTATAGGATATGTTAAGGCTTTATGCGAACACTACACTCAAGTAGAGGCCGTTTACGTTGACCAAACTGGCATAGGCGAATACATAGTTGAAGACATGCGTAAAAGCGGAATTCCAGCAGTTAAAGGCATAATTTTAACCATGCAAGAGAAAGAGAAAATTATGACTTTTCTTAAACAGAAAATGCTGAACCGGCAAATTTCAATTTATCACGACAACGAATTGATTGCGGAACTAAATATTGAAAAGTTCGAAGTGACAAAAGAGGGAAGAATAAAGTTTAGTCACCCGGTTGGAACTCATGATGATATGCTATGGGCTTTTGCATTGGCAGTTTACGCAACAAAAGATAATGCCGGAAAAATTCTGATTCTTTGAAGATACAACTGTTGCTTTATTCAGAGGTTTAAGCATATTTATATTCTAGTTTATTTAAGTTCTAAAATCGAATATGACGTAGACATGAGGTTTTCGGAAATGCTGATTAAAGAAGTATCCTTCGAGAATTTCCGAAGTTTTAAGGACCGTACATCGATAAAGGAATTATCAAAGGTTAATATATTCATAGGACCAAATGGTGCAGGAAAATCAAATATACTACTGGGCTTAAAATATCTTCAGATGTTATTACGCGGTCAAACACCCGAGACCTTTTGATGAAATGGTTTTTGACAAGGATCAAAAACGATCTATGGGGGTCGGGATACATTTTAAGACCGATGAAAACGACAGATTAAGTTGGATTGATTCTTTGTTTAAGCGAAATCAACAGATCAAGTTGGATGAGATTCAAAAAACAGAATTTTTGAAGGAAATAATCTATGAAATTAAAATTTCGAAAGGAGGAGTTTAAAGTGAAGAAATTAAAATTATGCAAGGTGACGGAAAATTTGTTACAACATTGAAAGGAACAGCAAAAGGCAGAGTTATCGAGTTTGAGAATATAATGCTTGAGCATTTCACAACCTATCATTCCGTTAAAATACTCTAAACTTTCTCGGCAATTAGATAAAGCATGGCGGATTTTAAGACCTCTTCCAGAATTGCTTCCAACAGAACAGGATATAATTAGAAAAATTCGTGAAAGTATGCTTAATTGGAAATGGCTTGACCCTCTTAGAAAAGCTGAAAAAGAATTGCCATTAGGCGAAGAACATGAATTGAATCCTACTGGTTCCAATCTAGCTAAACTTTTGAATAGTATATTGGGGAGTGATCCGGACAAATTCGTTTACCTAAAAAATGAGATAGTAAAGATACTACCATTTGTGGAAAAGATATTAGCCCCTCCAAGAGGCAGTGTAGCAACTGTTACTGTTAAAGAAAAGCGGTTAAATTCGCCCATTGACTTATGCAATATAAGCGACGGGATTATGCAAACGCTTATAATGGTTGTTAAAATACTCACTCAGGAAAAGAATAGTTTATTAATGATAGAAGAGCCAGAGCTTCATCTGCACGCGAGTTCCCAGAGAAAACTTTTCAAAAAAATCCAAGAAGAAGCAGAAAAGGAGAATAAACAGTTCTTCATAACGACTCATTCAACAATCTTCACGGCATGTAATGATGTAACGAGTACTTTTCTTGTAATCAAACCAGAAGGATGTTCAAAAATCATTAAAATTCATGACACAGAAAATCTAAGAATAATAAAAGACATATTGGGGCACAGAAACACTGATCTCTTTGGATATGAATGCGTAGTGTTGATAGAAGGTGATAGTGAAGAAACAGCTTTTCCGATAATTGCAAAATTTATGGAATATGATTTAATTGAAAGAGGAATTCGGTTGATTAACGTCAGAGGATCGAGTAAATACATTAAGATGGAGGAATTCTTAAGGTATCTAAAGGATTCTGGGGTAATAGCTTACGTCATCGCAGATGGGAATAAAAGGGTGAAAGATAAACTCAAAGATTGGCAAAGGGAAGGTTTACTCAAGGAAAATTACTGGACAGTTTGGCAAATGGAATTTGAGGATTGCTTTAATTTAGATGTTATAACAAAAGCACTTAACGAAATGTTAAAGGAAGAGGGTGCAGAAATTGCAGTCTCTAAAGAGGAACTTAAAGAACTTAGAGAAAAGTCAAAGGGAGAGAAATCAATCGTTAAAATTATCAAACATATACTTTATGATAAAGGATTAAGCTTAGATAAGCCAGCTTTTGCAGAAAAAATTGCTTATGTTATAGGTGAAGAAATAAAAAAGGAAGGTCATGAAAAGACCGAGCCAGAAAAGTGATTGAGAAAATTATCAAAATAGTTAAATCCAAAAACTCACCTAATTTAACGATTTAAAATTGATGTACATATAATTATAATTCAAATATCGCGTAAAACTAAACTATAAATATGTGTTTTTCTATGCGTAAATACTCCAGCTTTAGCTTACAAATTTGGACAGGTTGGGAATTAAAAAGTTGCCCATGCAAATCCTACGTGAAGAAAACGAGAAAAGACTTCTAATTGAAAGACGACATTGGGTGAGACATTACTTGCTTGTGCTTGACAAAGACCGCTGCGTTGGATGCGAACTCTGCGCGTTAATATGCCCAAGAGAAGCCATAGAAATAAAAACCTTCGAGAAAAAGGATGGAGAAAAAGCGAAACAGCCAACTATTAACATTGATGAGAATAAATGTTCATATTGCGGGATTTGCGATGCAATTTGCCCCTTTGGTGCAATAAAGGTTATGTTGAACGGTGAACGCTACGTAACAGTCGTAGATAAGGAGAGTTTTCCGCAATTAATTAGAGAAATAACTGTTGACACAAGTCTCTGCAAGCCCGACTGTACAGAATGCGAAGAAGCTTGCCCGCTGGAATTGATAAAAGTTAAGGTCTACGACAAGAATGGAGGCTTAGTCGAGGATTTAAGCACAGTTGAGGATAAAGAAGACTTGAAGGTTGAGGTTGAAATCCAAACTGAATACTGCCCATCCTGCCGAATATGCGAGTATAAATGTCCAGAAGGCGCAATAACGGTAAAAAGAACATTTTACGGAAAACTAATAATTAATCAGGAGAAATGCCCAGAAGGATGCCGCGACTGTCTAGACGTTTGCCCGATAACTGGAGCACTTTACCTAGGTGAAGATGGAAAAGTGCATGTAAACGAGTTGTTCTGCGTTTATTGTGGAGTTTGCAGACTTGTATGCCCAGTTGAGGGGGCATTAGACCTCCGCAGAACAAGGATAATGCATACTCCAGTTCGTTCGGGAGCATGGAATAAAGCCCTAGAAAAGCTTGCTTCCCCACTTGAGGTTAGTAGGGAACTCAAAGCAAGAGGATTCCTGAAGGCTAAGGAATCTGTTGAAAGGAGGCTTGCATGGAGGAAGACGTGATGGCTGAAGAAAAGAAGAAAAGTGAAAATCCAGACGAAGAAATACGTATAGGAGTTTTCATTTGTCACTGCGGCCTCAACATAGCTGGAACAATAGACATCCAAGAACTAGTAGAATATGCGAAGACCCTTCCAGACGTCGTTTATGTGAAAGATAACCGCTACACATGTGCGGATCCAGGCCAAGAAGAAATTAGAAAGGGAATAAAAGAATACAATCTAAACCGAGTTGTTGTTGCAGCTTGTTCCCCACGTCTTCACGAGCCAACCTTCAGAAGATGCGTAGCCGAAGCAGGGCTAAATCCATACCTCTTTGAAATGGCAAACATACGTGAATTCTCATCATGGTGCCATAGCAGCATGCCAAAAGAAGCAACAGAAAAGGCAAAAGACCTAATTAAGATGGCTGTTGCAAAAGCTAGGCTTCTGAGACCATTAGACGTTATGGAAGTTCCAGTTACAAATAAAGCGTTAGTCATAGGTGGAGGAATAGCAGGAATAAACTCTGCGCTTGATTTGGCCGAAATGGGCTTCAAAGTTTACCTACTTGAAAAAAGTGAAAGCATAGGCGGCCACATGGCACAACTCGACAAAACGTTTCCAACACTTGACTGCTCAATATGCATCGAAGGGCCAAAAATGGTCGATGTTGGAAGACACCCAAACATAGAAATAATCTCCTACGCAGACCTGCTAAGCGTCGAAGGCTACGTCGGCAACTTCAAGGTAAAAATCAGAAAGAACCCACGCTACGTTATCGAAGAAAAGTGCACTGGCTGCGGAGAATGCCGCGACGTCTGCCCAATTGAATATCCAAACGAGTGGGACATGAACCTAGGTGTTAGAAAAGCTATATCGGTTCCCTTCGACCAGGCTGTACCGCTTGTTTACACTATTAACCGAGACTACTGCATAGAATGCTACAAATGTGTCGACGCATGCGGCGCAAGAGAAGCCATAAACTTTGACCAACAACCAGAGGAAGTCGAACTTGAAGTCGGCGCAATAATAATTGCAACCGGATATGACATTTACATGCCATACGACAACCCAGTTTACGGTTACGGAAAATACCAAAACGTCATCACTGGATTAGAATTTGAACGTCTAATCCTTGCGGCTGGGCCGACTGGAGGAAAGGTAATTAGAGCTTCAGACGGAAAGAAGCCGCACAGCGTAGCCTTCATTACATGTGTAGGTTCCAGAGACGTAAACAAGTACGAGTACTGCTCAGGCTTCTGCTGCATGTACACGCTTAAGCACGCCATCCAACTGAAAGAGAAATACAAAGACGATGTGGAAGTTTATATTCTCTTCATGGATATGCGAACAAACTTTAAAGGCTATGAAGAATTTTACAGGCGAGCACGAGAACTCGGCGTAAACTTCATTCGAGGAAGAGTCAGCCACGTAATGGAGGTTCCGGAAACCAAGAACCTAATTGTTAGAGTTGAAGACATGGCTTTGGGCATGCCGCTTGAATTAGAAGTTGAAATGGTAGTTCTGCAAACAGCCGCAATTCCAAGAAAAGATGCGGGTGAAGTTTCAAGAATATTAAATGTTACACGTGGAACAGACGGCTTCTTCATGGAAAGTCACCCCAAGCTTAAGCCAGTGGACACAGCAGTAGACGGTGTATTCCTAGCTGGAGCGTGTCAAGGACCAAAGGACATTCCATACAGTGTTTCCCAAGGAAGTGCCGCCGCAGCTAGAGCCGCAACCATACTGTCTAAGCCAACATGGAAAATTGAACCAATAATTGCGGTTGTTGACCCCGAAAAATGCAGAAACACAAAGGTAAAATGCGGAATTTGCGCTCAGAAATGCCCCTACGGAGCAATAAAAATTGAGGAGGGAAAGCCAGCCCAAGTGGTAGCAGCCATGTGTCACGGATGCGGAACATGCGCCGCCGAATGCCCGGCTGACGCAATACAGCAAATGCACTTCACAGACGCCCAAATAATGGCCCAAATCCGCGCAGCCTTAGAGGAGAATCCAGAGGACAAGATTTTGGCCTTCCTCTGCAACTGGTGCAGCTACGCAGGCGCAGACTTGGCTGGAACAAGCCGATTCGAATACCCGCCTACGATAAGGCCGATACGGGTGATGTGCAGCGGCCGAGTCGACCGAGACTTTGTACTGGAAGCTTTCAGGCTTGGAGCAGGAATGGTTCTTGTAGCAGGATGCCACCTACCCTACGACTGCCACTATATTAGCGGAAACTGGAAGATGAAAGCGAGAATGGAAGCTTTACAGAAAATGTTGACTAAGATGGGAATGAGTCCGGAACGCCTAAGAATAGAATGGATTTCAGCCGCAGAAGGAGTAAAATTCGCCCAAGTAGTAACAGAAATGACGGAGCAAATGAAAACGCTTGGCAAGGAGAAAATTAAGGCTGAAAACGAAAAGCTAAAACCTTTCATAGAGAAAATGTTTGCGAGGAAAAAACCGATAGCCGCAACAACAAAAGCATAGCTCCATTATTTTATATTTTACCTTATTTTTCTTCTTTAACAAATAGAAGAATTATAAGAAACGCCAAAGATGCACCTACCACATTTGCGATTATCGGCGCCGAAAAACCAAACGAATCGAATAGGATGCCTCCAATATATGGGGATGGAAAGGAAATTATCCCTCTTAGAGCTTGCAGTCTTCCCATAGCCTCAGCTCTAGATTCTTTTGGAACATTGTCTGCAAGAAACGCGGAAACAGTAGGAACCCAAGTTGATATTAGAAGGCCATATGGGAACTGAAGAACGGCAAAATATAGAAAATTATCTGAAAAAAGCCATCCTATTAAGGTTATTATTCCAATGACTTCTGAAGCTAAAAGAAACGGTTTCCTTCCATATTTATCCATAAGCTTTCCTATAGGAATTTGAGAAAATGACCACGAAAAGAGCATTATAGTGGATAATAGACCAAGCTGATACTCGGAAAAACCGTGAACCTTAACAAGCATTCCGTAAAAGATTCCTCCAGCAATCCCCCAAGAGAGGGAATCCATAATAACCCCCACGTAGAAGCCCTTAAGATGACTTTCTAAACGAAATATTTCACGAACGGAATTTATCCACGATTTTTGAGGTAGCGGCTCGGTTTGTTTATTTGCTTTTCGTTTGACTGTTTCCCTAATGAAAAGCCACACAAGCAGGCTGCTGAATAAATCAACGGCTATGCATCCATAAAAGATAATATAGAAGCCGTAAATCATGGCTAGAATTCCGCCTATTGGAGCGACGATGGCGGATACAGCTGTTGAAAACGCCATTAATACGCTGTATGCAGTTCCACGTTCTCCACGTTTTACAGACTCGGCTATTAAAGAGGATTTTGCGGGATTATCCTGCATATAACTTGCAGATAAACCCATCAAAACAGCGTATAATATTAGCAAGTGCCATGTATGAGCCGCTAAACAAACAGTAAAGGCTGAAGCCCTTAAAAAATTAGAGAGAATTATAAGAGGCTTTCTTCCCATGTAATCCGAGTATCTTCCCCAGAAAAAAGAGGAGACGGAGCCTATCAAACTTAAAATTGCACGTATGCCGCCTAATACTGCCATAGAAGCACCTAGACTTAAGACGAAAGGCTGCCATATCGGATTAAGCATTCCATAAAAAATGGAGCCAACTATTGAGTCAATAAGCAATATTCGAATGTTACCCTTCAAAGCCAGAGCCCTTTGAAACTTACGGAATAAGCTGTTGTCATCCCGCAATCTTCGAATCTCCACTTTCCTTGCCCTTTTTAGGTCTAGAATCAGAAAAGGACATGACATAAAAACTTAATGCATTAACTAAAACGCAAAAACCTAGATAACCTAGATTATATTTACATTTTGTATTTGGAAGTATCTCTTAGCTAGAAACCTTAGTCTTTCAGCGTTTCTCCCATTTTTCCCGATTGCCACGCCCTTATCACGTGGATAAACCGTTACTACGGCTATCTTCTTCCCGTCTGGACGTTCAGTTATGCGTACTTCTTGGACTTTTGCTGGTTTCAAGGCATTTTTGATAAATTGAGCTGGATCATCCGAGTATTCTATTATTTCGTGTTTTTTCCCGGTCATTCTTTCTAGTAAACGTATGTTTTTCCCTTTCCTTCCAATGGCAACTCCTATATCGCCTTCTTTAACAACGAAGATTACTCGGTTGTTTTCATCGTCTATTATGCAGTCTCGAACGGTTGCGCCTGTTATGCTTTCGAAAAGGGCGATATAACGCATTTCTGTTGCTGTGAATTTTATTCCACTCGTCATTCGGCCTCCTCGCTTTCTCCCCCTGTTTCTTTAGGTTTTATAATCTTAAGAATTTCTGAGTCACCGGGCTCTCTTATAGTTAACGCTGAAACAACGAATGGTTTGCCGCATAGAGTTCCTAAATCTATGCTTGTTCCCTTATAGTCTAAAATGGGAACTCCGGAAAGTTTAGAGTAGTATTCAATGTCCTTTCTAATGTTGGCTGGACAGTTGGAGGCTAAAATTATGAGTTTTGCCCTTCCAAGTTTTGCGCTTTTAATTGCTTCGTTTGCTCCAAACATAACTTTTCCTGTTTTAACTGCAGTTGCTATTGCTTTGTCAATGTCTATCATTCGTTGCTCTCACTCTCCCCTTTTGGTTTTGCTACGGTCATGTAAAGGTCAACTAGGCCAGTTCCAATTGGTATAGGCTGGCCAACTATAACGTTTTCGGTTACACCTTTCAACAGGTCGCTTTCCCCTTTCACAGCAGCCTCAACTATGTTTGGAACAGTTATTTCAAAAGCCGCCCTAGCCAAAACGCTTGCTTTTTCACCGCTGATTCCATGACGCCCAATCTGCCTGACAGTGCCATCTTGAGTCATTATGTCTGCCACGAGCATAACGTGGCGGATGTCAACGTCTAATCCCTGCTCCTCAAGTACACCCATGGCCTCGTTGATGATAGCGTTTCTAGCAGCTTCTATTCCCAAAGTTCTTGCAATTTCATGTATATGATTCGTAACAGTTCTCGTCGGATCCACTCCGGGGACTTCTAAAATTTTCGGCAGGTTGGAGCCATCCGTTCTTATAACCCATTCTTCCTCTTCCTTTGTGACTAAAACTCTGGTTATGCCTGGAACACCTTTAACACGGATTTTCGGCATCTTATCAAGTATTTTTCTTAGGTTCTTTATTTTGCGAGGTTTAATGGAGACTTTGTTTCCCTTAACTTTTACTACGCAGTTTTGCATGCGTAATGCTCTTTCTAGTTCTTCCTCGGTTACTTTCCTCTCTTTTATTGCCTCTGGATCCAGTTTGATGACTATTTCTTCTTTTTCGGGGTCTTCGTATATAGCCTTAGAGACATCTTCAAGAAACGTGCAAATTACTTCTTTGGCGACGTCGGCTGCCTTTTCCTTGCTTTTTCTGTGGGCCTTGTCAAGGTAAATAGTCATGATGGGCGTTGAAGGTTCACGTCTAGCGTCAACAATTTCTATTAGTCTTGGTAAGCCTAAAGTTACGTTTTGCTCTCTAACTCCGGCGTAGTGGAATGTTCTAAGCGTCATCTGGGTGCCTGGCTCACCTATTGATTGAGCTGCAACTATTCCGACGGCTTCTCCGGGTTCAACTTGTGCTTTCTTATAATGTTCAAGCGTTAACTTTATTGCTTGATCAACACCTTTCCTCGTCAGTTTCGCCTTCAAAAGCTCATTTTTCAGCTCTTCAATTAATAATGGAGTTAATTGTTTTTCAACATTCTTTAAACGTTTTCCGATATACTCTTTAGAAGCGGGTTTTCCGCCTTCAATTGTTATTCTAAGTTGTTCTACTAGTCGGCTTACGTTTACGGCTTTTCCATGGTCGCTTTTAGCTGGGTCAACTCCGTCTTCGCCGTATTTGAACTGCACTATCGTTCCGGTTGCATCTCTTACTGTTCCGTCATATTCTACTCTAAGCTGTTCCAGGGCGTTTATTAGTCTACGTTGCATGTAGCCGCTTTGCTGTGTACGGACAGCCGTGTCGACTAGGCCTTCGCGTCCTCCCATGGCGTGGAAGAAGAATTCTATCGGGTCTAGTCCAGATTGGTATGAAGAGTAGACGAATCCTCTTGCTTTTGGAGACGGGTCGCCTATTACGAAGTGTGGTAAGGCTCTTCCATGGTAGCCGCGCATTATTCTTTTTCCACGAACTGATTGCTGTCCAACAACAGCGGCCATTTGACCTATGTTTAGGCTTGAACCCCTAGCGCCTGTTCTTATCATGATTACTCCGGCGTTTTCAGGTTTGAAGCCTTCGTCAGCCACTTTTCCAGCTTCGTCTCTTGCCCTGGCCAGTTCGTTCATAACGTAAATTTCGAATGATTCTTCAAGGGTTTGGCCTGGAAGTCTCTCTAGGGTTCCGTTTCTAAAATCTTCTATGAGTTTCTGTATTCTTTTTTCGTACTTTTGGAGTATTCGCATTATCTTTCTTTTAGATTCTGGTGAAAGTTCAAGTTCGTTGTATGAGTAGCTGAATCCCCGCATGGTCATGAATTCCTTTAGAAGCTGAGTTATCTTGTTGAGGAATTTTCTAGCTGCTTCTGTTCCATAGTCTTTCACAATTCTGTGAAGGATGCTTTCAGATTGTTCAGCGCCTATAGCTTTTCTGTCAATAACTCCGCAGATTAGTTGTCCATTTTTGATGACAACATATGCATCGTAGGGACATTTTTCTTCTAGGCATTCAGGACAACTACGGCAAATGTTCGCCCTCAAAACGTAGTTGAAGCCTTTCGGAAGGAAAAGACTGAAAATTTGTTTACCAGACCACATCGGCTCAGGCTTTTTAACAGCTGGCTCCGGCAGTGGTCCCTCATATTTGGCTGCTAAGAGAATTCTGCAGACTTCATCTTTTGTCAAAAATGTTGATTTTCTAGTTAGTAGGTAAGCTGCGGTTATATAATCCCTTATCGCCCCTATTATTGGACCGCCGAATCTAGGTGAAAGTATTTGGTCTTGAACTTGCATGAGCAGACGGGCTTCAGTTTGAGCTTCTTCGCTTTGCGGAACATGCAGGTTCATTTCGTCTCCGTCGAAGTCGGCGTTGTAGGGTGGACAAACGCATAGATGAAGCCTAAACGTTTTGTATGGTAAAACCCGAACGTAATGTGCCATAATTGACATGCGGTGAAGAGAAGGCTGCCTATTAAATATTACAATGTCACCGTCCCTTAGATGTCTTTCAACTATAAATCCGGGTTGAAGAGCCTCAGCAATCTTCGTTCTGTCAGCAACAAACTCGAGTCTCACACGTTTTCTATCAGGTCGAACAACATAGAGTGCTCCAGGATACTTTTCAGGCCCATTTTCAACAAGTTTACGCATTTCGTCAATGTTCCATTCCGTAACCTTTTCTGGAACTGAAAGCCGCATGGCTATTTCAAGTGGAACCCCAACTTCATTTATGTCAAGATTGGGATCTGGAGAAATTACGGTTCTAGCTGAAAAGTCAACTCTTTTTCCAGACAGGTTGCTTCTAAATCTTCCTTCCTTACCTTTTAATCTTTGAGCTAATGTTTTTAGGGCTCTTCCTGAACGATGCCTTGCAGGCGGTATTCCCGAAGCCTCATTATTAATGTATGTGGTAACGTGATATTGAAGAAGTTCCGATAAGTCTTGAATGATAAGTGTGGGAGCTCCGGCCTCCATGTTTTCCCTTAAACGTTGATTTATCCTTATTATGTCAACAAGTTTGTGGGTTAGGTCGTCTTCGGAACGTATTCCAGATTCAAGGGTTATTGAAGGCCTGACATAAACGGGGGGAACTGGTAAAACTTGGAGAACCATCCATTCTGGACGTGCAGTTTTCGGGTTGAAACCTAAAATTTCAAGGTCTTCGTCAGGTATTCTTTCAAGTCTTTCCCGAATCATGCTTGGAGTTAAAGCTTGAGCACCACTTTCAGGAATTTCTTCGCTGAATCTCGTTGGTTTTTCGAAGTTTACCTTATACTGAACAGCGCCGCAGTGCGGGCACTCCTTACTTCTCGCTTCATGTAAGACCCTCTTGTAAAACGAGTTTGGGACGTCTCCAAGAAACTCTTTTAAGCGTTTCATTCTAGCCTTTAACTTGGCTATCCTACTTTGAGGAAGCAAAATTCTTCCACAGTTTCGGCATGTTGCACTAAGTAAGTCGTGAATTATCTTTGTAAATTCAACATGTATTACTGGAACTGCAAGTTCTATATGGCCGAAGTGACCTGGACATCTTACAGCTGTGTTTCCACATGTCTTGCATCTTTGCCTAGGCTCTAAGGTTCCAAGTCTGCCGTCCATTAGGCCTGAAGAAATAGGAGCCCCGTCTTCATCGTAGGTGTCTGCAGTTTGAATTTCAGCTACAGAGTATTTCCTAATTTCCTGCGGAGAGAGAATTCCGAAACGAACCTCATCTATGACTTTGTGAACTATTTCTTCCGCATACTCGGCCATTTTAGGCTTTCTCCTTAAGCTTTAATCTCGGGGCAATACACAAACTCATCAACTCCTGTAAGAGAAGCTTAAAGGCGTAGGAAACCACAACTGGCGATATTTGGGCTTTGTCTTCGCAGATTCTGCAAACATACTTGCGTTGTTTAATGTCGTAGTAGGCTATGAAACCGCAGTTTTCACATACATAAAGCAGATACTTGTCTGACTCCTCTAGTAGCCTGTCCATGAGAAGCATTGATGCGCCATGCCCTATCAAGCAGTCGCGTTCCATCTCGCCGAATCTTAGGCCTCCGCCGCGGGCTCTTCCCTCAGTTGGCTGCCTAGTCAACATTTGAACTTGTCCTCTTGCCCTTGCATGTATTTTGTCTGCAACCATGTGGTGCAGTTTTTGATAGTAGACCACGCCTATGAAAACATCTACGACGTATTTTTCTCCGGTAACACCGTTGTACATTACTTCTCTTCCAGTGTAGCTGAAGCCTAAGTCTATTAGGGCTTTCTTTAGGGATTCCGGCCTTTCATTTGCAAATGCTGTTCCGTCGACCGGTCTACCCCTCAACGCAGCTACTTTTCCAGCCATTGACTCTAGGAACTGCCCAATAGTCATTCTTGAAGGAATTGCATGCGGATTAATTATTATGTCTGGAACTATGCCGTCTTCTGTGAATGGCATGTCCTCCTGCGGAATAATCATTCCGATAACGCCTTTCTGACCGTGCCTAGACGCAAATTTGTCTCCGAGTTCAGGTACTCTTTGGTCCCTAACCCTGACCTTAACAAGTTTGCTTCCTTCACCGTTTTCAGTTAAGAAAACAGCGTCAACTATTCCCTTTTCAGACGGCCTCATCTCAACTGAGGTGTCCCTCATCGAAGGGCCTCTAACTTCAAATTCTTTATATTCCTCAAGGAACCTAGGCGGACTTGTTCTTCCAATTAGAACGTCTCCGCCTGAAACCCGCGATTCTAAACTTACTATTCCGTCTGGTTCTAGAAGCCGATAATATTGTTCTCCCCTATAGCCTCTTAAGCCTGGTTCAGGTATGGTAAACTTGTCCTTTAAGCCTCCGAGATACTGACGGCACTCTGCTTCATAAATTCGGTAAAATGTTGAACGTGCTAGGCCTCTCTCTATTGAGGCCTTATTGAATATTAGGGCGTCTTCCATGTTGTAGCCTTCATGGGACAGAACTGCAACTATGCAGTTTTGGCCTCCAGGCCGCTTGTTGTAGCCAATTATTTCCATAGGTTTGGTTTTAACTAGTGGGATTTGCGGATAATGCAGCACGTGGGCACGTGTGTCAACTCGATTTTGGAAGTTTGCGGTGTAGATTCCTAATGCTTGTTTGGCCATTGCTGCTTCATAGGAGTTTCTCGGCGACTGGTTGTGTTCCGCGTACGGTATTAACGACGCGCATATTCCCAGTATAGTGTATGGTGCTATTTCCACATGTGTATGCTGAGGAGCGACATCTTCGAAACTTAGGGCTACGTAAATGTTTTCTTCTTCTTCAGCGTCTATGTATTCGATTATGCCGTTTTTTACGAGGTCTTCCCAACTCCACTCTCCGGAGCGAATCTTTTCCACATGCTCCTTTCTAAGCTTCGGCTTGCCGTCCTCCACAACTATTAATGGACGTAGAACCCTTCCCTCGTCACAGTTAACGTAAATTTCCTCCCTTTCTCCATAAAGCTTTGAATAATAGGCTATGCTAACCATGCTTGGAATTTCGTTTCTTCTACGTCTACTTCTAAACTCGTTTACAAGTTCCAGCGGAGAAGTCGTATATCCTATAAGGCAGCCGTCAACGAAAACTTTTGTTCCAGAAAGCTTAAGCGCGTCGCTTGCTTCATAAATTGGCACAACACCCATACGGTAAAGCAGATGCTTAATTTTCTCTGGGTTAACTCCAACGGAGATAAAGGCGGATAATGCAAGGTTGTTAACCAAACCGCAGTTTGACCCTTCAGGGGTTTCGTTTGGGCAGAGTCTACCCCAATGTGTGGGATGGAGGTCTCTAGCCTCGAAGTTCGGTTGGCTTCTGCTAAGCGGTGACTGTATTCGGCGTAGGTGACTTAGGGTTGAAATCATGTTTGTTCTATCTAAAAGCTGGGTTATTCCAACTCGTCCCCTACCCCAGTTTCCAGTAGCCAAAGCATGTTGAAGCCGTTCAGTTATTATTCCGGGCCTAACAGCTGCGGAAACGTTAATAATTATGTGCCGTTTGACGCCCATCCTTTCAAGCTGATACTTTATGTCTCTGCATAGATTTCTGAAGGCCACACGGAACAAGTCGGCGAGAAGCGGGCCGGCGAGTCTAAGGCGTTTATTCTTGAAGTGATCCTTATCATCCGGTTTTCTTCTTCCAAGCTTAAGTTCTATCACTCTACAGGCCATTTCACCTAGGAATAGGGCTTTATCCTTACGTTTGCTTCTTGTTCTGCCTAAATGCGGCAGGAAGTTTCTGTCAAGTATCGATTCAGCCTTTTGCATTCTATATTCTTCAACTTGACCGTGGGCAACACGGTTTCCAATGTAAAGTATGGCTTCTTTTACTGTTTCTACGCCAGCAGCCTTTTCAAAAGAAGCTTCAAGTTCATTCTGAACTGTCTTATCAAGAGAAACAGCATCTGCAATTTCCTTGTCTGATTCTAAGCCTAAGGCTCTCATAACGATGACAAATGGAATTTCCGTTGGGACACCGGGCATGCTGATGTAAAGCGCCCCATCAGACTTCATTTTAAGTTCAATTCTAGCTCTAAATCCAACTGTTGTCGAAAATATTTTAGCTTGATAAACAGGGGAAGCTCCACGCTCGTCTATGTCGATGATTACTCGGTTTGGAGCTAAATCCTCAAGGGCTACAATTACACGTTCTGAACCGTTAATTATGAAGTATCCGCCTGGGTCGTTTGGGTCTTCCCCGTGGGCAATTAATTCTTCAGGTGTCATCTGGGAAAGCACGCAGAGCTTCGATTTCAGCATAACTGGAAGGTCGCCTATCATAACGAGTTCTGTATCTTGCTCCCTTCCATCAATGACGGGGGTCATTTCCAAAGCAAGCGGCGCAGCATAGGTTAGGTTTCTGAACCTTGCCTCCATTGGATAGATTTCATGCTTTGTTCCGTCAACTTCAGTTACGTAGGGACCGCTAATCCTAGATTGGGGGTCTATAATCCAAACTTGTCCGAGTTTGATTTTATACGGGTAGTCTGGAACCTCTATTTCAATTTCGCCTATTTCATCGATTATTTGTTGAAGGCCGTTCTCTACAAAGTCGTTATACGAGTCTAAGTGTTGTCGGACAAGACCTTTCTCTCTGAAAAAGGCTTCTAACAATACGAATAAATCTTCACGTGTAATTTCGTTTTCAGCCAAACTCTACAATCCTCCAACTTAAGTTCACTTTCCAACCTAACAAATCACAGACTTTCTCATTTTCTGAAATACGTTTCAAACCAGGAAATTCCTCCAACGGGCCGGTCATCCGACCCCCGAAAATTAAGGGTCTCCAAATTAGGCCTATCATACGAAGCTAAAAACGTTAAACAGCAAACCTTCCTAATAAATATTACGCGTCTAGCCTCCACGTTAGGCGTTATGTTAACTGTTGTAAAATTTTCAATAAAAGCAATGAAATTATTTAACTAATCTGACCAGTTAAAGGTATTGTTGATTAAAACATGTTTGAAAAAATTCTCATCGCAAACAGAGGGGAAATTGCTTGCAGAGTGATAAGGACATGTAGAAGGCTTGGAATAGAAACGGCAGTTATCCACTCAGAAGCTGATAAAGACTGTTTACATGTGAAACTTGCAGATGAAGCCTATCCGATTGGTCCGCCAGAACCGGAAAAAAGCTACTTGAGAATAGACAAGATAATAGATGTTGCAAAAGCATGCGACGCTGAGGCAGTTCATCCAGGCTACGGCTTCTTAGCTGAAAGAGCCGACTTTGCAAAAGCATGTGAAAAAGAAGGAATAAAGTTCATAGGGCCAACAAGTGAGACTTTGGAGAAACTCAAAAACAAGACAGAAGCCAGAAGGCTCATGGAAAAGGCTGGAATAGCGATTATTCCGGGAAGCGAAAATTCAGTTGAGAATTTTGAAGATGCAAGATGTATAGCAAAGGAAATAGGATTTCCAGTTCTGGTTAAGGCAACTTACGGTGGTGGAGGGAGAGGGCTTAGAGTAGCCAAAAATGAAGAAGAGTTAAAGAAGATTTTTGAGATAGCAAAAGAAGAGGCTAAAACAGCGTTTGGAAAACCCGAAATATACATCGAGAAATACCTTGAGAAGCCAAGACATGTTGAATTTCAAATTTTGGCGGATGAACACGGAAACATCGTACACCTAGGGGAAAGAGAATGCTCAATACAAAGGAGATATCAAAAACTGCTGGAGGAAACTCCCTCTCCAGCCCTAAATGAAGAACTAAGGGAAAAAATGGGAGAAGTTGCAATTAAGGCTGCTAAAGCATGCGGCTACACCAATGCGGGAACAATAGAGTTTCTTCTAAAAGACGGAAAATTCTACTTTTTAGAGGTAAATAAGAGAATTCAAGTTGAACATCTCATAACAGAACTTGTCACTGGAATAGACTTAGTTGAGCAGCAAATTAGGATTGCTGGAAGGGAAAAACTGGGCATAAAGCAGAAAACTGTTTCCAGAAAGGGATGGGCAATGAACTGCAGAATTAACTGCGAAGATCCAAAGAGGAATTTTCTTCCGTCTCCAGGAAAGATAACTAGGCATAGACTTCCAGTAGCCGAATGGATAAGAGTAGATACGCATCTATATGAAGGTTATAAAGTCCCATACTACTATGACCCGCTTATAGCGAAGGTTGCGGTTATAGGGAAAGACCGGAAAGAAGTTATTAAACGGATGAAATACGCCTTAGAAAACTACGTGATAGAGGGTGTTCCGACAACAATACCGTTCCATTTGAGTTTGCTTGAAAATCAGAACTTTTTAGAAGGAAACTATTATGTTGGATTAGTTGAAAAAATTGAGGAATTAAGTGAGATAGCCGCAATATCAGCTGCTCTTGCACTTTACTACCCAGCAGCTCGCAGTTTAACCTTTTCCAGAATCAAACGAAGAAAAAGTAAGTGGACTTATTTTGGAAGAAGAGAATTAATGGAAAAGAATAATTTGTCCAGTTGGAAATGGATGTAGAAGCCACGTAATTTGTTACCATGATATCCCCTCTTCAACTTCACGGTCTTGGAAAATCCTTTTCATTATTATGAAAAGAAGCCAGCATAATAGTACTGATATTCCACCTATTAAAGAGTAAACGGCCCAGTCTACCAGTTGCATTTTCAGCTGCGTTTCGTAAACTTGACTGGAGAGAATAGCTAAATAAATTGCTACTGCAAAGAATATAACGGAAATCGTAGCTGCAACGGTTTCTATTTTCACTAAGTTTCCCTTTAGAGCTAAAGTAATGGCCCTCGAAAAATCTTGTGAACCCACAATTAATATTTGTAAATTAGCCAAACTTTAGGAAGGATAAAGGTTAAGAATAGAGTTTGCTTATAGTTTGAAAAGTTTGGGGGTTTCCATGGAAAAGTTCGACGTTGTAATAGTTGGCGCTGGAACAGCGGGATGCATGGCCGCTAAAACGTCTGCTGAAAAAGGCTTGAAAGTGTGCCTAATCGACCGAAAAAAGGCATCAGAAATTGGAAAGAAGATTTGCGGAGATGCCATAGGTAAGCATCATTTTGACGAATTAAATCTAGAAAAACCCAGCGGAGAGGAGCTTGAAAGAAAAATTTTAGGCGTCAAAGTTTACTCCCCAGATCAACAAACAGCATTTACAGTTAGGGGTGAAGGCCTACATGGATACCTAATTAACCGTCACCTTTTCGGACAGAGATTGCTGAAGATGGCAGTTGACAATGGAGCAACCCTTCTCGATTCTACGCAAGTTTTGGAGCCAATATTTGAAAAAAACTTTGTAGTGGGAGTTTTAGCCAAAAAAATAGATTCAAACGAGAAAAAAAGAATTTTTGGTAAAATAGTAGTTGATGCAAGCGGGTATTCAGCTGTTCTCCGCAGCAAGTTACCTCCCGAAGTTGGAGTTGACGCAAAGGTTGACAAGGACGAAATTGAAGTTTGCCATAGGGAAATAAGGAAACTTAACGAAGAAATTGAAGAGTCAGACTTCTGTCATATATATTTGAATCAGGAAATAGCTCCAGGAGGCTACGTCTGGATTTTCCCAGAGAAGAATAAACGTGTAAACGTTGGATTGGGGGTTGCCATGAAAGGTAACTTTCCAAATCCGAAAGAACAATTATACAGTCACGTTTTAAACAAGGAACTATTCAAAAATTCATCCGTTATCGACAGAGGCGCATGGTTTGTCCCAACTAGGCGGCCGCTTAGCTCCATGGTTGGAAACGGCATAATAGTCGTAGGGGATGCCGCCTGTCAAGTTAATCCCATCCACGGCGGCGGAATGGGACCATCCATGGTCGGCGGAAAACTTGCTGGTGAAACCGCCGCGGAAGCCTTAGAAAGGGGAAATACAAGCAGAGATGGTTTATGGCAGTATAATGTTCGTTATATGAAATGGTACGGCGTTAAACAAGCAGGATTGGACATTTTTAGGATATTCCTCCAGTCATGCAAAAACGACGAGATAAATTATGGAATGAAATACAAGTTGATAACCGAAGGGGACTTACTTAGAGCAAGCATGGGAGAAGAAGCCCGTTTTAACATTACGGACTTAACAATGCGAATCTTCAGGGGATTAAGGAGGCTTGAATTCCTAATGAAACTGCGTGAAGTATCCGCTATGATGAAGAAGGCTAGAGAACTTTACAGAAACTACCCTGAAAACTCAAATGAAATAGAAAATTGGAGAGTTAAAGTTGAAAATCTCTTCAAAGAAGCTAAAAACAAGTTTAAGTTTTAAATTAACAGAGCTGAAAGCATGGAATTAGCGGCACTGGTAACTGGTGGAAAAGATTCTGCATTGGCATTATACGAGGCAATGAGAAAACATAGCATAAAGTACCTAGTAGCTATGGTGCCTCAACGGGAAGACAGTTGGATGTTCCACTACCCCAACATCCACATGGTGGATTTTTTCGCAGAAGCCGCTGAAATCCCACTTGTTAAAGCTGAAACCGCAGGAGTAAAAGAAGCAGAAGTTGAAGACCTAAAAAATCTACTGGCCAAACTTGACGTGGAAGGGGTGGTCTCCGGAGCCGTAGCCTCAACCTACCAGAAAACAAGGATTGATAAAATATGTCAGGAACTTAATTTAAGGCATATTGCGCCTTTATGGCATAAAGAACCCGAAAAAATACTAAACGAAATCGTAGAAAACGAATTTGAGGTCATAATCATTGGGGTTTATGCCTTAGGCCTTGATGAAAATTGGCTTGGGCGAAAAATTGACACAGAAACCGTGGAAGAGCTTATAAAACTCAAAGAGAAGTTTGGAATATCTCCAGTTGGAGAAGGAGGAGAATACGAGTCGCTTGTACTGGATGCACCGTACTTCAAAAAGAAAATTCAAATTTTAGAAACAGAAAAAGTTTGGAAAGAGAACCAAGGCTACTTAATGGTTAAAAAAGCTGAATTAACTCCAAAGTAATTAGCAAGGTGAATTTATGGTACTTATCCAAACAGAACGACTTGTGTTGCGGGAATTTAACGAAGATGATTGGAGAGCCGTACACGAGTAGCCTCAGACCCGAAAGTTGTTCGTTATATGGATTGGGGACCAAACACAGAGGAGGAAACTCGCAACTTTATTAGACGAACAATGAACCATCAAAAGGAGAAACCTCGCAGAAACTTTACGCTTGCAATCGTCTTAAAATCGGAAAATAAGCTTATAGGCGGCTGTGGAATAGTCGTATCAGACCCTGATAATCGGCAGGGATATATAGGCTACTGTTTAAATCGCAATTTCTGGGGCAAAGGCTACGCAACTGAAACTGCAAGGGCATTACTTAAATTTACACAGAATATTTGCAACATGTGACCCTAAAAATTTGGCGTCTGCCCGTGTTTTGGAAAAAATAGGCATGAAACTTGAAGGGCATCTTAGAGAACATAAGTTGGCAAAAGGAAAGTGGAGAGATTCATTACTATACGCTATTTTGGACTACGAATGGAAAAGACTTGCCAAAACTTCTTAACTTCCATGTGTACAGCCAAACCACTTTTTCGATAGGTTTATTAGAGTTTTATTTTCTCATAGCCTACAAGCGGCGGAGAAATCCGCGGGATGTAACCTTCAGGTTGAACCACAAACTTTGGAGGAACGCAACATGGCGTATAAGTATCTTGCAAATGCATGGAAAGTTCCAGACGCATCCTATGTAGAAGAAATAATGCGTCAAAGAGTTATCGAATGGAGAAAGCAGCCGACAATAGTTAGAATAGAAAAACCAACAAGACTTGGCAGAGCTAGAAAACTTGGGTACAAGGCGAAACAAGGCTTCGTAGTTGTAAGAGTACGCGTAAGAAGAGGAGGCCTAAGAAAGCCTAGGCCGAAAGCTGGAAGAAGACCTAAAAGAATGGGTGTAGCCAAATACAAACCAGCAAAAAGCCTAAGATTAATCGCCGAAGAGAGAGCAGCCAGAAAATTTCCAAACCTCGAAGTTTTAAACTCCTACTGGGTTTGGGAAGACGGCCGCCACAAATGGTTTGAAGTCATAATGGTGGACCCTTATCACCCGGCTATACAAGCTGATAAAGACATAAACTGGATATGTGCAAGAGTTCACAAAGGCAGAGTTTTCAGAGGACTAACAAGCGCTGGCAAAAAAGTCCGTGGTTTAAGGAAAAGAGGAAAAGGCGCGGAAAAAGCTAGGCCGAGCCGCAAAGCAGCGCGTGAAGACTAGTAGTTCATTGTTGACGGACAGAAGATTAAGGCTGCTAGGACGCAGCCGTAATGATCCATTGGAACCCTTAAAACTTCAATTCTATATTTTATTTCGCCTATTTCTATTCCGCGGATTTCAGCCATTTCCTTCATTTTCCACTTCAAAGTTTCCCTAATGGCTTTAGCGTCCATATATCCATGAGCTTCAGCAACCAAGCCTATTTTCCCGTTCTTTTCCCATGCCCATGCAATTCCGGCGCCTATGGTTGTTCCCTCTTCCCCTTCCTTTCTCGCTATAACTCCGAAAGTTATTGTTCCAGCCGGAATCTTCTTCCATTTTCTTTCTTTACATCCGGGCGGGAGAATTGAGCTTACTGGAACGAGATTGCATTGGTCTATTCCAGCCTTTTTTAGTGCTTGGTCAAAAGCGTTTAGTTCTGAAACTGGGCTTACGGCCTTTCCGCTTGTTATGAAGAATTCTTTTGGCAACATCTCTGTGATATTACTTTTGTTGTTGTGATGTAGTAAATGCAATAACCAATTAGCTTATTAATTTTGCGGTAAAATTAAGCAACAATAAAGCAGATAGGAAGGGAAACTCCGGTGAAAATTGAAGCCACAGTTTACAAGAAAAACGGGAAGCCACGTAAAGGAAAAGGTTTCAGCCGAAAAGAACTAGAGAAAGCCGGATTAAACATAAAAGAGGCGTTAAAACTTGGAATACCAATTGACAAGCGTAGAAGCTCAGCCTACGAAGAAAATGTTAAGATACTAGAAAACTTTGTTAAAACTGTAAGGGGCGCTCAGGCCAAAAAGGCTAAAAAACTAAAACCTAAAACAAAAACTAAGAAAAGCTGAGGGTAAATTTTGCCAAGACTCCCAATAGCAGACATTGAAATAAGAGCATTCGCCCACGCAACCGAAGACCTAAACAAGGTTATAGAAGCAGTACAGCAAATTCTCCCAAAAGAACATCTAGACGAAATAAATTTCAAAAAACGAAAACTAAAAGGACACTACGGAAATCCAATTCAATTAATTGAAGCAAGAATAAAAAAGAAGGAAATTTTGAGCAAAATCTTAGAAAAAATTGCCAAAAAACTTAACGAAGTAGACAAGGAGATTCTAAGCAGAGAAATAGACCGACACATTGACAAAGGTAGCCTCTATCTAAGACTTGACAAACAAGCAGCATTACAAAATGAAATTAAAATAAAAAGTGCAGACCCCATACATATAAGATTCAGGTTCAGAAAGGAGAGAAGGGAGGAAATATATAAAATCTGCAAAGAACTGGGTCTTGTACATTGAAGAAGTTTGCAGACCTCAACCTCTGCGTTCAAATAGAAAACTTGGAGCAATTTGAAAAAACAATTGAAAAAGCAAGCTGGTTAGGCTACAAGGCCATAGGAGTACCCCTACCGCCGAAAATAAGCAAAGGAAAAATCATGCAACTAAAGGAAATAGCCAAAAAATACAGTGTAGACCTCGCATCAAGAGTAAATTTAACTCCTATAAATCCCTCGGAACTTTTAAGAAATCTAAGGAAACTTAGAAGAAAATTCGAAATAGTAGCCGTTAAATGCAATTCCAAAGCTGTCTCAAGACAAGCAGCAAAAGACAGAAGAGTAGACTTAGTCTACTTTCCAAACGAAGTTAAAAAAAGATTCTTTGATGAAGCAGAAGCAGAACTCGCCTCCCACGCACTTGCAGCCCTAGAAATAGAGATCATGCAAATTCCCACATTACCCAAAGTGCAGAGAATACGATTACTCTCTAGATTAAGAAATGAAATAGAAATAGCCAAAAAATACGATGTACCAGTAGTTCTGTCAAGCGGAACCTCCAGCCCGACTCTAATGAGAAAACCACGTGAAATCGCAGCTTTAGCCATTCTTTTCGATATGCCCATTGAAATAGCCTTAAAAGCGGTTTCAGAAACCCCATTCTCAATTTTGAAACGAAACAGAGAAAAACTAAGCCCAAGTTTTGTCGCTCCAGGCCTAAAGATAGTTAGGAGGGGAAGGGGTTGCCCAAACGCATAAGAAGAAGATATTTGGCAATAAAGTTGGAAGCTGAAGAAGCTTTCGACAAGAAAAAGTTAACAAATACCATTTGGGAATCAGTGACGAAACTTTTCGGCGAGTATGGTGCAAGCAAGACGGGATTATCTGCAATAGAGTACAGAAAAGAGGAAAAAATGCTCATTTTACGATGTTTTCATAATTCTCTCAACATGGTTAGGGCGGCCCTTGCCTTTATAACAAAAATCGATGAAAAACCAGTAGCCATGTATGTAATAAACGTGTCTGGAACGCTTAAAGCTTTAAGAAAAAATTTGGAAAATAGGGAGCCGTAGAATATGTTTAATAGTTTTCAATCCATGGATAGAGTTTCTTAAGTTCTCTTATGCACTCCTTAACCTTATCTCTTGGATATTCATAGGGTTTCAATTTGCCGTCAAAGTAGTCGGCGTATGCTTGCATATCAAAATGGCCGTGTCCACAAAGTAGGAAAAGTATTGTCTTTTCCTCATTTTTCCTTCTGCATTTAAGGGCTTCGTCAATCACTGCCTTTATTGCATGCGAAGGTTCTGGAGCGGGAATAATTCCCTCCGTCTTAGCGAATAAGACAGCGGCCTCAAACACTTCGGTTTGGTTATACGCCCTTGCCTTAACTATCCCATGTTTGCTTAGTTCGCTAAGAGTTGGGGCCATCCCATGATATCGTAGCCCTCCGGCATGTATTGGCGGAGGAATAAATGTGTGGCCAAGCGTGTACATTTTCAACATTGGCGTTAGTCTGGCTGAGTCACCATGGTCATAAATGTAATCGCCCTTCGTTATTGAAGGACAAGCTGATGATTCTACAGCAACAAATTCCATGTCCTTCGAGGCTTTATGTGAAACTTTTTCGAAGTAAAAAGGATAGGACAAGCCGGAAAAACTGCTACCTCCACCAACGCATCCTATTATCATGTCTGGATACTCTTCGATCTGTTCTAGTTGCTTTTGTGCTTCTAAACCAATTATTGTTTGGTGCATTAAAACATGGTTTAAGACGCTTCCAAGAGAATATTTCGTTTTATCGTTTTTCACAGCGTCTTCGATTGCTTCGCTTATTGCTATCCCTAAACTTCCGGGATTTTCTGGGTCTTGCTTTAAAATGTACCTTCCAAATTCTGTTCTTTCGCTTGGGCTTGGAATAACTTCGGCGCCCCAAGCCTGCATTAGGACTTTTCTGTAAGGTTTTTGTAAATAGCTTATTTTCACCATGTAGACGGTCGATTTTAAGTCGAACATCGTACATGCAAAAGCCAAAGCTGAACCCCATTGGCCAGCGCCAGTTTCAGTAGTTATCCTTTCAGTTCCTTCCTTCATGTTATAGAATGCTTGCGCTACTGCCGTGTTTGGTTTGTGACTTCCAGGAGGGCTTACGCCTTCATATTTGTAAAAAATTTTTGCTGGAGTCTTCAAGGCTTTTTCTAGGTTTGTGGCTCTGTAAAGCGGAGTTGGTCTCCATAGCCTGTAGATTTCTCTGATTTCTTCAGGTATTGTTATCCAACGGTTTTCGCTTACTTCTTGTTTGACGAGTTCTTTTGCGAATAAGGCTTCAAGTTGTCGCGGTGTTATTGGTTCTTTTGTGGCTGGATTTATTGGTGGAGGTAACGGTTTAGGCAAGTCGGGTAATATGTTGTACCATTTTTTGGGGATTTCATCTTCGGATAGCATTAGTTTTTTATGAGTCCTCTTTGCAACTTCTGTTCGGGGAAAGCTTATGGATTTCATATATGTTCAACCTCGTTTTAGATGCTCCTTCTCCTTTCCGAATTTTGTTAATAATTATGCTTTGAAGCCTATTAATATACTTTATTGCTCAATTTTATACATTAAGTTATTCGGTGAAAAAATTGTGGAGTAAAATAGAAAAATACTTCAGAAAATATCCGGCTCAAATGAAAGTTGCAAAACTAATATTCGAAAGAGGATTCCAAGTAAGAGAAGACGGAAAAATTGTAAGTGGAAACATAGAAATCCCACACACCCAAATAGCAAAAGAAGTAGAAGTAGAAAGAAGAGCAGTGGACAGCACCGTGAGGACTATACTTTCAAAACCAGAGCTTAAGAGAATATATAGAAACCTTAGACACGTCTACCTTCTACAAGAAGTTGCAAGAGAATTCAACTTAAGCGTGATAGTATTCACTCCGGAAAACGCCAAAAAAGCAGGAATAATATCGAACGTCACAAGAATAATATCGGAAAACGGTTTAAGCATAAAACAAGCCTTTGCAGAAGACCCAGACCTAAGTCCAGAACCGAGACTAATTATAATAATCGAGGGGGAAATCCCCCCAAACGTTATTAAGGAGTTAAAAAACCTTCCGGGGGCAAAAAGCGTAACAGTTTACTAACTTGTATAAGTAAAATATCAACATGAAAAATGAATTGAAAGTTAGAGTGAGTAAATATATGAGTTATCTTCTTAGGCATAATCCTGAAAATTTAAAAATGGACAAGCACGGATTTGTTGACTTGGATGAGTTGCTTGCAAAGCTTAGAGAACGTTTCAGCATTAATAAAGAATTCATTTTTGAAATAGTTGAAAAAAGCGATAGAAAACGTTTCGAAATAGTTGATAATAAGATTAGAGCATTATATGGACATACAATTCCAGTAAAACTTGAACTGGAAGAAGATAAGAACGTTAAAATACTGTACCACGGAACAACTTCCGAAGCAGCCTCCAAAATTCTAAAAACAGGCCTAAAACCAATGAAGAGAAAATGGGTGCATCTCTCACCAACCATAGAAATAGCAACACAGATAGGACTCAGAAGAACAAATAAGCCAGTAATCCTCGAAATAGACGTAGAAGCAGCAAGAAAAGACGGCTTAAAAATATACAAAGCAACAGAAACAGTATATTTAGCCAGCCACATTCCGCCAAAATACATTAAGCGTGTAATTCGAACATAGTACGCTATTACTCTAACATGGAAATTTTAACTTCTTCAAAGCAGCCAATAAGGGGATTCCCACTAAAACTGAGACCAATACTACCAAAGCATCTTCTATGTAAGAACTTACAGCACCTGTTACAAATATCCATTGCAATTCATTAAATGATAACCCAAAAAGCGAGTACAAACCAGCTGGTATGAACAAAAAGACACGCGTTAAAGAATCTGTAACTGTACCAATGAAGGAAACAAAAATGAAGGATAAAGAGGAACGTTTAACATCATCCATAAAAATGTAGTTACCCATTTTTGCAACAGGATAAATCAACATAAAGGAGATAAGTATGTCTAGAATCGTCCAGAGTGGTAGAGCCCTCCCAAACGGATGAATAAAATAAGCCAGTAACATGAAGCCGTATATCAAAATGGCTGGTTTCCATTTTCCTCTGGCTAGAAAACCGCAAACTAGAACCCCGAGAGGCTCAGCAACTATCCCAAACATCCAGAAATCAATAGGCCTAATTATTCTGGCAATAACACTGCCCATGAAGGCTGCGGAAAAACCCATCCAAGGACCTAGAAATATTCCTTCAAAAGGTTCAATGTATATTGCCCAGTTCCGCCAGAGACCGAATGACAATAAATATAAAATTGCATGTAGTGCAGCGAAAATTGCAGTAAGCCCCACCTTTAAGCTGTTTCGTGTCGACATTATTCCTTCCTCACTCTTAGATATATGATTTGAGCGGGAATTATGTTGATTAAAGCTTGTGTAACATTAAAAATTGCTATGGGCACCAAAAGTGCAGCCGCAGCCTCCGGAGTCATTCCATATTTGCCATAAAAAACTGGCAGCAGATAATAATTTACAATCGTCATTACAGCCACTCTCGATAAAGTTGCCTTAAAAGTGTCTATTACAAAATTTCTCCTGAACACTGCGTATCCAATTAAGGTTGCAAGTTCGGCGAGCACTTTGAAAGTTCCTCCAGGAACATTTCCTCTAATGAAAATCATTGAGCAACCAATGAGGCATGTATAAATAGCACATAATGGCCCAGCTAGAAGTAGGCTTATCATTATCGGTATTCCAGTAAAGTCCCATGAAATTTTAGGGTAAAGCGGAAATTCTACGTCAAATGGCGGTCCAGGCTGATATTCTAACATTGCGGATAAAGCACCTAGAACACTGGCAATTGCGATTTCACGTGTATCAATCTTCTTCAAAATAGTTCATCTCACGTGGAAAAATGTGATTTAAGATAAATTATATTTAAATTTTATTTAATTCAATTTTGCAAAAAAGTTAAATTAAATATTCTTTTGCGCTAACTTTTTAGCAAAACTAAGAAAAAGGTTGATGAGCTCCTCATCCTTTGGATATAAAACACGTGAACGCCCAACTTCGTATATTCCCAATAACCCGCTTTTCTCAAGAACCTTAACGTGACGGTAAATAGCTGCGTAATCCCTCTTTAATAGCCGCGCAACAGCCTTAATATGTAAGGGCCTCTTAGTTTCACTTACCAATGCAACGATTTTAAATCTAATTGGATTCCCAAAAGCCCTAAATAAAATGGAAACTTTACGTAATTCCTCATCGCTGAACATACTATATCACATCACATTTATTATTATAGTACTAAATTTATGACATTTACGCTAAACATCTCTAATGCAAAACTTGCTTAGCAGATATCAGTTTAGAACAAGGAAAACTTGGTGGGGTCGCCGGGGTTTGAACCCGGGATCGCCAGCGCCCCAGACTTGAGAGTTGATCAGATTGATTGGGAAGCTTATAGGCAATGGTTAGAGAATCAGTTTTCTCCAGGATATGCAAGGGATGTTTATAATTATTCAAGGAAGTATGCGCATTGTCTTTTGAATAGGGATCTTTCAGAGCTTTTGATGATTCGGAAGACTAAGAGAACTAATATTGTTAAGGCATTAGCGAACTTGTCAAAGTTTGTCGGAATGCATGATGAATTTTTGAAGATGATGCACAAGCATGATCTTGAATGGGGAGGCAAAAGCAATGAAGAACTTGTTATAGAGAGACTTACGAAAGTTCAGATCCTAATGAAGTGTTTGAGTGGATTAAGCAAGTGAAACGAGCGAGAAGCGAGCTTTCCGATTTTATGGATTTCATAGCAATTACCGGTTTGCGTTTAGTTGAAGCAATTGAAAGCTATAACTTGATCATTAAGCTTGCGAAGGAAGGAAAACTTAATGAATACTATAATGAGGAAAAAGAAGCATTAGAGCACTTCAGATTCAAAGAAATCTTTCTAAGAAAGAGCAAAAAGGCATTCATTAGCTTTGTTCCAAAAGAATTAATTGAAAAGATAGCTTTGAGTTCTCCATTACCGGATTCGAGACATGCAATTCAGATGAGAGTTAAAAAGAAAGGATTAAAGCTTAGGTTTAGCGATATAAGGGAAGCTCATGCGAGCTTCATGACCAAATACTTGAAGCAACCAGAAATAGACTTCATTCACGGAAGAGTAACAACGAACATTTTTATGGCAAACTATTTCAATCCAGCATTAATATGCGATTTGAAAGAAAGGATCTTCAATGCAGTTAAGGAGATCCAAAACAAAATCTCTTAATCCTTTTTCTTAAACACCTAAAATAGGACGACGTATAATTTTCGGCGGTTCGCACCACTAATGGCACATTTTAATGACAAAAAACTTATCTTGATAAAACTGCTCACAAAATGATATGGAAGAATATCTAAGATTTTTAATTCCAACGTATAAACCTGGAGGATTAAATGCCAAGATATTTCCCCATTGGAAGGATGCACCGATTTTCACCGAAGTTTGTTTTGATGAAAACGGAATAAAAGAGCTTAACACTTTTGAGCTTAAGTCAGACGCTTTGATAATAGAAAAGGTAAAGAAAAGGAAGATAAAAGGAGTCATAGCTCTCTCTCTGAGTATTAGGGCAATAGAACTGCTGGACAAAAACGGAGTTACAGTTTACACGGGAAATGTGAAATCCGTCCAAGATGCTATACAAAAATATTTGAGGAAAGAATTACAGATCGTAAAAGTTGTTAAAATTGATCAGTTAAAAAATGAATAACCGTTTTTTGAAATATCAAAATTATAACCTCTTTCCTCAAATATTTTTTAATCCTCAATAACACTATCATTTCAATTCTTATTCATAAAGCTTTAAAAAAGAGAGCTTTTCGGACATTCTTTTTATCTTGAAAAGAATAATGAGTGATGTGAATCTCTCCATCTCTGAGCGCTGGTAGAAAACAACATTAAAAATTGATGAAAACGTGATAAATAGAATCCATTACATACCTCGCTCATTGAAAAGTGAAAAAGTTACTATGAAGATTCAGAAAAGCGCTCTTCTAAAGCTTGCTTAACAAATTTCAGAATTGGATTTCTTTTTTCACTATGCTAACAGTTAACAAAGTATAGAACAGGGATTAAAATGAACAGGGAAAAGACTCTAACAAGCATATACGTAAACAAAGAACTTCTTGAAATCGCTAAAGAAATAGGATTGAATATCTCAAAGATTTGCGAACATTCCTTAAAAGTCTATGTAGAAGCAATAAAACAAGCGGATCAGCAAATTCTCAACAAAAACAATAGGAGAGATATTAGAACCACAGGTTTTGGTTTGGTGGGGTCGCCGGGATTTGAACCCGGGATCGCCAGCGCCCCAGGCTGGTATCCTAGACCAAACTAGACGACGACCCCGCAGGGATAGACGATACCCCTACATGTTTATTTTCTTTTCCTGAATAGTTTATAACCGTTCATGTCTGTTACGTATTCAAATCCAGCTTCTATTAGCTGAGTTGCTTCTTCTAGGGTTTTTGCAACTTTGCATATGTATTCGCTGTCATTGAAGCTTACAAGCTGGGTGTAAATTAGCGTGTTCTGGATGTTTTTATGACCTAGTAGTCTCATGACGTGCAGAATATCTTTTGTTTTATGGTATTCCATTGTTGCTTTCCAATGTCTGAAGGTGTGGAAGGTTATTTTTAGTATTCTTGGGTTTCCGAGCTTGTAGGCAATTCTTTTCCTTTGTTTCTCAAAGCTTTTGTGCAGTGAGCGTTTAGATTTGTAGCTGAAGACTCTCTCAGAGTTTCTTGGTCGCCTGGAAAGCATTGAGATAAGCGTGTTTGATATTTTAAAGATTCTCGGGTTACTTGATTTTTCTGGGGTTATCCTTACAGTGTTGCTTCTAAAATCTATGTCTGTCCATTTGAGGTTATAGGCTTCTCCGCATCTCATTCCAGTTTCCTTAAGCAATTGCAGAAACGTCGCCATTTGAGGGTTGCATCCAGCTACAAGTTGGTCAAGTTCCTCCTCTGTAGGGATGAATGGAAGCTTTTTAGCTGGCTTGTACCTCGGTGGAATCCAGCTTATGCCATTGAATTCAGCAAATTTTGAATATGCCTTTACAACCTGCCATTTCCTTGATTCGCTCCAAGTTTTCTGCTTTGCAATGACTTCTTTGACGCTTTCGGGGTCAAAAATATCTGCCCCTCTCCTCGCCAAAGTCTTTATAATATAGCCGTAATCTCTAATAGTATCCTCAGCATACCCTTCCCGCTTTAACTTCCAAATGAAATTAATGATAGCTCCTTTGACGTCTTTGCCAATTTTTGTGGCCCCCGCCGCCCGCTTTTCCGTCTCTTCTAGTTCCTTCAAGGCCTTCACGGCCTTGGCCGAGTTTTTCGGCTGGCCATCCCAGCCGCCTACTCGGCAATTAGTAGTTTTGTACAAAGCTATTTTTCTAGGTTTCTCCATGCGGGATTCTGAGAAGCGGTAGCCGCAGTCGCGGCACAGCCAACGCTGAACTATGGAGCCATCAGCTAGACGTCGTAGGCCATCCTTCCAGACACGTCTGGAGCCGCATTCCGGGCATGCGGGAGCCTTACTCATTGCTTCTCATTTTTCAAATTATTGAGCGTGCGCGTGCCACAATGCAGCGCCTAATCATCTCTCAGCCCTTTCTTTACTTCTCGTAGACATGAAAGATGGCATGGCTTTCCAGTAGAAGCATCAAAAGCCCATTTCTCAAACTGTTCAAGAATCGGCTTTCCACAAATCCAACAGATTTTAGCTATGCTGTCATCTTTTGGCTCAGTTTGTTGAGTTAAGCTTTCTTCTGGTAATTCTTGTAGAATTCCTTTAGCTTCGGCCTTTTTCTTTGCTCTGTCTAAGGCAATCTGGTAAGAAACACCTTGTCTAGACTTGTATCGCCTCTTTACAATGCCGAGATTATCCAATGCAGGCTTAACTATATGCCAATTTTTAACCCAAGGCACAATGCTTTGAACCTTTTCTGTTAATTCCTTAAGCAGTACGGTTGCTGTTTCACCTTGATATTCAAGTAGCAAGGCTAAAATTGCGTCTTCAACCTCGCTTAGGCGGTCGCCCTTCTCTTGGAGTTCAGCCATTTCCTCAGCAAGTCTAACAAGGTCATCGTAGCGTTGCGGCGCAAAATAAACGAGGGGTTGTGCGGAAGATGTCGCCATGCTGTTTTAGGGGTTAAATTCCGACGCCACCACAATATTTAATTTTAGTTCTAGATAGAATTCCTCTAAAACTGATGGGGAGAAATAATTTGGATGTGTACCTTTCGGATAAGGCCTTTTTGGGTTTAGTTCTTTCTGCAATTGAAGTTTATAGAAGGGAATGCATGGGTGCGCTTCTGGGGGTATAATGCTTATAACAAAATTGTTGTGGAATATGCAATTCCGTATCAGACGGCAGAAAGAAAACCCCGCCAAGTCGAGATAAGCTGGAAAAGAGAATCAAGAATAAGGGAAATTCTCCCAAAAATTTGTCAACTGAAACACGTAGGATATTTTCATTCCCATCCTCAATGGGGACAAAAGAAAGGAGATACTAAGTTGAGTGAAATAGACATAAGAGATATGGCGCCAACACAAATAGAAATAGTCGTTGCAATAAATAATGCAAAAAAGCGGATTACATGGAATACATCCTCATCAGGAAAAGAACTCTACGGGACAATAGGCAAATACTACCTAAAACTTGCATGTTACTACAAATCCAAGAACGGAAAGATAAGACAATATAGGATATTATGCCCATATGTATTGGGATTTGACTTGACTTTCATGGAATGAATTATTTCCCTCATTCCTTAGTAAAAATGTTAGGCGTTTTTGCTGTTTTATAGTTCTTGGACAACTAAAGCAAACTGCTTTTAAATTACCCGAAAAATTAAGATGTTCTTTGTTTGAAATTTATTAGTTATGGAAAACATGAAGAGAATATTTATGCGAGATTGTGTTGCAAAAAGATTCTTGTTTCTTTTATCGATGGCTGGACTAATATTCGCAAGTTTGGGTGGTTACTGCCTTTGTTTATACTACAATGCCCCGCGTTATTCTCTACAATCTGGCTTTAGTGGGTTTGGAATGTGGAGTAACCTTACAAATATCATACCTACGAGATTTGTCGTTGAAGTAAAAGTCGAACCGCTTGAGCTCTGGTTCCAATATTCCTTCCTATGCTCTAAAAATGGCACGTATAATTTTCTTTTTGTATTTCCTTTTTACATCACTAATAAAATTAGTAGCACAGAAAACCTTCATTTTAACGCTACTCCTCATGGTTCACTTGTGTGGATAAAGCTTTATGTCGACGATGTTTTCTCTGAGCCAGTAAAGAAGGACATTGACGGCCGCTTTTACATTCTAAATACATTCCGGTCGGGAACTCGCGGGTCTTACATGTTCGTCCTCCCATTTAGAGGAGCTAGTTATCCAGAGGTAGTCGAAGATATTCAGAGAGAGCTCGACATAGATTTTCATACGTTAGAGGGAGCAGACATATCAGTATTTTTCTCTTTTCCGAAAAGATATAAAATAACTCAAACTTTTCCTCCCTTTTCAGCTGGGCCTAATGTTTCTCCTCTCGATAAAGAGACAATGCTTGTCGAATGGAACTTCAAGATATTACAAGATTCTGTTACCATTTGCTGTCAAGATGAGAATGAAATTGCAACATACCAAAATTATCAGTTCTTTGCATGTCTCTTTCTTGGCATTGGCATTCCTATGGGAACCCAAACTATATATGAAGCTATTAAAGAGCGGTCATCCAAAAAAGAGAGAGCTTGCGGGGGATAACGCCAGAAGCTTCTTAGACCAAGCTAGACGACGACCCCTCCGGGATGGACGGGGATACTGCTTCATGATGAGCTTACTTGTGCTTTCTGAAAAGCTTTACGCCATTAATTTCGCAGACGTAGTCGAATCCTGCCTCTATTAGCTTGGCAGCCTCATTAACTGTTTCAGCCATTTTGCATACGTACTCATCGCTTCTCACGTCTATTAGTTGCGTATAAATCAATGTGTTCTTTAATTCTCTCCTCGGCGCCAATTTATCATTATGAGCTTATTTTTAGGCTGTTAGAGGTATATGTTCGGTTTTTGATTCTGATTCTTGTTCTTTGATATTGTTTTTCTTTGTCTCTGGTAAGAGTCGGAAGGATATTAAGGTGGCTTTTGGTTTGTTCTTGTCTGTTTATATGCTTTTTTGGGTGGTTTTGCTGATATTTTGTGGTTTGTTTTTTGGGGTGGGGCTTGCCGAGTGGCGAAGTTGTTTGGTGGTGGTCTCCGTGGTTTAGGGTGTTTGGTTTTTGGAACAGTTTTTTGCAGTTGTTTTTGTTGAGTTTAGTTTTTGTGAGTTTATTGTTATTTTGGATTTGGATTCTGCGTTCATAATTTTTTGATGGTTGGGTTAACTTAGCTTATTCAGGTTCGGAGTATGAATGTGAATAATGTTTTTAATCATTCCTGGTTTACGAAGTTGGCCCTGGTTATGTGGCTTGTTAGCTCTGTTTTTGTTGCAGTTTTGCTTGGTCAGATTGATGGGATTGTTCATGGTAGGCTTTATGATTTTGGTTTGAGTTTTAGTTATGATTGGGCTGTTCCTTATTGGACTACTTTGCGTTTGATTTATGTTTGTTTTTGGTTTTTGGAGTTATTTGAGGGGTGGAAGAGTTGTTGTGAGGCGGGTTGAGAAGGGTGTGGCTGAGCAGGTGAAGGTTTCTGGGGGTGTTGCGCGTGGTTCTATGCTTTTTGCTTGTAGTAGGTGTGGTAAGCGTTTTAGTAGACCTATTTTGATGTTGGATTTTAGCGGTGGTAAAACTAGGCTTGTTAATGTTTGTCCTTTTTGTGGCGCTAGGCTTGGGGAGAATGGCGATGAGGCTGAGAGGGAGTTTGAGGTTAGGTTTGGTGAGGAAGAAGTTGTTCGGGATGAAAAATAGCTTATTTTGTTTGTTTTGTTTGGGTTGAGCTGTTGGAAGGACTTATTCTTTTCTGGTAATGTTTGCGTTTTTGTTTTATGTGGGTGATGGTGAGGTAGGTTAGGCAGGCTAGAAGGGTTGTTAGGGAGATTATACAGCCAAGATTGAACCAGCGTTGGGGCTCATATTCGATTGTTATTTCTAGATGGCCAGTCTGGTTTATGTAGAAGCCGTTTATTACGCCGTAGAGGGGTATACTATGAATTTTTTGACCATTAACATAACAAACCCATAAAGGATCATAAGACTCTGCAAAAGCAAGCATGGATGGCTGGGAGATATTTAGACTCACTTTCCATAAAGTTGGCGATATTTTTTCATATGACAACTGAGTAGACATATTATTGCTTGGAAAAACTTCGCTTAAAGGCAACAGAACTACGTTATCAAATTCTACATAGCCTATTTTATACAATGGGTTAAATACCCAGCCAGCGGCTAGAACTATTCTGATTACGGTTGAGTTTTCTGGAACTTTGAAATAACCGATGTATTGAGTCCATCCGCGACTACTAAAGTGAGATAATGTAAGAAAGAATATAGCTTTCCATGTTTTTGTATCGGGATCAAATGCTTCAACTTTGATGTGAGAACCATTCATGTTGTGATATTTCATATAGACTTGTAACATGTACATTTCTTGAGGGTTAACTTTCACTTCTTCGCTCCTTACGAATAACCAGCCTTTTTCAGTAGAGTTTGTGGATATTTTTAATGAATTTTCCCCTTCAATTGCATCATGATATATTTTAATGTTATAAATCGAAGAATTTGGCACGAACCATTTTGATAGTGAATTTTCAAACGAAGGGTTCAAAATCATGTTTTTTCTTTAAATATTTCAGGGATTTCTTTCTCCTCTAAGTAGTTAATTGTTGATATATCCGTCTTGTTTAAGTTGTTATCTGGTATTAGAATTGCGCAGTATTTCGCTAATTTGATGCTATTTGATAAAACTATGTAGGGAGTAACGAATACTCTTCGGTTGGATGAGGATAGGTTAAACAAGAACCAATTTTTTGAACTGTAAACTAGTGATTTGTTTCCTAATGTGTTTATAATATTTGTGAGGGCTACCTTATCTATTGTTAGGTTACGGTCATTATGGAAAACTAAGTATTTTACACCTATTGCCTCAAAAAGTCGTAAAATTCGGGTTTTCTAAATTCATTTGGGTATATTTTTCATATAAATACTCTTCTATATAGTCATAATGTTGGTATGTAGAGTATGTATCTTTTTTGATGATTTCATATCAAATGGTGCTACCGGCCTGTTTAGCCAAGTGGTAGGTTTCTCGTTGTAGCGAGGATACCACATTACTTTTGAGTCATCTGGAATGCTTTGAAGAATTTTATTAATTTCGTAAAATTCTTTGGGGAGTGCTACTGCGGTCATGTCCCTTGTGTTTGCATACCATAGAGTATATCCGCTAACTCCAATTAGGGTTATGACAGTTAGGGTGATCGCTAGAGTTTTTTGTCGGGGAAACTTTGTTAATAATGCTAATCCGAAAGTGAATAAAATAGAATATGCAAAAGCTTGATAAAGCTGGAATTTGAGTGGTGACCTAAAGATCCATCCAATACTTGTTGAAGAAACAAAGGTCAAGTAGATTTCTCCAAGAGGTGACTTGGAGCCGAGAGATAAGAGTGTGGTGAAGAGTAACATGAAATAGAAGAATGAAAGGATTCCGATTTTTTCTCTTCTAATTTTTTAAATAAATAATGTAGGTAAGGAGACTATGAAAAGTTGCGATGCAAGGAAGAAGTACCATATAGCTGTTAGCGTTTTACTCTCTGAGACTGTTTTTATGTAAAGGAATTTGTCTTGTGTTAATGTTATGATTTTGAAGTTATTATTGTCAGATATATATTCAAAGGTTCCTTTGGCTAATGGTTCTCGCCCAAGCATTTTGGGGGGTAGGCAGACTTGAGAGTATGGTATTATGTACCATGCAAAAAGCATTAAAAACAAAATGATTGTCAAGACAACCTTTCTCCAATTTTGACTCCACAAGAGTAAATTGTAGATTATGAATAA
>Ga0190354_1000012_pt1 | contig 36676 bp, 72 predicted proteins | sample 4872131213_MG_FD_163436 | JGI IMG/M metagenome (GOLD analysis project Ga0190354, IMG submission 163436) | Hydrothermal vent microbial mat bacterial communities from Southern Trench, Guaymas Basin, Mexico - 4872-13-12-13_MG | ecosystem: Environmental > Aquatic > Marine > Hydrothermal vents >...
CAAACATATATAGGGTGATATTATGAACGAATTTGAAAGCTGGATGAAGAACAAGATAAAGTACGGATTGTATGCTTTAGGCACGACCATTCTTATATACATTCTGTACAAGGCGATTAAGGGTAAGGAATGATGATACGGGCAAGGGACATTCTGAAAATATTGGAAGAATACGATGTTGAGTACAAGTTTCTGCCTTACGGTAAGTTCGGTTACGTTGCTCCGGACGAACAGAAAATAGTTCTTAACGCAAGGTACGATGAATACTGGCAAAAAATTACGTTAATGCACGAGATTTTACACATTTATTACGATGAGTTAGAAATTGAAAAAAGCGAGGAAGATATAGATAATGAGGCAAGAAATTTGATAAAAAAGTTTCCTTATTTGGAGCCGTTTATAGAAAAAATTTAAAATACGAATCCAAATAATATTTATGGTTTGGGTATACGCATTGTGGGGAGCTTTGGGACAGTTGGCAAGGTCCTTCATAGGATTGAAAAAGGCGATCCAGAAAGGAGAGGACATAAGTTTAAAGTACTGGATAATTACAATAATATTGGGAGCGTGTTTGGGAGCAATAGCGGGCATGGTTTCTCACGGAGTTACCGAAAATGCAACGTGGTTGGTTAGCTTCCTTTCGGGGTACAGCGCTGTCGATTTTATCGAAGGATTGATAAAGACAAGGTGATTTGATTGGCAAGAAAGAAAGTTAATTTCAAGGAGTTCATGGAAAGATTGTTCCCTGAGAATAGGGATTGTCCAGCACACGATTTTTTAATCATGATAGATAAGAGATTTCAATCAATAGACAATAGGGTGAGGAAGTTAGAGAAATGTGTCGCTTCTATAAAAGCAGAAATAAAAGCTAATATGAAGTGGTTATCTATCGTTATTCCTTTAATGACTTCTTTTATCTTTTTAATACTTGAGTTCATACTAAATTTGTAGAAAAGTATACAAAAATTAACTTTTTAAATTGAAATTCGATATTATTTTTATGAAGGGTGAGAGATCTATGGAGAACACGGTTAAAGAAGTTGCTCAAGCCGCCGGAACTGCTGTGTTCTTCACAGCCATGGCGGTTGTAGGTATTAAGTTAATACAGGCAGCACTCAAATTGTTGTCTCTCAAATAATAGAATAAAATCAGTAAAACGCATCGACTCCTCGCTTTTTTAGATTTTTTTCTTTTTTATTAAGTAGAAAAGTATATAAATTTAACTGTTGTATTAAAAATTATGAAGACGTTGAAAGTAGAGGACGATGTATGGAAGAAACTCATGGATATTAAGATAAAAAACGGTTACAGGAACATGTCCCAGGTTATAAGAAGTTTAATGGGTGAGTAGATGCTGTGCTTTATTTCTGGTTTCATAGCAGGAGTCGTTTTAATGATTATAATAGGTATTGTCGGTTCTGTAATAACCCAGTACATGATATACAAAAGGTGGAAGAATGCTAAAAAAGGTCGTAGAAAAGGTAAAAAGTAACTGGTTGCTGAAATGGTCTTTGATAATCATATTTTCCCTCATAATCATAATAATATTCTTCCCCGATATTTCTTCAAAACCTATGAAGCTGGAATCTTTGAACGAGCCGATAGAATTAGAGCCGTTGCTTAAACCCGTATACGAAGAAACGACGTATTACTTCACGGGAAGTATATACGCTGACCTGTGCAGGTTGGCTTCTATAATGAACTACACGAACATTTCTTACAACGACATAACATGCTTCTATAATTCTACTACAAATTACTGCCTGTGCTTGGAAGAATTAAGATCTTAATTTGATGGCGGCTCCCTTGTAGTGAGCACGTATTTCGTCTTCAGTTAAAGCACGATTATATATGCGGACTTCGTCGATGGTGCCGTTAAGCTTTTTCTGACTATTAATCAATACGTGTCTTTCTGGCCATGAAGCATCGCCACTGAAACAGCTTTTGATACCCTTGCTAATGCTATCGACAAATAGTTCCGCTGTTCCGTCTCTCCTAACAACACTAAGGTAGTGCCATCCCGTACCAATTAGATTAAGATCGAACCAAACCGCATTCTTATAAGCTGTGCCATCTCCTATATAGAGAGAAACCTTGTCATCTGGATAGAACAAAAGACCATAACCCTTCACATAGGATCCTACCCAGCCATGTTTGTCTATAAGCCCTGTCCAGGCTGAGATAGAATTAACTTTTATCCAAAGGCTAAGCGTGAAGTTTCCCTCCCCAACATCCAAACTATCATCATCCGGTATCTCCACATAATCATCCTCTCCATCGAAATATAACGCCTTCCCGAACTTTCCGTCTGTCCATGTAGCGCCGTAAATCGTGCCGTGATTGCCATATTGAGAACTATCAAGAACATATTTTCCTGCACCTTCCTGCATGTTGATACATAAAATTAATCCTGTCTCTGTCTGTGGAAGCACGGTTCTGAAAGGTCTCAACGGAATGCTAATCACCTCAACTCATCATTCCTAAGTATCCTGTTAACGTTCCGTCTGCCGAAGGAACGAACTTCAACCTTGCGTAGTAAAATACCTCAGTGAACGACTTTGTAGTGAAGGTGTTTGCGGATACTGAGTTATCCCTGTAGTATTCGTACGCTGTTGCGGTAGAAGATGTTGGGCTTACCTCTATTATAAGAGTTCCTGAAACCGTTGAATACACGGAGAACGTTTTTATATAGAAGGTTGATATGTCTACCCAGTCGGATGTATTCGTTGAACTTGCTGTTACGTTTGTTGAAGACCATAGAGTTACTGGAGAGTAATACCTTGCCTGAACGTCAACGGGAGTCATTACCGAATGATTTACAACCGCAACATCAACCGTTGAAGATACTTCTGCAACTCCGACAGTACCTCCTGTTTTCGGCATCGGGTCTATCTGCGTACCTGTCGTATCCTTTATTCCTACAGGGTCGGCACCGAAATTGTCTATTATCGTTCCGGAAGAGTTTGCCACGTGAGTTATCAAGTATCCCGTTGTTCCGTCTGTTGGAGATTGTATAACCGCATTAACAGTACCGCCGGTTTTCGGCATTAAAGAACTCAACGTTGTATCCAAATTCTGCAACTTTGCGAAATCGGCGCTCCAGTCTCTGGCTGTCTGAACGGTACCGTTTATAGCATGAAGGTTTATCATCAATCTACCTGCGTAAGGGCTTAGATAATCATCCGTTACAAAAGCTCTGTAGTAGTATGATGTTGATATACCGTAAGGACTCGTGGTTAAATTCGATGGAGTAGTTTGTTTAACGTAAAGATTACCGTTTGTATCAACATTAAGAACCCTGAAGGCAGATCCATCGTACCCAGTATACATTATACCCGTGAGTTCCGCTGGAGTTAACTGTTGCACTTCTATAGTTCCCGATAAAATCTTGTTTACTGTATCTATTGTGTCTATTTCGGCTACAACTGCAGAAGGTATTTCCGTCTGAACTCTCATCGGCATTTATCCCACCTTAATTATTCTTTAACCTTTATTTCTTTTATAATTTCTGCCTTCACTTCAACCGGTACGTCCGCCTTCACTTCAATAGGTCTATCCGCCTTTACCTCTACAGGTCTATCCGCCTTTACCTCCGGCACTTAACCACCTCATGTTCGGAAGTTCTGATATAGCAAGTAAATCATCCTCAAATCCTTTTGAATTAGTTTCCGGTATTAAAATAGCATCAACGCCTATCAACAGAGTTGCTGTATTTGCTGAAGAATTTTCTATTCCGAAAGCTATGGTTACCCTGTAGTCAATTATCTGCGGGTAATACTCGAAAAAAACATCCGGAAACTCTCCCCATTGGTCTTTTTGATGGTAAAACTCACCTACTTTTTTATAAAGATTTACCTTTACACCGTCTTCCGTGCTGTAACCGTATATTCTTATTGGGTAAGCAACCCATTTGCTTGGAATATCGAAGTACAGACCTACCTTGCTACCAGCACCAACATTGAAAACTGCACATGAAGTAGAAAATTCTCCACCGTATTTCTTCGCTATTGCATTAAGCATTTCCTTGAACACGGCATCACCCTTTGATTAAGTTTGAAAGATTCATAACGTCCCTTTCAAACTCGTTTACTTTCGTAGCCGGTATTTCTATCAAAGTTACCATCAGAGAGCATGAAGCCGTGTTTGCAGAGCTGTTTATATATCTGAATGTTACCCAACCGCTGTACCTTTTCTCCAAAAAAGGTATAACCTCCGTTGTTATCATGAAATCCGGAAAGTTGTCCCAAGTCCACCTTGCCATACCGTCATTGTCTATGAACGTAACCTTAACATTACTCTCTGTAACGTATCCGGAAATCTTGTGTATGTAGTAGTAATAGTTTGTTACCACTCCTATTCTGAAATCTACTATTTCTCCCGCACCTACATCGAAGTTTCCAGAAGCAACGTGATACTCTCCACCGTACTTCTTCACAATCGGTTCTATCAGGTTCAGCATCAGCTCACCTTTCCTTCATAAACTATTCTCACTTTAATCCTTCCAGAACTGAACTCTTTTATCACGTCCCCTGGTTTATACCCTCTTTCCTCTAAACTTTTCTTTGCCATAATATAATATTCTCTCCGCATTATAAATAATTTAGTAAACTTTCCCACTTCGATTGCCATGTTTGTATGTCAAGATCCCAGAAATCAATATAACTTTCCGGTTTGAAGTAATAACCGCCGTTTTTAAGATAGTAAATCATCTCGTCCAAAGCTTCTCTGTACAGGTTATAATCGTGCTTTTCTACAAGAAAACCGAATCCAGTAGGCATTATTCCTTTACATTCTTCATACTTATCCCTGAAAATACCTTCCCACGAAGATATTACAGGAACGTTACATGCCATTGCTTCTATGTTAGTTAAACCGAATGTTTCTATCATGCTCGGATTTATTAAGAAGTTCGAAGCATTGTAGTAGTACGGCATATCCTCGTACCTTACATTGTAAACTACCCTTACATTATCAAGTTTTTCAAAATAGTTAACGTTTTCTTTTAGAATTATTAACCAGAAAACGTCTCTGTACTCGTTAGCCAACCTGCTTACTATGTGAAATCCCTTTATCGGATGAAACCAACCAACGTAAATACCTATTATCTTGTCTTCTGGAAGTCCGAGCTTCTTCCTGCACTTTAACTTGTCCATTTCGTAAAAAATATTGGTATCGATTCCGTGATGTATAACCTCTATTTCCTTTTTGGTTTCCTTCCTGTAGAAATTAGCAAGGTATTCAGTAGGTGCAACTATGGCATCGCTTCTTTTCATGCTGTCCTTCTGAATCATGAAGTAAAGGTACCTGTACACGTTGTAGTCGAACATTGAGTAGAACTTCGTCTCGAACAACCTTCTAGGTCCTTCCAAGTTATTATCGTTTATTATCGTTACCGTCTTGCAGTTATGATTAACAAAACCGCTACATATAGAATTGTAAACAAGAACGTCAACTCCAACGTACTTTTCTAAAATTTTAACGTAGTGGTGTATTATTATTCCCATTTCGAATTCAGGAAATCTGAGCGTTAAAGGATCTTTTCTGCCTATTCCCATAGCATAGCATGCTTTTTTGAAAGATATTGGTCTGAAACCTAACCTGTCCTTAAAATTTTTCATCAGCGTCTGCACTCCTCCCGGAAGTTCATCGTAATAAAAATCAGCTATTATCCTCATTCCACCACCTATCAACCTCTTTCCTTATTTTTTCATTATTTTTTGCTATTTCTTCCATTATCTTCAGGGTTTCCTGCCCGCCGTGTCTCCTGTAGTATACCAAAAGCTCCGGAACGTACGCAAACTCAAACTTTTTACTTGCCATCAAGACCCACTTTAAATCCTCTCCAAACCTGAGCTTTTCATCGATCCTTATTATCTCAAAGCATTTCTTAGGTATAAACAAACAGTTAAAGTTCGTAAACATGTCGTTCCTGTAAGCCCACGACCAAACAGCAACTATAAAATCTTCCCTGTTATCGAAGCTAGGCGGAACGAACCTTCCCGTGATAATACCCCTCTCGTTAATGTTGTAGTAACCGCAGTAAAGTATTTTTTCAGGATATTTTTTGGAATAATTTTCCATTATTTCTATAAAATTGGAATGATATACATCATCGTGGGAAAGGAAGCATACATAATCTCCAGTAGATTCATCAACACCTCTCTGTCTCGTGTAACCTATTCCCATGTTAGTTTTGTTTCTAACGTATTTGAAATGTTCTGGAATTATGTCTTTTATGTCTAACGGAGAGCAGTCATCAACAATTATAACCTCATCCGCCTTTCTCGTTTGATTAACAACGCTTTCTATCGCACACTTTAGATACACCTTATCCTGTTCACTGTCTATATAAGCAGGTATTATAACGCTAATTCTCACGAAATCACCTTATATGAAATTAGCATGCTTGTGGTCAGGAGATTTTAACAGATAGTTAGCAAACTTGTTCTTCTCCCTGAACCAGCAGTTCCACGTGCATTTTTTTGCTACAGTATCCAAAAACTTCTTTCTTCTATCTCCCCACCACATTTCCCTGAAGCTCATATCGTGTATGTTACCGAAGTTGTACTGCGGGTATGCCTTCAACCTGCAACACGGAAAACAACCGTCCGGAGTTATTACTGCAACCAAATATGTGTATATGCAGTTTTGCGGTTCTGTTGATTGTAAGTCAAATATCCTGTTGTTGAAAGCAAATACCTTAAACTCTTCATCCTCAAGCTTCCTAGCTTCTTCAACCTGCTTCATTATCTCGTCCCATATACCCTCGAAAAGCTTTTCCCTTTTAGGAGTCATAGCCAAACTTATTCTAACGTTATCACAACCCAAATCCTTTGCCAATTTACAGAAATCGTATATTTCTTTGTAATTTTCCCTACAAACTACAATGCTCATTCCTATAACGTTTCCCTTACTTCTTATCTCAAGTATGTTCTTTATGTTATCTATAACGTCATTGAAAACATCAACACCTTTAATCTTTCTGTACGTTTCCCTTGTAGAAGCGTCCACGCTGAACCTTACGTACTCTATATCCGAAACCGATTCTGCGAGTTCATCCTTAACCAAAACTCCATTGGTTATTAGTCCAATATCATAGTTCAATTCCTTGGACCTATTAACTATGTCAATAAAATCCGGGTGTAATGTAGGTTCTCCGCCACCTGTATTATGACATAAAATTCTAAAACTACTTTCAAATCTATGTGTTTCACCTACCGATAAATCATAAACATATTCATTTTCTTTGGGTTCTATTATTTCAATTCTTTTTATTGGTAATGCATAAGCATCTTTATTGATTTCTATTAATTTTATATGCCTTTTGCCAGAAGAATTTATGGAAAATTTAGAATTGACATATCTTAATTTTCCGCCTATAAATTCAATCACACTCTTTAATTTCATTAAATCATTTTTTCCATAAACACGTACCCCATATTCTATTCCTTTAGGCAACAATCTGTCTTCTATAAATCTTTCTTTATTCACATATTCATATACACAATTAAAAATTCCCATCAAATCCAATAATAATGATAAAGTTTGTTGAAGCATTTTTGACGATGTTTTAATAATTAATGCATTTCTATGATAACCTTTATTAATAGTAGATCTATAGTAGCCATCACCAGCATACAAACCTTTTAAATATTCAATTCTACACTCGTTGTTTAAATTAAATATTATATCTGGGACTCTCTTATTCTTAGATTTTTCACCGCAGTTTATGTATTTGAATAATTCTCCTAGCCATTTTCTGCAAACCAGTATTCGTGTTTTATTTTTTTCTTTATAAATAACAGGATTTACATTAATTCTTTTCAATAAAGAAATAACATCTTCTATATATTTTTTTTCATATTCATATGGACCGAAAGTAAAGCAAATGCCGTGAATCACATTTCTGCAATATAAATAAGAACCTTCAGCTGTCCAATAACCTAATAATCTGCAAAATTCTTTATCTATGTCAAGATAGTCAGGCCTGTTTTTAAATCTATTATCAAATTTTTTCAATGAAATTCTTACCTTATTTTTATTAGGTTCTATTTTATATTTAGATAAAACAACAAAATCTCCTATTTTAGCGTTTTTTACTTTTTTCTTAATTATTTTACCATTCTCATAAAAGTAGATTGAATGATCACCTGTAACAGTTATATTTCTTCCTGATTGTAAGATTATTTTATATAATGGTTCTTTGCAAACATGTTTAAACACATTTGTAATAACATCTTTTTTTGCCTTGTCACAAAGACACCATGAATAATATTTTTCTTTTTTATCAAACGATTCTACAAAATCTTTTATTTTTAATACTTTTATTTCGTTACCAATTTCTACCATTATAATTTCATCCCCTCTCACACTATACTCTACAGCTTTTACACCAACCTCTTTCATCTCCTCTAGTAGCTTCATCATCCTTTCCGTCTCTATTATCTTCGTTCTATCGAACTTAAGACCCTCAACTTCCATACCCGCATTCCTGTATATGCAGAAAGAACAATTTAATTGGCACATGTTGCATAAATCAATTTGAGCCGTTACGGGAGCTGGTATTTCACCGTTCTTTATCATCCTTATTCTATCCAAATGATTTACCATTTTGTACGGGGAGTATATTTCCTCATACATTCAAATCACCCTTACCGTAATCAACATATAAATTGTTCTCAATATCGCTTATCAATCCCTGCCAAATAGGTATTATCCTTTCCCATTTATAGTTTTCAGCATTCTTTAAAGCATTTTTGCTTAACTTCTTCCTCAACTCATCATCCTTGTAAATTCTTTCCATGCATTTAGCCATGTCCTCTACATCCACATGGAATATATCAGCTATCAAAGGGTTTACTATCGGTTGGGTTACATTACATAATAAACCTGCTTCAGGTTCTCCTACAAGTTCTGGTCCAGTAGTGTGGTTACCCATTATGCACGGCAAACCGCATGCTTGAGCTTCGATAACAGGAAGACAGAAAGATTCTCCGCTAGAACTTATAACTAAACAATCGGCCATATTGTATAACCTGCACATTTCCTTTTCATTGAGTTTAAAGTTGGGTTGGTGTATCATCGCCTGTTTATCCCTTTCATTGCATATAGTTATGTCCTCGAAATCTTCCGTAGGTTTAACGAAAGTGAACCTAACGTTGCTTGTTAAACCGAATCTGTCTCTCAATTCAAATAAATCGATTGATTGCGGTTCTAAAGGATAAGCGTGAACGTGAAGTATTGTTCTATCCCATGCCTCCGGATTATTTTCCAAAAATATTCTGTAAGCCCTGAAAAGAGAGGGAAAGTTTTTCTGATAACCTTTATTTCTCATAACAGACAAGAACACGAATCTATCCTCGTAACCAAGTATTTCCCTTACCTCTTTCCTCGCTTTTTTATCTACCTTAAATGTATCGGAAACACCATGCGGTATGTATAATGATTTGTTCGATAAACCAGCTTCAGAAAGCATTTGATAGTTGAATTTTGAAGGAGCTATTATTATGTCTGCGTTCATTATGTTGTTGTACAATCTCAACGGTATGGGATTCGTGTTTATAGTTACATGGCACAGCCATTTACACTTGTTCATATCAACAGCTTTGCTTATGAATTTGGTTTGCTCAAGCCATACATCCAGCATCGTTATTAACAACCTTGCTTTGTAGGATCTCAAGTAATGATGAAGAAAATCACCGCACCATGCATCAAAGCATATAGGAATATTAACATTACCTAACTCATCCTTAACGGGTTTTCCTAACGTCTGCATACCAACTATAACAACCTTATGGCCGTCATCTCTCAATCCTTTAGCGACATACCTAGCAACCGTGCTGTAACCGTATCCTGCGTACGAGCTGTTAGTCAACATCACTATATTCATCTTTATCTACCTTGAACCCGAATGTTACACCAATTAAAAAACCTATGCTTATACCTACAAGGCAACCCAATAAATAAGCTATGCTATCGTTTATCAGATTAGCCCCTCTCAACATTAAATAAAACAAAATTATGCAAAACACGGCATAAATCCCTTGCTTTATCATTTCTTACCACTTTTTCTAGGTTTTTGTTCTTCAACCTGCTTCGGTTCTTCCTTAACTTCTTCCTTCGGTTTTTCTTCCTGAACGCTTACCTGTATCAAATCGCTGTAATCCCCCTTTTCTTCTTCCTGTTTAGGAACTTCTGGCGGTACTTCTATAGGTGTTATTTCCTGCTGTGGCGGTTGCTGTTGCGGTCTCTGTGCCAACGCAACTCCTATTTTTTCAGCCGTTTTCAATCCCTTTTCTATTAAACTGTATATGTTAGGTTTTCCTGAATTATCCACTATAGGTCTGTCAAACTCTTCCTGCGCAAGCTCCTTCAATGCCTTTGTTGTTTTTACTAGTTCTTCCATCTCTTTAACAATGTTTCTTTTCTGTTGCGGTGTTGCTGTTTGCTGTATCGTATATATCAACTGGTCGAACTTTTCTGCAAGTGTTTTTATCTGGTTTTTAAGTTCTTTGGTTGTCTTTTCGGTGTGCATTCTTGCCTCTTCCCTAACCTCTTCTAACTTCTTGCCTAACAACAACTGTTGTAACATTTCCTGCTGTTGCTTCTGTATTTCCATAAACTTTTCTAGCATTTCGTCGTCTCCACCGCCTTTTTTTGCTATTCTTTCCATCATAACCAATTGTGTTGGATCTGGACTTAACAACTGCTTAATTGCAGCGAAAGCCAAAACTTTGTTTAAATCTATATCACCGTTTGATTTGTTTCCTAACCTTTCCGCAAGTTTATCAACCAATGTAGCTTCCATAACTTCTTTTATCATGCTACCGCTGTTATTGCTCGTGTTTGTAACTTTTATTATATCTGCCAACTCCCTTAATGCGTCATCGCTCACGTTTTTACTGTCTTCTGTAAGCAAATTAACCAAATCGCTCAATATCGTTACTTTATCCTTTCCCGTTGCCTTGCTCAAAACTTCCCAAACCTGCTCGTCTTTATTTTCCTTCACGAAACCACCTCATTTATCGATTTTAAATACGCATCAATAATTTCTTTCGGCGGAACGATTTTTTGTGAGAATAAAGTTGTTATAAGATTTCTTAATTCTCTAATTTTATACTGCTTCTTAAATCTATTGTCGTTAATCATGATAAGAGTTTTAACAAAGAATTTTAGTATTTTATTTTCTCTTTCTAACCTCTTAATTCTCTTTCTGTTCTGCAAATAAAACAATACAGACATTTTAATTAATTCTTCTTCATCAACGCCTAAATTTTCCGCTATTCTTGATAGGTTTTTAACAACGAAGTTGCCTAATCTTAAAACCTTTACAAGATCCTTGGCGCTTTTGTCTATTATTTTTTTGTTTACTATGTTCCTTATAATTGTCTCTGGTTTGTGCGATCTGATGGCTTGTGCTTTTTCTTGTTTAGCAATTAAGGCGTCTATTTCTTCTTGACTCATACTACAATATTTTGAAACTGTTTGTCTCGTTAATCCTAGCGCATTGGCTATTTGGTTATAATTATAACCTTTCTTTTTCAATTCTTGGATCTTAAGAATTTCTTCGGGTGTTAGTTTAGGCATAATAAAAATAGAGTGTATAAGTATTTAAAGTTTATTTTTACAAAAATAGAAAAAGGGAAAAATTATTTAGATAAGTATTCGTGTATAACTTTGTATATTTTACTTAACTCTTCTTTATATTCTCTTAAAAACTGATCTATTTTCTCTTTAAATTCTGGTAATAATTTTAATACTTCTATCAATAATTGTTTTATTTTCTTTATGTCCCTAATGTAATATCCTAATTCGCCATATAATACTGATTTTAATTTTACACGTGGATATTCACTATCAAAATCAAAGTATACATACACATCGTCAATATCAATTTTCATTCTAACAACACTACCGTGAAGCTCTTCGAATTTTTCTATAACATCTTTATGTTTTACAAAAAGCATTTTGCCCCATACTGACGCACCAATTTCGACAGAAGGATCTTTGTATCTTATGCTGTCATCATTTACTATTAATTCTTTTTCGCCTATGTGATACTCGCCTTTCTTTACCCCATCTTTCAAATAAACGACAACTGATTTTATTAATTCGTCGAACCTTTCACCCCCTCCCACACAGCTTTTTTGGCTATGCGGGAGATAAAAAGGGAAAACAAATCATCCGAAGGCTATGCCAGGGGCTCTGAGTTTCCCTGTTTCCTTGAACTCTTTCCACTGCTGAGGAGTCACTTCAGTCACTATACATCTGTTTATGTGGTCTACGAAAAAATAACTGTCTGGGTTTAGCGTGTAATAGATAATGCACAGAAGTTTGTTTTGCTTTATGTCTCTAACAAGATATGCTGTTGATGATGGGTTTGGACAAAACATATCAAGTTTCTCTGCTTCAATCACTTCTATAATCTTTGGACTCTGAAGGTCGTTGTAATCATCGTATATACGAAATCTTTCTAATTTTCTTTCTCTCTCGGCTCTCTCGGCACACTCTTTACATCGAGCTATTACGCACACTTCGTCGCTGTCATCGAACTCGTCTATGTCTACTCCGAAGTCGTGAGCGAATTCTCTCACGACTTCGTCATATTTGCTATCTGCAAGCACATATTTCTCGCAGATAGCACACACGAATTTTTTCTTCTTCTCTTCTTCCATCCTTCTCCACCTCCCCCGCCCGCATGTTACTGCGGTGCGGGAGATAAAATAAAAACAAAAAATTAAACATATAGCTTATTTTAATAACATCCTAACAAAGTTTAACGCTTCTGCCTCGCTTTTAAACTTTTTTATGTGCATGTAATCCTCAGGCTCGTGATCCCACAAAAACTTTACTTTTATGCAGTCGTCATCGTACACGACGTACACTGTTAAATTTCCTTTTTTAAATATTCGCATTTTTACTCCATATTCTTTATAAAAATCCTTTAGCATTTCTGGCTCTTTTATTTTTACTTCCCATTTTGCCAAACTATCCATTTTCTCCACCCTATAATATATATACAAATACCTATTTAAATACTTTTCTATACTACAGTATATAAATTATATTTAACATGCGTTAAATTGTATGTTAAAATTGTATGTTAAAAAGAATGTTAACGTTAATTTTAATTGTTAAAATGAGCTGTTATATGCACACAACTATATTATAAAGCATTTACTCACAGTAGTTTTTTACTGTAATTATAACTGTGTTATAGTTTGTATTTTCCTGTTAACATAATGTAAACTTAATTTATATACTACACTATAGAAAAGTATTTAAATACCTATTTGTATATATATTTTAGGTGGTCCGATGGGTGCTAGGATGTATTTCATTAAGAGAGAAAACGGTAAGTGGAAAGCGATATATTCCCATTGGGGAGCGGACATAATAAAAGGACTAGCAAGTAACAAGGATGTTATAAAAACAGTATATGAAGGTAATCATGAAAAATTCAACGAAATTTTAAACAAAACGGTAAAGGAATTGATAGACGAAGAATTAAACAGGCCCGATTCAATAATATCATACAGCAACAACTTAAAGGGATTGATAGATCTAAAAGACATTTGCATTGAAGCGTATTTTATAGACAACAACAAAAGCAAATTCTTAATATATGTTTTTATATCGGAAGAAGTAAACGGGTGTGTTTTAACAGAAATAAAAACAGCGCATGACTTAATATCATTAACAAGAATTTACAGAAAATACAAAAGCTTTATCGATGTTGCTAGCGAATCTTTAGAAGCGGATGTCATTAAAAAGATGTTGTTAAGATACCACTTGAAATATAACAACGATAAAGCTATGCTATTTTTCGACGGTGAAAAGATATTCGATTCAGTATTAAAACTGATAGAACAACAGCAGGAAATAAGACAAGTTGTTTATTTTTAATTTTTTTATTCGGTGGTTGAGATGAAGGTAATAAGACATTTTGAGGATGCAATCATCGACGGAAGTATAGAATTGTACGACTACAGAGAAAGATTAATTTGTGAAGTTAAAGATAATAAAATTCAGTTCGGGAGAAAGCTTGTAGATAAAGAAGGTTACAGATTTGATTTAGAAGCTAAATTTACGGATTGCATATACATAAACGGATGTTACATGTTTTTTGATAAAAAGGATCTTGTAGCGGTTATAAACATGAAAAAGAAGATGTTTATAGTTTTAAAATTTAAGGCAAGGTGTCATTGTTGCGGAAAGCTTTTCGAGTTAAAAGACGATGATTTATTCAATGTTAGCGCTCTTTATTGTAACAAATGTTATGATTTGGTGTGTGCTTATGATCTTGAGGATTGATATAATAAAGAAGTATAAGGGTAGAAAGGTCGTTGCTGAAACGAGAAGGGTTAAAAGTTTAGATGATGTAAAGTATGTTATTGAAAATTGTTTAGATCGTGGTTTTGTAGAGTTTAGAATTAAAAAAGAATTGGAAGATTGGGAGAAAGATATGACATTATGATGGTGGTATCAATGGCGAAGATAATAAGGTGTCCTCATTGCGGTTTCGGTAGGATACACAAGGTTAGGAGAAACGGTAAGACAATAGTATTTTGTCATTTATGCGGTAAAGAATTTAACGAAGTGAAGTAAATAATAATTATGTCCGTAATGTCTAAAGAGTTACAGATAAAGAAACTTAAAGAAGTAGCCAGAAGCATGGGTGTCGATCCTGATTTAATCGATTGGGAAGCGGAAGTAGACGAAAAACTGTCCTACAAAGAAAATTACGAGAGAGTTTTACCACTAATAGAAGCGTTATCACCAGAACCTACTTATGCGAGTGAATACGAAGAAATGTTAAGGGATATAGAAAGGTTAAAGGAAGAAAACAGGAAGTTAAGGGAAAGGTTAGAAAAAGCAACATTACCGGAAAAAAGAAAATATGAAAAGATGATAGAGGAGTATAAAAAGAAAATAGAGGAATTGGAGAGGCAAAGGGATGAGTTAAGAAGGTTGTTACCGGAGGAATTGGAAAGGAAAAGAAGGGAAGAATTAAGCGAGATAGAAAGAAGATTAGAAGAATTTGAAGAAAGTGTTAAAAGAGCAACAACAAGCGAGCTTCTAGCATCGTTGAAGTTACGGAAACCGCCGGAAATAACCGTTGAGGAATGGAGTAAAAGAATGGAGATAATAAAAAAAGAACTTGAGAGAAGGGGCGTTCCTAAATCTCCTTTGACAGGTGAGTTTTTAGAACCCGTTACAGAATGGAAAGGTATTCCAATACCGCCGGAATACAAGTTTTATTACTCACCATTAGAAGAAAGGTATTACAGGGATAGCAAACCGATAACACCAGACGTTATAGAAAGAGCAGTAAGAAGGTTTGTTAAGCCGATAAAACCTGTAGAGGTTGTAGCAAAACCGCCAGAAGTATACGAGGAAATGGTTATTTTACCTAAAGCACCGAAAGAAGACATATCAATACTTTACGTGATAGATTATCTAAAGTTACCTAAGGATGTGTTAGCAAACCCGTTGGTTCAGATGTTCATGAGCATGATGCTTGCAGAAGCGATAAAAACATATTCAAAGTATGATTTACGTGATTTAACAGAAGATGAATGGAACGATGTAGTTGATAAAGCGATAATTGAGTTCTCTAAAAAAGCGCCAGGGGATATAGACAATTTGGTTAGATTACTTAAACCTTACGCTGGTGTTTAACAATGTACGAAATAGTTGTTAGGGAAAAACCTAAAAAAACGATTTACATTAGAAAGGCACCAGACAGGAGCTTTGAAGCAGGTAGTATATACAGAAAGTTGAACATGTTGCAGTTTGCTGAAATAGGAAGACAGGCAAGAGGAAAGAAGTACGAGGACGTTATAAAGGATTTTGTAACGAAAATGAAACCCGTAGGAAGGACGGTTAAGGTAAGGGAAGTTATTATAACGGATAGGGATTTATTAAGAATGAGGTTGCACATGCTGAGAAAGGGAATAACAAAGCTGAAGTTACCCAAAAACATAAAACTGAAGATAATAACAAGGCCAGAAAGGGAAGAGATCGTTAAAAGGATCGTTGAAAAGGTGCTTGTATGAATTTATAATCCGTTGTAAATAATTTTGAGATTATTTATAATGTGATGTAAGATGAAGTACGTGAAGAAAAGGATGAGGGCGAAGGCATACGATGAGGAAGAGGAAATAAGGAAGCTCACACTTAAGGAAATCATGACAGAACCTAGATGGTCCATGATATGGATGTTATTTCAGGAAAAGAAAAAACTGTTTCCAGATCTACCGGATGACCTTCTTCTTGAAACCTTGAAGCAGGAAATAATTAAAATCAGACAGATAGCGAGAACCGGATTGTTGTAGAATTTTCTCCAAAAACTATAAATATGAGTTAAGCATAATAATAATTAGTATAACACACATGATTCTAAAAAAATTACCCGATTGGGTTAAAAATGAGGTGAATTTAAGATGGCTGTAATAGGATTAGGAGATAAATTGGTATTGATGCAAGGATTCGCAAGGCAAAAAGCAATAGCAAGAGATCCAAGAAAGAAAGCAAAAGCATTCGCATTCAGGAGATACGTCGTACCAAGCGAAACAAAAGAAGCACTACAAGCTAGATTAGCATTGGCAGAAGCTGCTATCGAAATGAGAGGTAAAACATTCGAGGAAGTGGTTGCTAATGTTGTAAGAAAATGCAGTGGTAAGGACTATGGTGGAAAAGCAAAGAGAGAAGCATTAAAGAGAGCTAGATATGCACAGGCAGATGCTAATGTAGCAAGGATGAGAGCAAAGTTAGGAGGAGCTGAGTAAACGGGGTGATAGTAATGGTTACGATGAGAGAAGTTGGTGTATTAGCATTGGGTATAACAGGCGGAGCAGTAATCGGTGAAGTAACAAAAAGATTAGGAGCAAGAACAGGAATACCAGTTGATTATCTCAACGTAGGTCTTGGAGGCGCATTGATGTTAGGAAGTGATAAAATAACAAAGAATAGAGATTATCAAGAAGCATTAATGATTGCAGGTGGTGTTGCTTCAATAGGAACAATTGTATCTAAAGTTTTCTCAAAAATTATGCCAACACCGGGAGCAACATTAACTGTAGCACCGGCGGTAGTTAGGAAAGCACCTGTAGCAGAATCAACAGTAACCGTAGATTGATCGGCTCACAAAGCCCATATCGGGTAGTTTTGGCCGATACGAGAGGTGAGAATGTATGGTATTTTATCACGAATTGAAAGGTCCGGCTTTGGATGCATATAACCAAACGGTTAGAAAATTGAAGGAAAAGGCAATGAAAGAGTTAGGACTTTCAGAAAGCGAAATAGTGGTTAGACCATTGAGGCCAGAAGATCTTGGTTCATCGAAAACATACTGGAGCGTTTCAACAACAGCAGATACATGGACTCAGGTTACTAACACAACGATTGCAGACAACAGATTCGTTGGTATAACAGGATTCTATAACGGAGAAGGTGCGGGTGAAATAACACAGGTTAAAATTACAAGAGCGGGTAGCGATACAAGATACTGGAACGTAATTCCAATCAGAAACTTCCAGAACAAAACAGGTTATGCAGACGATCCAGTAACAATTGACCAGAACACAAACGTTACAATTTCAGTAAACTGCTCGACGGCATCAACAATAACAGATTTCGACTTCATCGGAGTAGTAGTAGAGAAGAGAGGACTCTTAATAAGCCCACTTTTGTAACATAACTAAACAACCGAAACGACTTTAATTTTTTTCTTTTATATTTTTAATATGAACTTTCAATCCTACACTAGTCTAATTCAAAGATGGAAAAAATACAATCCTATTATAGTTAGTAAAAACGATATGGAAAAAATAATTGAATACTGTCCATTAAAGGATGTTGTTAAGAAGGTTTACGGCGATGTTCCACCAATGTGCTTTGACCATTACAGTAAAAAAATATTCGTTTGTGTAGATAAAATACGTGAAATGACGCAAGAACTTGATGCTAAAACAAGGGAATTGTTCATAGAAGGTGCTTTCATACATGAAAAATTACATGAAAAATTCTTTGATGAGGAAAGGGTTAAGAAAGAAATGATGGAAAAATATCCAGAACACTATAAAATTCTTGAAAAAGTTATATACAAAAAAGCAAAAATTTAAATAGAAGTTTGCATAATTATTATTATGTCAAGAATTAAAGTTGAAGAATTAGAAATCGGGGACAATCTGAAAGTAATAAACGTGGGCGGTCAGGTTAAGTACTACACAATAACTGCTGTTGATGAAATATTCTACAGGGATGAACATTCTTCTTTATCAGCACAATCTGAAGAGGATTATAGCGAGGTTACCGCACTTGACCCGCCAGAAGACCAGATTTACTGCATAACAACAATAGAAACAAACAGCAACATAAAAATATATGTAAAACAGCCAGCGGCAACAAACAGGTTCGGAACAAACAGAAGTCCGGAAGGCGGTATGCTCATTGATTTAACATCATCGCTAATGAACGCAAGAAAGGTAAACATTTGGATTTCAGCAAACAATCCGCCAGCAGTTAAAGTAGTTAATCCTACAAACGTAACGATAACACCAGTTATATGGTGGATTGGCAGGAGATTTGCAGTAAGGGAATTAGAGAAGAAACCAGAGGTATATAAAACTGTAAGAATAGGTGGTATTGGTAGTTAAAGGTGATGTGAATGGCAAATGCAAGTATAAGCATGTTATATGACCCGCTTGAAGGTAAGTTGGTAAAGAAGATGAGAAGTTCAGACATATTCACGATAGCAACAAGTGGTAGCGTTTCTGCAACATCGGGTTCTACAATAACATCAGGAACTACAGATGCTTATACAGAGGTTTATGTTACAAACGTTGTTCTTTCAAGCGATTCAGCGGGTAATGTTGCATACATAACGGTAGGAACATCAACAGTAATGCCAGTAATGTTACCGGCAAACAATCCGGTTAGCATAAGAGGTAGTGTTGATTCGCCGTTATTCAAGATTCCATCAAGCACAACAGTAAGCATAGTTGCAGGTAGTAGCGGAACGTTTACAGCACATCTATCGGGAGTGAGATTCCCGAAGGTTGATTACGTAGAAACCTCTTAAACTTCAGTAACATAATATAATTATGATAGAGATATTCAGCGATAAAACTAAACTAATTTCTTTTCTTTATTTGGGATTGTCTAAAATAGACAGGAGAAGATTTGAAGAGATGATAAAAAACATGACTGATCCTAAGGAGATAATGTTCAACCATCTTTCTAAATATACGAAAAATCCTGTAGTATCTAAAATGATAAAGTATTATCTAATGAAGTACTGGAAGGATATTGAGGGAGTTATAACGGATGCAAACAAGGTTTATAAAATACTTGTTGAAAGGAGACCGGACATAAAGGATTTGTTAGACACTAGGCAGGGAAGGATTTATTTAAATTACTTCGTTAAAAGAATGTATCAGGTACTTTACGAATACACGTGGTTGTAATGCCTGGTAGAAGGGTTCATAACAAGATAGCGAAGATGTTCGGAATAGATGAAGAATTAGCAGACAAAGTAAATGAGTTAACCGATTTGGCATGGGTTCTGAATCCTAAAAAGCACAGGCAGATGTTAGGACACGACATTAAAACCTCTCCCATTATGTTTTACCTTCTGTTCAGGAATCCTAAAGCCGGCTTGGCTAATGCAATTCACATAATGGTAGACAACTACGCCAAGGATAAGAAAACGAAGAAACTGCTGGAAATACTGTCAAAAATATAAATTACTTAGGCAAAATAATATTATGGTATTGGGCAGTTTGCTTGGACTTAATAGAACGGTAGGAGGACTTGAAACGACATGCGGTGATACTGTAAATGTCCCGCAGGGCGGTAAGTGTAAAGTGATATTCACAGTTTACAATACTGGATACTTGGACGCAACGATAGATTATTCAGTTGATATACTTGATAAAAACGGCATAATAGTTGGTTCTGCAAGCGATTACAGCGGAATAACAATAGCGAAGGGAGATTACAAGATGATAGCAACTTCTGATATAACTATAAAACCGGAAGCTCCTTTAGGTCTCGGAAGTGCGAGGGTAGTGATATTCAATCACGAAACAGGTGAAGAACTGGCAAGGGCATCGTGTAACATAGTAAACATAGTTTCTGGAGTTGCAGTAACGATAGGAAATATATCAGTAGCGGTAGTATGAGGTGGTTGAATGAAAGACGGTAGAAAAGTAGTATATGTTGTTTTAGCTCTTGGAATACTGGCTGGAATAGCTTATGCGATGTACAGGAAAGAGGAGAAAATAGGCGTTGAAATAAGCAATATAAGTGTTAAGGTGGTATAATGGTATGGGTTTACGGTAAGGTATTTGATGCCGATACAAAAAATCCGATAGTCGGGGCTGAAGTTTGCGTCGGTACCGAATGCACGATTTCAGGTTCTGATGGGTCTTACTGGGTTGATGTTGAACCGTATCATTCTTATATAGTAACTGCAAAAAAGGAAGGTTATAAGGATTTCGTAACGGGAATAGAGGTATGGGACAAGGCGGTTGTTTACGACATTTACATGGTTAAGGAAGAGGTTACTAAGCACAGGATATACGGATACGTTAAGGATGAGACTGGAAGGGGAATACAAAGTGCTAAAGTGTCTTGGATGGGCGATTATGTTTACACTAACGTTAACGGTTACTACTACATACCGAATCCTGAAACCGGTAGCGGTAAGATAACTGCAGAGAAAAGCGGTTATTATACCGGAGAAAAGTACATAACGTACAGGGGTGGGGAGCTTGAAGTTAACTTTACTCTTACAAAGATTCCCGAAGAAATTAAGGTTAAAGACCATTGGATAAGCTCCGTTGCAGGAGATTGGGAAAAAAGGCATCTGAAAGATGACTTTATGGTTGGAGAAACAGTTTACTATCACCTATACGTTACCAATGTAAGAAAGGGCGATGTTATAGGATTCGTTCTTTACAGATACAATGTTTACAACGGAAAGGGGGTTACGATAAGGTTGTCTAAGGTTGATTACACGTCTCAAACGGATGGAGGACTCATTATATGCTGGGGTATTTCACTTAAGGATGTTGGAGATTTTAGAATTTATCCGCATATAAAAAATGTTGTTCAAAGCACGTACAAGTCGTTCAGCAGGAAGAAATGTAGAAGGGCTTACACGAGAATAAAAATAAAGTTTGAGGTTGAAGCCGATAGAAGCGGTACAGTTCCGGGTGTTGTTGAACTTATAAGAGACGGTAACGTTGCTTATAAGATGAATATAAACGTAAACGTTAAGCAAGGAAGACATTGGTACGAGACCGGTACTATAGATTTTATGCTTAAGGGCATACCAACGGGAAATTATAGTGTAAGGGTAAGGTTATTCGGAAAGGAAGAATCAAGCTTGAGATTGCTTAATACTTTAACGGTGATAGAATGATAAGTAATGTCGTGTTGGGATTTTTGAGCGGGGTAGGAGTTGATGAAATAATGAGAAGGATCAGCTTGAAGTTTACAGGGTTGCAGAGACCTACACCGATAAAAATACCAGGATACGATCCTGAAGGTGTCCATATGGATGATTTAATATCCTTAGGTATATGCGGTTCGGTTGCCGTTGGCGGTTTGGTTACTAAAGATGCCGGAATGGCCGTTACGGGACTATCGATGATTGCCGGTAGCTACGTATACTCAACGATAATAGCCGAAAAGCTGAAGTGATAAAATGTGGGAAAGGATAGGAGATATAGGTAAGGGAATAGCTTTGGTAGGTGTAGGTGGAGTTGCAGGATACATTTTGCCGGACAAGTACAAGGCATTGGGTTTAATACCAGCAGGCGCAGGAATATACTACATAGCAAAGGGATTTGTTGGTGAAAAGTATGAGTTTGCTAAAGAAGGGGAGTGGTATAACATAAGGATAACCGTACCTAAGGATGGGGATGCGGTACCGTGGTGGATAAATGCAGAGTTCACAACGTTAATAGAAAATCCTTACGACGTAAACAAAGAAATGTATATAAGGGGCTGGTTTTATCACATAGACAAGGACAAGCATTATTTCGGTCCGTGGGGAAAGGTTAAGGTGAAGGCGAGAAGCAGAACTTATTACACTCAATGGCTTAAGCACAATATCTATGATAGAGGAAATTGGTCTGTTATATACGGTTTATATTATTTCAAGTGGCCGGATGACGAACCCAAACCAGAAAAGTATATGGTAGGTCTATCACAGCAAGTAATTTATAAAGTTGTTACGGCATAATAATATTAGGTGTAGGCATGCCGTACATAGACCCGCAAACCAACGAAATATTTTCCGATGAAGAAGCTGAAATGTATAATTATAAGAATCCGAGAACAGGAAATCCGCTTGTTAAAATCGGGGTGATGTGATGGAGATAAGAGGATGGAATAGAACGTTTTTGTTGGGTCTGGGTGCGTTTGCAGGAGTGATGATAACTGCTTACCTGATACACCTGTACAAGGGTGGAAAAGGTGCTAGTATGTCCGAAGTGCGGAAGGTTGTATGAATTTGAGGGAGAGTGTCCGTACTGCGGAGAGGATTTAAGGGTTTACATGCCTTTAGAAACGTGTACAAGGTGCGGATGATGACAGGAACGATAAAGATAAAGTATCCTGCTAATGTTAAGTACGGAGAAAGGTTCGAGGTAGAGATAACAGTATACAATGAAGATTACAATCCTGCAAGTAAGGACTACTTCATGGTTGCTGTTAACGATAAAAAGATATGGGAAGGTTATATAAACGGTTCTTCTTCCGTTACCATGAAGGTTGAAGTTACCGCTGTTGATACTTTAAGATTCCAGCTTTACAGGTACGTTGATGGCAGATACGTTCTTGACGACGAGAAGACAATAGTGTTTGAAAAAGGAATGGACAGAGGAATACTTCCGCTTCTACTTCTCGTAGGTATAGGATTGATGATTTATCTTCTGGTGAGAAAATGAGGTTTGAGGATTTGATAGTTAAAGAGCTCGAAAGGTTGAAAAAGGAGAATCCCGAAGCTCTGAAAAAACCGTTCATAGCATCGTTCCAGAGATACGCCACGGCTGAGGAAGTTCTTGAAGGATTGAAAAGGGGTAAGAAGATTGAAGAAATTGTCTAAATTATGCTTGTTAAAAATTTTTCTGCTTCTTCGTTTTTCAATGCTTTAATCTTATTTTGCTCTATCGCTTTTATTTCAGGTAAATATCTTAAAAACAACATTTCATAGTAAATTTCTTTCGCTATTTTTTTCTTCATAATTTTATATTTGAATAAAGACATATAATTTTTATGAAACTGCTTTTTATAAGACCGGATAAGGACGCATTCCTTGAGTACACCATACTAACCAAACCCGTTTCTGAATATGCTAAAAGAAAGGGTTACAGGGTTGTTGAACTTGAAGGCGATTTAGCGGTAAGGGAAGCCGTTGAGGGAGTTATTGAAACGTTCAAACCAGATATAATATACGGAATAGGGCACGGACAAATCTGCACGTACACGGGACAGTATTTAAACAGAATATTTTGCGGTAACTGTGATGATTACTGCAATTTCGACAATACTGAAATAGTTAAAGGTGTAAAGCACGTTCATTTACTTTCATGCCTAACTGGTCAGAAATTACTTCCTAAGATGACCGGTGCGGGTTGCGAATCGGCTTCCGGATACTTTGAAAAATGGCTCTGGGTTATAGATCCTGATTACGAACCAAGAGAAGATCCTTTCGCAATATCCTTTTTCGAGTGCGATAACTACTTCATGTACAGGATATTTGAAGGGGATAGTGTTGACGATGCTTACAGAAAAACATACGATTATTATACCGCAAAAGCAACGGCATGGGCTAAGTGGTTAGAAGAACATGAGGATGCTGATCCTGAAATAAGGGCAAGAGTTCTGGCCTCGATAAAATTACTTCTGCACGACAGGAATGCTTTAGTATTCTACGGAAGGATGAAACCGAAGTTCGGAGAAATTTTTTTCTTATTCGGTATGTTCTTAATGCCGTTCGTTATATTAAAAAAGTCATAAAACTTTTCTTAACCTTTCTACGGAAAGTTTTAGACCGTCTACGTCGGTAGGATTTGGCTCTATTATGAAGTACTCTGCCCTTATCTTTGAATAATACTCCGGCGGTATGTCTAATTCTCCTATAGGATAATGTGCATCGTGTCCCTTTACCGTGTCCGAGCAGTGAACAACGTTTATCCTGTCCTTTATAAGTTCTAAGAAATGGTCGATGTCGTATCCCAAAGAATAGGCGTGTGCAACATCGTACGTTATACCGTCTGCGTACCGTGAGAAGCTTATCAGTTCATTCGGATCAGACCCGTACTTTTTATGCGAATCGAGGTTTTCTACGTTAAGCTTTATTCCCTTTCCCCTGCAGAACGTTCTCAATTCCTGTAGAGAGTGAACAGTATTTTTCACGGCCTGCCTCTCGAGTTCCAAAATCTTCCTGTCGAGACCCTTATTGAATCCTTTGTGATTATACAATGGCTTTTCTCCGAGATGAAGCGTTGCGTACCTTACAGGAACGTACTTCGTTATTTCCCTCAGCTTCGCCTTTATCTCTTTCAATGCTTTTTTCCTGTTCTTGAAACTGCTGAAGTTTATGTCGAATATCGGTAGGTGTACAAGGTATTCTATGTTATGGTACTGGAGATTTCTTATGTTCTTCATGCTTTTATCAAATTGAGGATAGTCAAGGAACAGTTCTACTGCATCCACTCCAAGTTCTTCTGCTAACTTTACTGCTTCTTCGTAATCTTCGTCGAAAAAGATTACCGAGCTAAACCCTATCTTCGAACTCCTTTTTAACGGATACATAAAACCTCACCAGGTTTTTCAACAAAGGTTTGTAGTTTAACGTGAACTGTCTGAACGGCCACGCATTTCTATCTGTGAGAACTTCGTTTATTACCGATTTGTTTCCTATAACCATCAGAGCTTCGTACATATTATGCACATACCTTCGGGATAAAAACATCGCTATCGTTCTTACAAGGTCTCCCGTTATTTCGTATAACTTTCCCAACAGCAATCTCTCGTAATCTGGAGAGCTCCTGTCTAAAAAGCAATGTATTGAACCTATTTCGTTATTACCCTTCCTTATGAGACAATAGTAATATCTGAAAAGCATTATCAATCTAAGTATCTTTTCGTAAGCGGTTCTTCTTATCTTTTTCCCGTTCTCCATAACATTGTACTTGTGCCTGTAGTTCCTGTAAAGGTAAATTCTCGAATACTTTTGTTCTAACAAATCAAGGTATCCGTGTACCCTGTTTTCAGTTCTTATGCAATCTATGTGCAGAGAAAGCTGGCATAGAGATTTTTTATCCAACATGTTCATTATCCTTTTCAACTTATCTATTTCTATGTTCTTGTTGTAGTAAACGAACAGATCTATGTCGCTGTAGTAAGGAAGGAAATCTCCCCTAGCTAAGCTTCCCGTGTATCCCGCCGACTTAACGCCCTTTACCCTGTATTTTTTGAGCATTTTAACGAACTTAAACGGAAGATCGTAATGGTACAGATTGTTTATCATTTCCATGGCTCCCCTTACAGAAGCCGTTTTAATTTTCTGCAAATCCCTTATATCAACCCATGCATAAGAATCGTGTTCATCATCAAGTTTTATGCTGAATATACTGCCGATGTCTTTTAGAGTGCATATTCCGTAGTGAACGAAAACCCTTTTTCCAGCATACTTCAGATTCTTGCGAAAGCCGACCGAAACATCAACGTCCAATCCAGTTTCTTCCTTAACTTCCCTTTTTATTCCTTTTATTCCGTCCTCTCCTTCCTCTAAACTACCTCCCGGAAATTCCCATAGACCGTTGTCCTTCCTTCTAATCAATAAAAAATTGCTCCCGAAATAAACTATACCGTATACTCCTTTCTCCACCACAACATCACCTCTTTTTCTACCTCGTACGATTTTTTGTCGTAAGAAGAGTGGAGAAGGTTCTCTATGTGCTTACCCTTCTGGAGATACGTGGGTATGCCGTACTTTCCCCTTATAGTTTTCTTTTCTGGATCGTCTTCAGGTCTCGTCGGTCCTATAACCTCGTTCATCCTTTCCATAACGTCTTTTCCCTGTAGCAAAAACATCTCTACAGGTCTTCTCTTCATGTACCTTACAAAATCTTCCCAGAATTCCTTTCCCTTGTTGTGTCCGTATATTATTTCAATTTCCTCATCCGTAAGCCATTTGTATTTTCTTGCTAAAATGCTGAATCTTACCCTTTCCCTGAGCTCCTTCATTATCTCGTCTCTTAATCCCCTCTCGTACGCATCCGGTTTAAACATTAATATAGTCCTGTCCATTCAATCACCCAGCTTTCCTGCAAACTTTTTGCATATCAATTCGGCCCACGCATCTCCTTTCAATATAATCAAATCCCCCTTCTCCACGCACTCCCATTCTCCGTTTTCGTTTTTATCAAATATTACAAAATCCTTTATAGCAATCGCATTATTCCTTTCGAAGAACTCTAACATAGTACCTGCTACCCTCTGACCGTTCTTGCAGATAACGGTAACGGTATTTCCCAACAGCATTCTGGTTGTAAATACCTTCTCAACCATTATTTTCCACCAGATTTTTGATAGCATTAATAAGAGTGGTATAATCTGATAAAGGTATTGCTATGGTCTTTTTGAATTTTGATATTGAAAGTAGTTTAGTTCCGTACGTAACTCCTTCAAGTATTTCAACGTTAACTTCAGCACCGCCTGAAGTTTTAAACCTAGCGCCCTTAACGAGCTTCCATCCCTTCTCCTTCTTCGGCTTTTCTTCCTTCTCTTCCCTCTCTGTGTAGAATATTATACTTTCCATAAATATACATTTAAACAAATATTTAAATACTTTACGGTTAATATATAAAATGTCAACTACCACCGTCTAAAGACGGTGGCTTGCAGGTGAATCATAATGCTCGCAAAAACTCATAACATTCATCCCTGCATTAGGGCGGTTGACAACGCCCCATTCCGCCCGAGCCAGCTCGGAGCGGAATTTGTTGGCAAGGTTAAGAGCACCAACCATATCCGCATTATGTTGAAAACCACATTTCACACATCTAAACAAACTTTGTGTCCTTCTATTCCTCTTATCCACGTAACCGCATCTTGGGCAAGTTATACTCGTGTTTTTAGCATCAACATAGACAACTGGGATTCCTCTTTCCAAAGCTTTGTATTCAATATATTGTTGAAGCTTTCTAAAAGCCCAAGAATGCAGAATCCATGTTTGCTCTTTTCTAACCTTAACCCTATCTCTTATTCCATTGAGTTTTTCCATAACAACAACATCTCCTTTTTTGAGAGAATCAACAAACTCTCTACTGATTTGATGGAGAATTGTGTTAACCCATCTTTTCTCTTTTCCAGAAATTTGTTTGAGCTTTCTGTAAGCAGACCAAGTCCTTTTCTTCTGAAGCTCTCGTCTAATCTTTCTGAAATGTTCTCTCTGCTTGACAATTTTTCCACCTTTAACTTTAAAGCCATTAGAAGCAACAAGCAAATGCTTTATTCCAACATCAACACCAACAGGATTATTTCCTTTTGGTTCTGGAATTTCCTTATCAATAGCTATGTGCAAGAAGAAAGCTTTGTTTCTATAGTGCAAAGTTGCGTAAGTAGGTTTAGCATTTTCGAGGTATCGTCTTTGATAATCTCCTATATCAAGTTCACATTTAATTCTTCCTTTAATTGTAGCTATGCTAACAAAGAATTTACCTTCTTTTTGCTTTATAGAAAACAACCTATTATCCAAGTCCATAGAAAGAGATTTAAATTCGTGGAACTTACTTTTATCAGTTTTGTAGGATTTCGCAACTCTATCTCTTGCCTCAATACAAAGGTTAGAAGGAAGCTTAAACTTTCTCCTAACTTTTCTATAAGTCAAGTGGTGCAAAGCAACTGGATTGAAACATTTTCGTTCCCAAGCAACTTTAGAAATATAATTACAAGCTTCTTTAAACAATTCCATAGTTTTGAGCAAAGTTTCTCTATCCTTTTCGCTTACTTTGAGTTTACATACAATGGTTTTGGTGATTTCCATATTTACATATATGTCAGAAAAGTATTTAAAGTTTTACATATATGTTATATTATACTCCGCAATTCATCCACCCATCACAGATGGGTGGTCTCCTTGCGGTGGTAAGTATGAAAAAAACAGTAAAGGAAAGAATAATAGAAGCGTTGAAAAAGAAAGACATGTCTGTAAGGGAACTCGCTGAAGAATTGAAAAAGCCGGATTATTACATAAGAATTAACCTTTACTATTTAGAAGCTAAGGGTATGGTAGAAAGAAAGGAATGGAGAGGTTATTGGGTTTGGGGTCTTGTTGATAGGTGAGTTTATGGGTTTGATATGTAAAAAGTGCGGGAGAACGATAGGAAAATATCCATTTAAGTTCGACATCTGCTGGAAGTGTTTTCCAAAATTTAACCATATATTTTGTGAAAATTGGAAAAGGTTGAGGTGATAGAATGAGGTTGAAAACCTTATCTATGAAAAAAGAAAGGGCTGAAGTTTTGTATAAGGAAGCTTTAGAAGCTTTTAAGGCAACGAAACTGCCGTACTACAGGAAACTGAAAACGGTTTTGTATCACCTGAAAAAGGGGCATAAAGTGATAGACGTTAAGGAAGCGATTAAAATAGCAGGGTTGAACGAAAAAAAAGAACCAAGATTAGCAATAGCAAGGGCAGATATGAAAAAAGTAGCGTTTGTATATAATTTTAACTGTGGTTATCAGTATGTCGAACCGTTGAAATATGAATATGGATTGTCAGAGTGGAAGAACGTGTTTACTGTAGGATATGTTTTTGATGATGCAAGAACTGATATAGAAACACGTGTTCCAAAGATACCGCCAAGGCACTTACCAGAAGATGATTTGAGCAAGTATTACATACTGTGGGAAGTAGATGAGTGGAGAAACGTACCTAAAGATCCTGTATTGTTAAAGAGAATAACAAGAAATCTGTTCTACATAGTTACTAAGTGGAATCTGACAAAGTTAGAGAGATTGATATTGAAAGAAGTTTCGTTAAGATAACCTAAACAACCTTTGGGAGGGCGTGCGGTCAGGTGTCCGGGGTTCGGCACACCCAAAGGTTGGGGTAAAACACAGGTCGAGAAGATGACAAAATATAGAATTGGTTTCGAAGTCGAGAAAGTGGTTGACGAGACGACAAATTTCGATAATTTAGTAAAACAACTCGAAATTTTCGGTTGGAAGATAATCAAAATAACAAAACTCGAAAGGGTGAAAGATAATGAGAAATGAAGAAGCCAAGATACAATTATTGGAATGGAAATTGGATAAACTTAAGATTAAGAGGTGGTTGAGAGAATGGCGGAAAATGTCAAATCAGCAGTTAAAGGTTTGATTAACGATTTGTTAAGAGCGATAAATACAACGAATGATGAAAGTGCGAAATGGCATTACAAGTATGCTATTTATCTTGTGAAAAAATGGTTTGCAGATGTGGTGATGGAGAAATGACTAAACCAGAACCTTTAACGAAAGAGAAAATCATAGCCGAGAAATACGAAAACTTCTTTAGAGAACAAGATGTCAAATCCGCAGTTCAGGGATTGCTTAAGGACATTGAAAAAAGAAAGAAAACTTTGAAAGAAATTTTTGAAAATACAATATTAATATTGTATGATAGTGGTATTCTTCTTGCAGAGATTGAAGAAATTAAGAATCTTGTAAAAGAATGGTTTCCAGACGTGGTGGAAGATGAGTAAATGCAAGTACAGAAATGTGTGCGAGTACTACAACGAATACTGTGAGCTATGCTCAAAGATAGACGAAGAAACGAGAAAAAAGATGTGCGAGTTTTACCCTATATTTTCCGATTTTACGGTAGTTTATTATGGTAAAAAAATATCACAAGGGCAGGCGAATGGAGTACAAGGTAAGAGACATTCTTAAAACTAAAGGATATTTTGTTGTAAGACAGGCGAAGAGTACATTCCCCGACCTGGTAGCTTTAAAAGGCAACGAGATAGTTTTTATCGAATGCAAGGTAAATAAATACTTAAGTAGGAAAGAAAAGGAAAAAATTAAAGAGATAAAGGAAAAGGTTAAGTGCAAATTTTTGGTTGCTTACAACGATAAAGGAAAGGTAAAATTCTACGAGGTGTGATTATGAAATTCCCTGAAGATTTTGTAAACAAAGTAATATGCGGTAATGCTTTAGAAATAATGAAAAAGATTCCCGATAACAGCATAGATTTGGTTTTTAGCTCACCTCCCTACTATCATCTTCGTAATTACGGAAAAGAAACGGAAATAGAATGGCCGGACGGAACGAGATGTCAGTTAGGTCTCGAACCTTCACCTAACCTTTACGTTGAACATCTCTCGCTTTTCATTAAAGAAATATACAGGATACTGAAAGAAGATGGAAATTTCTACCTAAACATAGGAGATTCCTACGCAGGACATCAAGGGAAAAGAGTTGGATGGAGCGATACAGCAAACATATCGAAAAGGGATTATCCGTTTCCTTTTATTAAAAACGCTATTGACGATGTTCCTGATAGATGTTTTTATATGATACCTGAAAGGGTTATGTTTAAATGTGTTGAAATTGGTTTTATCTTGAGGAATAAAATTATATGGGCGAAGTATCCGCCTAAACCAGAATCCGTAAAAAATAGATTCACACAGGTATGGGAATACGTCTATCACTTCACGAAAAAACCTTCTGGATATTATTTCGATTTAGAAAGTGTTAAAGTTCCTTATTCGAAACATACTATAGAAAGGATAAAGAAGTTCATAATAAACAGAGAAAAATTTGACCCAGAAAAGCATAAACATAGTAATTTTGGCGGTCAGAATCCTTTCGAAATATTAGAAAACGTTGTTAAATCTGTTACAAGCTTCAATTACAGGGTAAGAGAAGGGATAAAGGGAAGGTTGGATAAGAAATACGGGGACATGTATAAAATAAGCGAGGAAGAAAGGGAAAAATACGATGAGTATGGTAGGGCTAAAATCGCCAAGAAATATTTGAGAGACGAAAGAATTGTTAACGGTTATATTGATATGGATAAATTATCGAAGGATTTGAAAAAGAATCCTGGAAATCTTTGGATTACTCCGCCAGCGAGGTTTAAAGGTCTTCACTTCGCTACTTTTCCACCAGAACTTTGCGAGATGGTAATACTATCTGGATGTCCTAAAGGCGGTATAGTGCTCGATCCTTTCTGCGGTTCGGGTACAGCTTTGATGGTCGCAAAAAAGCTCGGTAGGAAGTACATAGGCATAGATATTTCTGAAAGATATTGCGAGATGGCTAGGGAGAGGTTGAGTAAAATTCCAGAAAGTTTGATTTTTTTAGACAGTTGTCAAGGGTGATTTGTAAATGTTTTGGAAGTGTTACGATTGTAAGAAATTCCTATATTATTATATGGAAGTCAGAGAGCATGAAAAGAAGGGTCATAAGGTTAAGGAAATATGTTTAGAATTCTAACCGCCAAGCGTCTGATTGAAAAGATTTAAAATAAGTTCAATTTTCTTTCAATCTCCGCACCGAGATGATTTATATCATCCCGATTTTGCAGTAATGAATATGAGTTATATGTTTATTGTTAATGAAAATTTTTAAATTTTCACCTTCTACTGCTCATGTAAAGAAGGTACGAAATCTGCATGATGTACGGCCTCTTCTTCCTGTTCTCCTCCGTATCTGCAACCCTCGACCTGTCGTTAACGGGGAATATGGTGAAAGACCTATCGCAGTAAACACATGTTTTTGTTTTGTAGGAAGTGGTTTTCATTATTGCACCGCAGTAAGGACACTGAACGTCGAAACCGCCTATCATGTCCACTATTTCCTGAATCTTCTTTCTCAAGCTTATTATCGTCTGCTTCTGCATTACCTTCTTCTCGTACTCTATCGCTCTCATAACCTCGTTCTTATCGTACATTGTTCATCACTTTAACCGAATTTATGTATCCGATTCCTACCGAAACGCTATCCTTACCTACTGCAGATACGTAATCGTAGAACAGCTCCGGTATTTTTACGTTATAATTAACGTTTCCTCGTTTAGTGCATTCCGTACAGCAGAACATTATTCCGTTCTCATCGCAAAAATAAACAATATCTCCCTTTCCTAACTCCCTTCCGCAGATCCTACACATTATTTTTTCATCCTTGTTAAGAATTATGTCTAATAATATGGCTATGTTAAATCCCGTCCTGTTGCTTTTTTCCTCTTTACTTAAATTAATTATCATGCAACTATCACCCTGTTTTCTCCTTTAAGTTCGTTTATTCTCTTTCTTAACTGTGCGTTTTCTTCCGTGAGCTTCTTTATCGTTTCCGTTAGTTTGTTTATCTTTCCCTTCAGCTCCTGTATTATCTCGTCCTTAGTTTTGTTTTCCTTTGCGTCTAAATATCCTAACTCTGTCTCTAATGCTGTTTCGAAGAACTTTGAAAGGTTTATATTCCTTGCCTTGGCTTCAGTTATCAAACTATCCTCTACATACAGCGTTAATATTCTCCTTACCATGTTATATAATTAAATAGAAATCTTTAAATAATTAATTATTTTAGTATTACAAAAAATTACATTATAATACAGCATGTATTTCGTTTGAATACAATGTAATTTTTATTATTATAATAATAAAAATACGACTTACAGGAACGTATACATTAATTACGCATTATTCCTATATTTATTTATTTATTTAAATAAATAAATAAATAATAAAATAAAATAAAATATAGGTATACAGGTTAGTTTTTTATATTTTTATTATTATTATTATAAAAAGGTGATTGAATGAAGATAGCGGTTACTTTTTCGTTAGATAGTAGCGTAGTATTGAGGTTTGATGAGCTCGTGAAGAAGAAGGGGCTTAACAGGAACAGGGTAGTTGAGAGTATTATGGAAGAGTGGGTAAAGAGCAACACAATAGTGAAGTGTCCCAAGTGCGGTGCCGAGTATTCCGTTAAGTTAGGAAAGTGTCCCCAATGCGAAAACAAATAAATACTGTGAAGAGAGATTATAATTATGGTAAGGTTGCTCACAATTCCGAGTTGGGCGATCGCTTGTGATGACACTTGGGTATGGCCTTCGTGGGATATACATCCTTGTTATATAACGGTTAAGAAAAAGTATACATACATAGATAGTATAAGGTTGTGGTTGCTTAATGGACCTGTAACGCTTATTTTTGAGTTGTATGATGGAGATACACTAATAGCAAAAAAAACAATTGAAACAACAACAGGCTACTATGCAACGCCATGGTTCAGATTGGGATTTTTAATACCCGAAATTAATAAACCCTATAAGCTTGTGTTGACTCATATTGGTTCTAATGTGTCAACTATAGCAAACATCTATGAGGATGAGTATGTTAAGATTAGGCCTGTTCAAGAGGGGCGGAAGGATAACTTCATATACGGTATGAAGTTAATTAAATTATCAAAACCTTTTAGGCAAGTTTTAAAACCTTTTAGGTAAGATAATACACAGCGGAATAAGAGCATTACAAATTAGAGAAGATAGAGTGAAATCATGAACGTTAAAATTCTGAACATAGAACCTTACGATAAAGAGTGTGAAATTGATAAAATAAAATTTCTTCCGCCGGAACAACCACCGGTTTCCGTTGTAATTCCTTACAAGTGCGGTAACGAGTTCAACGATATTTATGTGTGTGAAAACGATGAAGTTATAGTCGTAACCGGCGGATACAGCATAGGACATGCAAGAATAGCCGGTGCTTTGCATTCCGAAAACGACTGGCTTGTTCACATGGACAGCGATGCAGTTTACCCTAATGATTACATGATTCTTGTTAAGCGTTACATCAGGGAGTTCGGAGAGGAATACAAAATAATGTGCGCCAGGAGAAAAGGCGGTTTCGGTAATTTGATTTTCAGGAATCACGAGCACGGGATGGTTGTTAGGAAGGACGTTTTTTTAGACAGGAGCGTGAAGTATTTAAACAAATTATCGTCAGAAAGGAGCGATGTCGGAAGATTTTTCCGTGATGCAAAAATAATTCCCGTTGATTACTATCACGGGTTTACTAAAGGTGAAAAGACGGCTGTTTTCGCTGTCGGCGTTGTTTCCGCATGTGCTGTGGTAATGAAATTTAAATAATGAAGAACAATATAATATTATGATGTTTGACAATACAAAACCTAAGCACGGGACTTTCATAGACGTTCCCGTAGGTGGTATAACAAGTTACAGCAAAGCAGCAACTGTTGTTGTTGCTGCAAGCAATAGCAAGGATACTTCTAACGCTGATTATGTATGTGATGGTACTGATGATGATGTTGAAATACAGGCGGCTATAGATTCTTTGCCAGCAAGTGGCGGAAGGGTTTTGTTGCTGGAAGGAACATATGTTTTAGGTTCTTCTTTGAATATTCTAAAATCAAATGTAAGTTTAGAAGGTCAAGGTAATGGAACTGTAATAAAAGGAGCAATATCAAATAGTTATATAATAGTTGGTGATGGTTCTACCACTTTGTATAATATAAAAATCTCTAATCTGAGAATAGATGGAACTGACCAAACATCTGGGCACGGAATTTATTTTCGTGGTGGTAGTGCAAATAAAATAACTAATTCTGTTGTGTATAATTGTTTAATTGAAAATTGTGTATCTTATGGAATATATCTTTATTATTCAGACAACAATATAGTTACTAACAACTATTGCTATTCACAAAATACTGGAATACGTCTTGATTATTCAACTAATAACATAATAAATGGTAATAATTTTAAAAATAATAGTGTTGATGGAATTGGTATTTATAATAATTCAAACAACAACACAATAATAGGTAATTATTGTGAAAATAGAATCCGTCTTTATTATTCAGACAATAATGTTATATCAAACAACATAATTGATAGTGCAGGTACAGGTATTTATAGCGAGTGTAATAATAATCTATACATAGGTAATGTATTACGCAACTGCACAACTCCATTCAATATACAAGAACCAAACGGACTTATGATAGGTAATGTAGTATACTAAGGTGTTTAACATGGTATGGAGAATGGGAAATTTTATTGGTGGAACTCTTGACCCGATAGTTATAGACGGAAGAACCTACTCTCCAACAACTCTGTGGAGCTCAACGAATGTAGATGCTTCGGGAACTTACACATCTGATTGGGTCGATTTGAGCAAGTACGACATGAAAACGGCGGCAATAAATACAACAACGTCAGGAACTTTAACAATACAGGTAACGTTCACTTCTTCTACTGCAACAGCTTACAATTACTATACGGATAACAACGTTCCTTCAGGATTAACAACGAAATCGTTTACCGAGAACGTTTATTACGTGAGATTGCAGTTCGTTCCCTCTTCATCGGGAACAATAGACGGTTGGCTCATAGGAAGGGGTTAACTATATTAAATCACGTTAGATAATATAATTATGTTAATAGACAACGTTACGAGATTGGATACGAACATTTCTAAGGTAGTCAACAGAATGGTAGACAGGTTCACGTACAGGAGAAGGATAAGGATAAGCAATTCGGGAAGTTCTTTAACAGATTATCAGGTAAAGGTTACCGTAGATACTTCCCAACCTATAAGAGAAGGTATAATGAGAAGCGATGCAGGAGACATAAGGTTCTACGGATGCAATTACTGGATAGAGGGCGGTGTTAATACGAGTTCTACGGTTATATGGGTGAAAGTTCCTAACATAATATCTAACGGAGAGACGGTTGTTTACATGTACTACGGCAACCCAGATGCGGTGAGTGAGAGCAATATAGAAGATGTATATGATTTTTATGACGATTTTTCAACTGATCCAAACACAAATGGTAAATGGATCGTATTTAGACATCAAAAAGATACATCAACGGAATTTGTCTGGGATTCTACCAATAAATTTGTTTATCTTATTAAACCAGCACAATCAAGAGGGGTAGCAGCATTTTTAAACATTTCAGAAACTTTTGATACAGGTTTTTATGCTAAGTTTAAAATTTGGTCTGGTACAAGCACAGGAGACGGGATATCATTCGCATTTTATAAAGATATACAACCATATCAAACTTATAACGATACAACTGCAGGTGGAAGATTAGCATTAGATGCATATGATGGAACAAACCCCGTTCAAGCTAAAGGATATGATGTTGAATTCGATGAATACGACAACGGTGACAACGACTTATCTGCACCTCACATAGCCGTGACAGAAACGCATTCCTCAGAAGGAGTTCAAGACAACACACATTATGGCGGTACATCAACAAATTTTCACGATGGTGCTTGGCATACTGTGGAAGTTTATTTTGATAAAAATGGAAATCATATAATAGTTTATTTTGATGGTAGTAAAATAATAGATTTTTCCGGAGAACCTTTCAGTACATACGGTTACCCATATAGTTATATGGCATTCACCTCAGCAACAGGAGCTGGTACTAATGAAGAAAGATTAGATGATGTGTATGTCCGCAAATTCGCAGACCCAGAACCAACCGTAACAGTAGAAGAACAAACATATATAGGGTGATATTATGAACGAATTTGAAAGCTGGATGAAGAACAAGATAAAGTACGGATTGTATGCTTTAGGCACGACCATTCTTATATACATTCTGTACAAGGCGATTAAGGGTAAG
>Ga0190354_1000013_pt1 | contig 34186 bp, 70 predicted proteins | sample 4872131213_MG_FD_163436 | JGI IMG/M metagenome (GOLD analysis project Ga0190354, IMG submission 163436) | Hydrothermal vent microbial mat bacterial communities from Southern Trench, Guaymas Basin, Mexico - 4872-13-12-13_MG | ecosystem: Environmental > Aquatic > Marine > Hydrothermal vents >...
AGAATGAAATTTGGGCTATTCGCATACCAATGGGAAGGCGGACAGAAGCATGCTGTGAATGATTAGTAATTTCCATAGTCCACTTATTTATAAATCCCACATCACCAAATCCTGCACATTTACAAACGGATAGTCCTAATCTTCCTAATGAGCTTCTTGCATTCATTTTACTTGCAATATTATGACGACCTCCTATTATTTCTTGAGTGTGAGCTAAGATAGTTTCTCCTGGATGAATTTCAATTTCTTTATTCGCCTTTTTAATTTTCCAATGATTTCTTATGCTATTTTCATCGAATGGTAGTATATAGTGATCAAGAACAGTTTCTACTGCGTAATATTCACCTAATCGTACATCATAACTATTTGGATTTAGTTGTTTTATTCTGAATGGTTTTATTATTATATTTCCTTTTTCCAATTCTTCTAAAATTTCACCATCTGATAGCATCAAACTTTTTTTTTATTTATCCAAATTAGCTATTACAATAGTAGTTACTAATATTGTTATAACTATACCATAAATCAGATAACACCAGAACATACAGGCTGTTAGCCAGCTTGGATGTATATTCAGTATAGTGAAAAACTTATGTGAAATCAACTTCATTACGACTGCTTGAATGATGCATCCGCCAAATGGAATTACACTCAAACATAATGCCAAATCATAGAGAAGACATAAAGCTAACACTGCCATCAACCCTTTGACACCACCATAGACAAAATAGCCCAATACGCTAAACAAAATAGTATAGAAAAGACCGAAATAAGAAGTCCTAATTGTCACACCCTCTTCCATTCATACCACCTCCTGTCTTTATATATAATTATATTAAGAGAACAAGTAATGAATCATGTAACCAACTATCAATCCTACACTATAGTAAATCAAAGAATCATAATCTCTAATTACTTCCCATAGATGATTTTCCATTATTGATTACTCAACCTCCACTAATTTGAATTTCTTCGTTTCTACAAATCTTCTTTCCCCAATAACATTAGTTTCAAATAGAACACATTGAATATATGAAGGATATACATTGCCGGCTAAAAATATAAGCTCACATTGTGGCTCTTCTTTAACCCATTTTAAATTTTTATTCCTTTTCATTCTTCTTTTTCATTGCCTAACTCCACTAACTTGAATGTTTTAGTTTCTTTGAGTCTTCGCTCTCCTAAGAAATTAGTTTCCCTTACTTTACTAAGCATGTTCGATATCCTTCATTTTCCTTAAATAATATGAATATAATCCTTTTGATACAGAACGTATTCTTCTTTTTGCTTCTGCTGCTACATATTGGGCAATCAAAGGCATTGCTATTTTCTTATTTCTAAATTGTTCATGTCCTATTTCATCTAAAACTTTCTGTATTTCATTCATAACCTCTGCCTCTGGTAGTTCTGGATATTAGGAGCATCTCTATCTCTGTCAATTTCGATATTTTTTTCGTGTGGTACGTCTAACCGGTCTTTAAAGAAATAGGCTTTACCGCTATCATAAGACTTGAAGACTACACCTTCTCGATTTTCTTTTTTTTTTTTGCGCGGTCAAGCATTTTTTCTATTTGTTTTTCTAATTTCTCAATAGTAGAATATGAAGAGACTGCCCATAGTTTAACAATCGGTAGTTTCCATTGATAACAAAATTGATAGACTCTTGTGTAATTCCACCAACCTCCATTTATATCATAAATATCAAATACTGCAATATCATCTTTTTCATGATATTCTATACGAGAAGGACTTTTACCTTTTTGTAATAATTCAAAAAATACTATTATATCATGATTCCATTGATATTTTTCTGTATAAAGAGCTGTTCTTAGAATAGAATCATATCCAGTATTTTCAATTGACTTTAACAAATCATCACTTGCTGGTATTTTATTTCTACTTCCAAATTGAAGATTATCATTTTCATCTATGAAACAACGTATGTTAGATCCATCACGCTTCTCCTCGAAATATATTAACTTACCAAGTAATTCTCTACCGCCATAAGGAGACTCTCTTAAATAGCCTAATTTTGGATATTTTATAACCTCTTCAATTCTCATTTGAAATTAATATTAGATGTATTTTTTGATAATAACTATCATGAGTATTGTAATAAGAAAGAAGACATAGCTCATTAATACGATCACTCCGGTCATAAGTAGAAACTCTATAATTCTATTACACCACTTGTCTATCCAATTCCTTATTCTTTCGAACATGTTCTCTTTTTCCCCATTCTATTTTACCACCACAATAGGGGCACTTCATTTTCAGATATTTTACTTTCTTTAGCTTGACTCCATCTTCTTTTTCTTTTATTATTACACCAAACACTTTTCCACAATCCTTACATTGTACAATCATTCTTCTATTTCCATAATCTCTTTACAATAAGGACATCGGTATTTAGCTTCCTTAGCATGCGACTTAAGTAGCAGTTCTGATTCGCTGATAATAATACAATCATCTTTTTCCGTGATAGTTATTGCTAATCTACATTTTTCACATCTTAAAATCATATTCGTTTCAATTCAATTAAAATTGTATCTGGAGACTTTTTGTACATGTTTCCCTCGAACTGACCTACTCCTTTGATTTCAGTTTTAAATATTACTTTACATACCTTTCCTTCTTCTAAGAACTGTACAGCTTCGCTAAAATATTCAAACATTTTAATTTCCATCTGTGTCAATTTCTCTATATGGTATATCCCTTGTCTTTCTTTCATGCATATTCGAAAGCTCTACAAAATATCCTACTATTCTTCTAAATTTGTATACTTCCTTATCACCGCATATTGGACAAAGTGCAGCATCACCTAAAGTTATATGATTATGCGATTTACACCTTGTTAAAAATGTGTCGAATGCAAAATACGGTACTCCATATTTTATTACGCCTTTTACCACCTTACCCATCTGATGAGTATTCTGAAATGGACTTGGGATATTTATAAACATCATTTGACCGCCGTCAAAATATTTCGAAAATCTCCCAGTTATTCTCACTCGTTTTCCAATAGTCATCTTTTGCCATGGCGATACAATTTGATTAGTATACATCTTGCCTGATTCATAATAATTAGCATAAGGTGAATTAGTTTCTTGTGTATATTTCATATCTGCTTCATAAAGAGTAACTGCTGCTGATTCTGCAGGCACTAACTCACAATTATAAAATCCTTCCCACGAATCTATTTCAGTTCGAATTACTTTGAGTACCTCTTCGAGTTCATCCCATGAATATCCAGCTATTTCTTTTAAATCCCATACTCCTATTATTCCGATAGTAGAATACATCCTCTGAAGAGATCGAAGTCCTAACTCAAACGTAGCATCTAAATGTTGGTGATCTTTTAGAAGTTTCCTATGCCAGTCAAGAAAATCTTTTGCTAATCTTAGATTCTCTATTATACGTTCTAAGAAACTATCATGGTGTCTAATAAATATACCCGGCAAGTTAAGACTTACGACTTGATGACTGCCTATTTGCACTCCTCCGCTTCCATAAGAATTATAAAATGGTTTTGTACTCGACGTAAGTCTACAACATGAAGCGATGGCATCAAGATGTGGCAATGCAAGGAAATTATACATAGTATGCTGAATATTTTGTTCGAGAGCAAATTCTAAGAAGTCTTCATCTTGGATAGTTATATTTTCTGTTTTGAGCGCAGCTGTTATCACCGGAAATCGTAGCATTTGAAGCTTTATTTCATTAGTATGCCACTTCATCACCGATTTTTGAACAGTTAATAAATCATCTACATCTAAATCCCAAACATTATCTCCAAATAAATGTTCTAAATAATGCCTATCAAAAAACGAGATATTAGTATAAAGTGATTCTGCACCCTGTCTCAAATGCTGATTAAATGAGTAAAATAATCTCTGTAATTCATTTTTGAATTGATATTCTGTTAGACTAAGTTTTTGTTTCTTTACATAATAAGTTAAAGCTAAAATGAGATCAGGAATGCCTATCGCTCCTCGTGTACGATTTGCTACATATGATGTGAATTCTATAAGTTGTGCTATAAATGAATCCAGTCGTTTTGGTGGTTTGCTTTTGAAATGTGGATAGTATAACAGTCCCTCACTCATTATAGGTTCAGTTGCAATCGAATAGCAGTATGGTAATAACAGTAACTTTGAAAAATCATGAATATATAATTCATTTCCGTGAAGTGCAAGAATTTCTTTACCTCTATTGAACCAATCACTGACTAACTGCTTATTAAAAGCCAACTCAATACCGGATGCCAGCTGCTTTCGAATATTAGCTATGTCTGGATAATAATTAGCATTTATATCTATAACACTCTTCCCATCTAAAAAATCTCCAATATTCATTTTTTTTACATAATAGAATAATTACATATAAAAATAAATGAGCTAAATACAGCTATCCATCTTTTCATAAATTTCAATATCAAGCCGTACTTTCATCTGCTGAATGTACTTTTTTATACCATTCTCCTGAAAGCTCTGCTAATCGGATCTTCATTGATTTCTCTAATCGATTTTCCTCCTAAATAAACATCTGATTTAATAATATCATGCTCTTCATCCCAACTCATTAACATTACGTGTGTACCGAATTCTTCAGATAATCGTTTGGCAAATTGTTCAGCTTTATCGAATGTCCAGTAATTAAAAACTCCTGCTAACACTACATAAGAACCTTTACTACCCACTAATTCTTTATCACACATACAATGTGATGGATCACCGTTTTGCCATCCCAAATCTGGCTCGAATACTTCGCCCCTCTTCTTCTCAGATTCTTCGCGCATTTCCAAAACTATCTTCTTAATTCGTTGTTTAATATCATCAACATCCTTTTCTCCACTAAACACTCCTCCTGTTCGAATCCCAATTATGTTTGATACATAATACCCCATAATATCACCTCTTCGATTATTAGGAATAATTATTTTCCTTCTCTCTATCTATTTCTATAAGCGAAAGAATACAATAACCTGCAATGTCAATTAAAGTATCCCGAATTGTATCACAATTGTCTCGATTATATTCAAGATTCTTCAAACGACAGAGTTTGATGGTCAGCTGTATTCGGGTTACATCCAATCCCCATTCTTTCCAAGTTTTATGGAAAGCATCATCGTATTTTCTACCTCTTTCTGTGAGAGTGTCCTTAATTATATCTAAATACCAATCAAAATTTTCTTCGCTCATAGTCTATCATGCTTTTCAAATATTTTTATTAGTTCTCTCTCATATCTCTTCTTCGCTTTTTTCAATAAATCTTCTTTTTCTTCATCTGTTAGTAATTTGCCATGTGCTTCTACCTCATGTGTTATAGGATATACAAATAGATTTATAATTTCTTTTATAATATCTGCCATTTCATTCTACCTCCATACTCCCAATTTGCGTGAGACGCATATATTTAGCCATAGACGCAATAAAATCTATTAGGATATATAAAAGTATTACCTAACGAAAAAATTGCAATGAGAAGAGGATATGAATGTCTGGTGCAAGATTTATGCATCATCACTCAGAAGTACTATTAGTTCTGGGTTTTCATAAATGTTTCCTATGACTTCTACTTTATTTTTAATAAAGAAATCTGGATTTCCAAAACTTGTTAAATAAATTTTATCTCCGTTATTAGTTTCAAAGCAATAACTTGCATTCATACTATCGTATCTTACAACATATTGCTGTTTAATTTCAAGAAAACTATCCCCTGTATCAATTAGTACTATATCACCTTCATATATTTCTTTGCCATTCTTGTCTTTACGTCCAGTATATTGCCCAACTGTTTCAGGAACCACTAACTTTCCTCTTAAAAAATTAAATGGCTTGATAAAATATTTAAAAGCATCAGCGATAGGATCTTCTTCTATAATTAAACTACCGTATATCCATTTTCCATTATCAATTCGTTTTCCTCTAAATTTTATTTCTCTCATCATTTTCTTCCTTCTTAATTTCTGTAGGCGAATATTTAAGGACATAGCAACTCCCAAGAGGATGCTTAACATCAAAGAATGATGGATGGACACCGATCTTCCTAATAACTGTTTTATGGATAGGTATTTCTCTGTAATTAATATGTAAGTCAGAAAATAACCTTGGAAATTTCTTTTTCATGTAGTCTTTGAGATAGTCAATTATAGAAACTGGTGCTTTTTCTACTCTTTCTATTTCTGTTTCTTTTGATTCACTAATTAAAGAGCCCGGTAAATAGCAAGCTAAAATAATACGATGACCAAATACTTCTACCGCTCTTTCAATTATTAGCTCAGGACACGGAATATCAGCCTCAATGAATTCCTCTTCCCATATATTATGAATTAACTTCAATTTTTCTATTTCTATTTCATCGAGAATTTCATATCCGTTTTCATTCATTTAAATCTTAAACCGATATAATCCGAAGGAAAATATGGTAAAACTTTAAGTGGATAGCCTAAAAATGTTTGTATTGGAAATTTATGGTCAGGAGGTAAATCTAACTCATTCGCTAACTTCCGGTAGGCTTCTTCGCCAAGCACAATTTCTTCAATTTCTCGATTTTCACTTTTTAACTTATAAATATTTTCAACTATTAAACTCCTAACACTTCCTGTCATTCTCGCCTATAATTTCATCAATCAATCCCCATTCCTTCGCTTCCTTGGCATCCATCCATACTTCTCTTCTTCGTATCAATTCACGAACTTCCTCTTCAGTTTTATTACATCGTGATGCGAGAATGTCAATTACCTTGTTAGTTATTCGGTTGAGTTCGGCAGCTTCATCTTCTAATTGAGAAGTAGATTCATCTCTGAACATAGTCCATCTGCGAGGTTCGTGGAGTAAAAATGAAGTAGTAGGATAAGCCAATCTTCTATCTGCTCCTTGAAGAATAATCATAGCAGCAGCACTTGCAGCCAGTCCTTCTGCTATTACAACCACTTCTCCACCTGAATTCGATATTTCTTTCAAAGTATCATATACACCAAATGCTAAATATGCATTACCACCAGGTGAAGTAAGTCTAATTGTGATTCTTGATAACCATTCACGAGCATCTCGTAATGCTGCAATTTCTAAATTAAAGTCATCAACTGTTACCTCATCGATTTCACCTCGTAAATGTATTATACCAGCAGATAATTCTTGATACCTTAATCTTTCATACAGAGAAAGACCCTCTAATTCTTTTCTCATTATATTCCTCCTTTGAGTCTAAAACTATCAAGTGCATCTGCTATATCTTCCGCATTATCCAATATTCGTTCAAATCGCTTAACTATTTCTAATAATAATATTCTTTTTCGTTCTTCTTTAAAATCAGTCTTCATAATTTTAATTAGTATTTTTCGGTATAAATCATCACCTTCATTTTCATATTGATTGATCTCTTTAACGCAATCCAATATAGTATCATTGTATTTCAAGAAATTTGAAGAACATTCAGTAGCAACACTTATAGAATGTATAGCCTTTTCGATAAGTCCTATGAAATTTCCAAAATAAGCTTGAGCTTCATTTAGTTCATAACCCAGTTGAGACCAAGCCATCAATCGCCAAATTACTTCTTCTATATCATCTATTATATCATCAATTCTCTTTACGAAGTATCGAATATCCGAAACTTCTTCTGTCACTCGCGTATGATCGCATAGCAGCAATTCATAAATTCCATGAACAATCAAGTCTGCTTTTTCTTCTGTTTCTTTTGCTTGCACACTCAGTTCTTGTATATCTAACTTATTCACCTCTTTCAGTAATTGAACAGTACGAATCAACTTAGCTGTTAAATCTAAAAAACTATTTTGATAATCGTATCGTTTCACAAAATTAATTTTTCCAACAACATCTTTAATTTTCATCTTCTACTACTTCAGCAAGATAACTTACTAATGCAGCACATTCTTCTTTATTGTTTCTGTCCAATAACCCATCAAATAATTTCCAAAATATATGTCTTACCTGTTCCTCCTCAATATGGTTAATATATTTTACAAGAGCTTTTTTATATATTCCCATCTAACAACTTCACCTCATGATAATATTTAACAAGATATTTGAAAGCATTCCATGCTATTGAAATTGTGTCTTCGTTCCAAGTCTTCCATTCAAAACCATTATTGTTTTTGTCTAATCGTAATATCCCGACTTTATAGCCGCTATCTTTTGGATGCATGAATTCATAGGCGTATTTGTACGAAGCCAATTGAAGGAGCATTTCTGGATAGATACGCTTTGACGTCTTGAAGTCTACGATGTATTTTTCTCCATTGAATTCACATCTAAAATCTAATGTTCCTGCATACTTGAGTTCCTTGTGATAGACAATTTCTTCATTTCCCAATGCTTTAATATCATGTGAAGATTTCCAATCAAGAAAAGCAGTTATAGATGGATAAGATTCACTATCGATAGCATCAAGCAACTCCGAAATGCTTATTTCGGATTTAAATATTAACTCAATGGCTTTATGGACATCCGAACCTAAAGACGCTGCCTTTTCTTTTATCTTTTCATGTTCTTGTCTCGCTTCTGTTAGAATTTTATATGCATTTTTTGCATTTAGCTCTATCTTTCCATTTATAACATCATTTAGACGCCTACCGAGGTATTCGACAGTTGTTTTTACTGCCCATATTTCAATAGCAGGCTTTCTCAATACTGAGAGAATAGTGGTACTTGAAGGATAAATTTCATCTCCTATTTTGTAATGATGACCCCTTTTCAATCCTATTCTTTTTAGTTCTGCATCTTCTAAAAGCTTTATTTCTTCCATTACATTTCATTAGTAAGCAAACTACTACAGAAATGTATTTCGTTAACACTATATTCTGTTCCACATCTTTTACACTTCTTCATAAGTTCAAAATATTTTCTACAATTTGGACAGTATGCGATTGATAAATCTACTGCTGGAATAAGTATCAGGATAGTTTTGCATATTGGACAGTAAATATCACCTATAATCTTTTCTTTCTTTAATTCTTTCCAATATGTATCTTCTTCTATCTTTATTTTGAAACTTTCTTTGCTCATTTGGTTTAAAATTCTATTTTTACCAGTCTATTAAAATAATCTTCTCTATCTATTTGCTTCGATCCTATTTCAGAAAAACCTTCTTGCCATAGTTTTAAATAGTCAACACCTAATATCTTCATTTTTTTCCAATCTGGAAAAGTTTCATACATTACTATTCCTAGAAAAGATGAAAATGAATCAAGCTTTCGATCACGCCAATCATTAACGAATTTAGAAAATTTTTTGAATTCATCGTAAATAGGCATTGATATCTTGATATATAAGATGAATTTCCCTACAGTCTCCCACTTCTTTTTTACATCCATGATCCTGCTATAGAAATATTCTCGCTCATAATCACTATCCACTAAAGAAAACACAAAACAAAAAGGTGATTTGGTGGTGGATTGGAAGTTTTGAACTAATTGTTTAGGTGGATTAGAAAATATCAAATAGCTTTCCAAATACTCTAATTCAATTCTTACTGGTTTTGTACATTCAACTACAAACCAAGCAATTTTATTCTTTTTCATTCTTCCTTTGCTGAAGTTCATAAGTACATATTTTAATTAATCGCTTAAGTTGGTAATCTGATAGAGTACTGATGATTTTTCTCTGTATAGCTAAATGATATTGTACTATCAAACCAGAGATATAGTCATTTAATTCTAATATTTATGATTTCCTTATCTAAATGTTTTAAAAATCTATATCTAATCCTAATTTGAGAGTTGTGACTTCAGGATCTTCTACCTCTTCAATTACTACACCTTGTTCTACATATATTCTATCTCCAAAATAAAATTTTATGGCATCTTTATCTTCCCATGCATCTTGAAAGTTAGTAAAATGCCTTTTCGACGCAACTAAACACGGCACAATCCTGTTAATTAAATCTCTTTTAGAATAAGAATGCCGAGGTTCGTAAATATTGTATTCGAAAGGAAAAGCAATGGTTTTATATCCTTCAATATATTTATCGTAGACCCGACCTGCATTGTGCTCCCAAGGAACATCATTCCAGTCATCACCCCACTGCTCCCCATTCCTGCCGAGATAGAATTTAACTAAATTCCCTTTTCGTTCCCAATCAATTATTTCTTTGTTCATTTTCTACAAAAATCCTCTTAACATTTTGCATAATTTTAGAATTAGAATCTTTTGAAATTTCTATGATTTTTTCAATTGTCTTGTATAATGAAAGTAATTTAACAGCTGTATTATATCCTATTCCTGGTACACTCATAAGCGTTTGAATCCTAAGCTCAGTCCATGATTTATTTTTCTTTTTTACTACAGGCTTGGGAGTATAGTTATGAGTATCTGTTAATCGTTTGAAATAAGTATAGAAATATTCAGATGCCTCTGCTTTATCAAATTCTCTCCATATAATTCCATTAGCATCTAATGCTGCTTTTGCTCCTAGTATCGAATTCACTAATAGCTTTGGATTACGACTATATTTAAGTTCTTTTAGTTTCTCATATTCATTAGTATCAATCCACACAAAAACTCCATTAGAATAAGCTTCTTTTGCTTGATATAACTTATTCCAAAAATCTTCTTTCCTGATGCTCTGAGCGAAATCATTAAAGGTCTTTCGTTCTATTAAGCAACCATCAAAAACTATATCCCCTAACTCTAATTTTTTAATTTCTACTGGAAAATCAGATTGCCAATTGAACAGATGCTGTACATCTTTATTTTGTTCACGTGAATCTATATAAATAATTTTATTCTCATTATTCAGGACTTCTACTTCTTTTTTCATCATCTTTCAAATGACCCTTGTTTTCAAATGGATTACGTAAGAGAACTACATCTGGAGCAAGACGCGATCGAACTTCTGCACGAGTTAACATATATGGAGAATCCACGCTATCTACTTTAACTTCAGGAAAGGCGTAAGAGCCATACCACAGTGGTATATCATTATAGGGAACTTTATTATTCAATTGCGGTTCTGGTTTATCCACACATTCAGGACAACGAGTTGTTGCATAGGTTTTATTGTTTTTATTATCATGAAACAACACTAAACAATGAGCAGTCCTACCGCATAAATTACATAGAGGATAATCATATTTAGTCATTTTTATTTTAGAGTCCGAAAATCCTAACTTCATATATCTATATTATTTCTATTTTCGCTTGATGAGACTGCTCAAAATATTTACTCTTACCTTCAAAATTATATAATGTGGTATCAGCCATTACTTGAATCAAACTTCTGGTGTCTTTTGCTATAAGTCTCTCGGCTCTATCTTCATACTCTATAATCAATATATACTCATCTTCGTTTTTATAAATTATGAATTTTAGCATTTCTCTTACGCCTCACTTTCTTTAAAAAATCTGCTATCTTATCCCATTCATTCCAATATAAAAATACGACGCTAATATCATTTAGTGATCTATCATCTATAATCAGCTCAATCAATTGATCAGTAGCCATTACTGAAATATCAGTATTTTCTTTTCCTTTAAATTTAAGGATTTCTCGCATATTACTCCTCGTAAATAATAATATTCGTCAGCCTTGATTTTCTGATTCCAATTTTACATTGATAATCTCCTTCACAACTCTCACAATGTCCATCTACTGTAACGAATCCAATATCGCTATCTAAATTATTTGGTACATACTCTCCAACATCTATGAAACTACTCTCATCAGAAACAACATAATACTTCAATAGATGATTTTCAGTATTACAAAAAGGACATTTGTGTTTTACATGCAGCCATAACCACGACATTTATTCATACCAAAGTTCTTTGATTTCTACTAAACCCACTCCAAATATTATGAATATCCAAGCAAGAAACAATGGAAATTCAGTATCCCAGTATTTTAGCATTAAAACTATTCCAAGGATAGTAATAATTTTCCCGAGATATCTAAATGGAAAATGTTTCCATGTCATTCTTTAATCATGATATCCTTTAAATAATTATAAGTACGAGCTGGTAAGTATTTGCGCAGGATGTTAGCAAGCAATTGTGCTTCTCTCATGAAGACTGAATTATGCTGATAACTGAAAAGCATTGGCGAGATTCTTACGTAGATATCTTCATTTAGTAATCTTGTTCCTGTTATTTGGAATTCCTGAGTCATCCATGTCCTCCTTAATTTGTTTTATTTTGTTATTTATATCATTTAGAGTCTTAAATGCACTATCTAATTTATTCTCGATTTTCTTTATTATCTTTTCTACCATATATCGGTTATGTCTGAGAGGGATTTGGTATTGGATCTTTATAAATAGACTTAATATCGAGATCATCATCAAGACTCTCTATCAATTCCATGAGGCTTCTTTCATTTGACTCCAATTCTTTCTTCGTTTTTCTATAATCTTTACAATACCTTTGAAGTTCTTTTATTGTGCTATTTATCAGCATCTCATTATCTCTTAAATCTTTAAGTAATTCCACTCGTTCCCAGATGATATCCTCAATCTTTTCTTTAAACTCATCACTCAACCTTTTTTTTTGAACCCATTTTTTTTTCATTCATATTCGTTTTCATCTATATAAATTCTCAATATCACATTCCTTTTCGATAGTCTCCACTAATTCATTTACCTTTCGTTCATTCAATTCCATTGCACTCTCTATTTTCTTAATCTCCTCGTAAACATCTTCAGCTTCGTCTTTTATATCTTTCATTTGTAATTGCAATTCTTCTAAATTTTGGCGTAGTTCTTTACGTTCACGAATAAGTTTTAAAATTTCTTTCATGATTTCATCCTTCTTATTATCTCTGAAGCCCATTAGTCTATTCAATCTTGCTCTTAATTTCATCCAATATTGTTTTAGCATCCATATTACGAGGTCTTTTTATTGTACATGAATACTTGATTGTACTCTCGCTACCTATTTTAATTCTTAAATCTATACCTACTTCCCGATAATCTGTCGAGGGAACTTTAACTTCTTCGCGGTTTTCTTGTGGATATTTAACATATAGATACTCTAAACCATGAGTGTCAAAGATGCTGAGTATATCTGTATGAATTGCAGGCTTTTCACCAGGCGCTCCTATATACACAAAACGTCTTGGTGGTGGAGTAACAATCGCACGTGGATAAGCATGTAGACTTTGAATCCATGCTATTGCATACTTTTCCTTTTCATCCACCTTACAAAGGTAGGGAACATTGGATTGCGGAGTGGTAGGATCAGCGCGGTGTAATATAGCTATCTTTCCGTTAGCAAGTCTTGAAATCCAATTCTTATCGTCCTTATCTCTATGAAATACCAAAACCTGAGTATCTTTATCTTCCATTTTTCTTATAACACATAAATATTTTTACGTTCACTTTTTAACTTGAAAAGATAGGGTTTAACATATACATTATTATCAATATCTATACTCAGAAGGACGGCACCTATATCAGGTTGTCTGAAATACCATCGTGTAACGAACCTGCCTTTTCTAATCGCATTCCAACCAGGAATATAAATAAAATGTTTACCATAGATCGCAAAATAACTAAAGATATGAAAATGTGCGCGTATAATCACAGAAACTTCAGGCATCTTCAGTAAGTGCTCAGTTAGGATAGCATTGAACACATCCTGATTCATGCGAGTGCCTGTGTAGATGGGTCTTGATCCTATACCATGTGCGATATTAATCACAACATCTGTACCTTTCAATCGAATATTACTTATAGCACCGCCAAATTTGGCGTGTAGAACTTCTGCTAGTCCTCTATCTATATCATAATCAATGGAAGAGTGATAGCGACTACCTGTAATTACTACTACCTTTTTCCCTTTAGTTAATGGTTTTAATAGTTTAATTGCACACTGAAGTTGATCATGTAAATCACAATCAATCACATCTTTACCGAAATCTTTTGAACCCAGTCCATGAGTAATATCACCTAACAAAAATACGGCTTCATAATCTGGTAGTTTTTCTTGCAAAAGAAGCCACTTTTCATATAATTCTTCCTGTAACGGAGATAATTTTATCTTTTGACCTTCTCTTGTAACAAAATCCGGATGCCATAATCCTTCTGTACTACCGCAATGCAAATCTCCTAATAAAAGAATATTTCTCATAAAATAATCTCATTTACTTTTTCATAATCTATTTTTATTTTTTCTTTTGTTAATCCAAGTGAACTTGCTTTCTTCTGTATGGCATTGATAGTGCGATGAGGCAAGTGTCGTTCTTTAATAATCTTTGCAGTAATATCAGGTTTCTTCCATAAGGATTTTAATATTTCTATTTCCTCTTCACTCCAAAACATTTTTTTTTTATTTGATAATACCTACCTCAATATTCGTCTCAAATAACCAAAGGTGCATTCCAGCAAGTGCGTCTTCAAGTCTTCGATCACGTCGACCGACTTCACCGATTTCTGACTTATAAGATACTTCATAACCACTTGCATTTTTCGAAATAGAAAATAAAAATAATCTCCTAAGAATGTGATAGAATGTGGCATTTTTTCAATCAGTTGAGTGCTTGTATAGGTAGACACCCTTTCTTTAATTCTGGAACGATGTTTTTCATAATCGTATTCACCTATTACGCAATCACTATATCCATCATCCCATACACGCCAATAAAAAGGAGTAGGGTACTTTATATTCAGTTCTTTTAGTTTTCTTGCAAGTGCTAAAGAAACAACAATATCTTCGAGATGATATTCCGAATACATTTTTTTTTTCGATATTTAGTTTGCATTGATCCTGTTATTGTCTTATATTATTCTTGATTTATTTGTTTCTCCAATTCATTTAAGCGCTTCTTCATCTGATCAATATTTTCAAAGGCATCATTAAGGAGTCCATCATGAAGTTTGCTATCTTCTTCCAAATTTTCTATGCGTTTTACAAAATCTTCTAAGTCTAATGGAGTTATAACTTCTATTTTCATTCTTTTGTCTTTATTGTTTTTTCATATTGCTTTCAGCTATCTTTAATTCTCTTGATACATCATCACGGAGTTTATACAATCTCCTTTCTATTTTTGGAAGACAATTGAGAATATCTGTAAGTTTTTCATATTCATATTGTAATAAATTAACTTTCATAACTGTTTTTTGTTCATCAGTGAGATTTGCAGTAGACTTATTTATTTTCTGGAGAATATCTTCAATAGTTATTATCTCTATTTCATGACCATCTATCTGGCAAGTCATTTTTTTTTACATCAAGAAATGTTTAATTTCATCTTTACACATATCGCAGATTTCACCTTCTTTTATTTCTCTCCCACAAGCACGACAGACATTTTGTTCCTCACAATCAATGAGTCTATAATAATTCAAATAAGATCCTTCGAAAGGCTTATCATGCATTGAATGAGGTACAAAATATACTTTACGTTTAAATCTGTCTATACTTACTATTCTACATCGAAGATTTGACCAGAGTATCTCATCATCCTCTTTCAACTGTTCCAATTTTACAACTTCGATTTTTGCCGTTTTAACTATTTTCATTTTAAGTATCTAACTCGGCTTCTAACCAACAATCTGGACAAATTTCCCAAACCTCTGCAAACTCACAACCCATATCATCATTGCATTCATACACAAATTTCTTACCGCACAATGAGCAACTTTTTTCTATTTTCATTTCAACTGTTTTCAGATATAAAACAATATTTCAATCTATTATAATTCTATCTCCGGATAATTCATTCTTCATTAGTGTTCTAAATGGTTATATTTCCTTACTTCTTCAACGAATTTCATCATTTCATCCCAATCTTTCCATCTCAAAGAAATTGAATCTGTATCTTGATACAATGTTACTCCATCCCATGCAATAATAACATTCACTCCATGAGACAATTTAATTATTTTCATTCTTCTTCATCAATTTCTAAATATAAAATATTATTTCTAATTTGCCAGCTTTTTATTTCTGGATGGTCAGTGAGAAGTCTATGAATAATTTCTATTTCTTCTTTTGATAAAACTCTATCTGCATAATTTCCAAATATTGTAAAAGCACTACTGATTTCATCTTCATTAAGAGCTCTGTTATAGACTTCAACGCTATCGAATACCACGTTTCCGTCATAATAGCCAATTAAATGCCATTCTCCATCAGCTGGAATTTCGATATTATCATCTCTACCATTGAAATTAATACGAATTTGAAGATTTAGTCCTTCTTCATGTGCTGTAAATGCATTTTGTTGTTCGCTCATATCCATTCTTCTTCAGATGCAAAATAATGCGATTTAACGAAATGTTTTTAAGTGGGTATAGTAAAATATCTAATAAACGAAAAAACTCGTATGAACATTAAATATGTGCGTCTGATACAGTTTCTTATATATAGTCTGTGAGTAGTTATTCATCTTCATCCATTTCTTCCCGCATATTTTATAATTACCGTCTGAACGAAGATATAACCTTATCCAACTGTCATCGTAAGGGAGATAGGTTTCAGGAACATCAAAGTAAGCAAGTCTAACATTCGGCATACGAGGACTTAAACCGTATAGTTCTGCAACTCGATAAGGGAGTACAAAGTGAACATCTCCATCTCTACATTCTACGTAACCACCAAAAACAAGAAATTTTTCTTTTCTTTCATTCTTGTAATAAACTTTTATTCCACTCTATTCTTGTACCATCACTCGTAATATATACATCAGCTACTACCGTATCCTTTGCTAAATCACGACAGCCCCATGCACTTAATATTGAATGAGTCATTGTAGGTGTCCGCTCTTTAGCTTCCATGAAAAGAATCGTTTTTGCAATATATTTGCTCTTACCTCCAAAAGGAGTAATATCACTTTTCTTCTTGAATGGTGTAGATGTATTCATCTCTGATGCCATTTGATTTGTCACAATAGCAAAGCCACCGGTTCTGAAACACCATTTTTTGAGTGTTCCAAATATATCCGCCATCATTAATAGGGCTTCACCTCGCTCCTTCATTGACATCTCTGCGAATGTAATTAGAATAGGCATACCGATAGAATCCAAAATTACGATATCTATACTGTCATCGAGATTGTCAACGAGTTCTTTAAGTGCGAGAGTATCCAAGCACACAACATAATTATCACCAAGCATCAGTCTATCTTTTGCTGAAATGTTGCGCTCAGTATCAATATACAAAGGAGTATCTCCTTCCATCATCGCCTCCTTTGCTAATTGGGTTGCAAGTTTTGATTTTCCTGCTCTTGTATCTCCGAATATTTGCACCACATCTCCATCACCGAACAATTCGCGCATTAATTTTAAACTCTTAAGTTCTTTCTTACCTTCTGTAAGACTCTCACCAAATCTCTTTGTTAGTTTCCTTTCTTTTGAGCGTTTCTTTGTAAATTCTGTTTGACACTTATAACATAGTTTTTTACCACCGAAAGCTTTAGGATTCTCTTCAAGATACTTTATAACCTTTTCACTTAACTTCTTTCCACAATTTTCGCATTCAACTTCTGATTCCATTATCCTACTACTCGATTAACAACTGATTCTATAACCGCTTCAGGAACCTCCAAACCTTCTACTTTGAGATATTCTTTGACCCACAAAGATACATTCTCTTTTGGAATATTTCCACTGGATATTACTTTTTTCACTATATCTTCAATCTTACTCTCATCTACTATTTCTGGTTCTTTTGCAGGCTTTCTATATACGACCTCATAGTTATAATTCCCCATACTTGTGATCGTAAACACACTCCCCCTCATATCAAGAGGGTTCCCACCAGCATTCTCTACAACTCTCCACATCTGCGTTGCCAATCCTGAATTAAGCTTGAATGCTTTCTTTCTATCATCCTTCAAATCTCGTACCAATATCTGTGGCTGTGTCCAATCTACCGTCCTATCATCCAATCCTGTTTCTCCCTCATATACCTGCGTAAAAGTGTCATCAAGAATCTCTATGTGTATCTCTTCTCCTCTGTTTTTAGGTGGAAATATAAATCCTATTCTTTTCTCACGCTCTTCTACTTCTCTTCTTGCCTCTTCAAATACCCCTCTATCCCATTTTCTTGCCATTTTTAATTCATCCCTCCTTCAATAATATTTAGGTAAAAATTTATCTTTTATTTTAAATAAAGGTATTCTTATTCTTTTACCTTCTAATAGTTCTCTCATTTCATCTAACCTTAAAACATCAGGAGCTAATGCTGAAGTTACATAAGCAATATCTCCTGAGTGCCATAAATACCTGACTGGTTTTTCCCAATCTATTTCGTTTCGCGGTATATTGACTATCTCAAATCGAGTATTCTGACAATGAATGCATCGCCATAATTCGTTAGACTGACATTCATGAAAGGTCTCTTGTTTACAGTAATTACAATACATTTCTTTTACAATCATATTAAATCTTCCAAATTTAGTATTTTCTTTTTTCTTAAAGGACATGATGGTAAACAAATATCTTCTTTACATCTAATCAAATAGTTTCGTTCCATAGTATATTTGATTTGGTAAGCTGTTATATGACTATCGAAATCAGACCATCCACAAGATTTGCACGCATTATAAATTTCGTTAAAATTCAACCCTCGTTCTTGAAGGATTTTGACATACATCCATCGTATCTTATGATCAACTTCTGCTTGTTTTACTCTTTTAAATATACATGGTGGATTGAATGATGAAATATTAAAAGGAAATCTTACTACATCTTTAGATAGATTATTGATAATACAATCCTCTACATCCTCTTTATCTGAAGAAAGATAATCATAAATATTAAGAAGTTTACCTTCTTGTTTTAGAAACGTTAAACATAATTTGCCACTTTTAGGATTTACTGTTCCTGGTATTCGTTTCAATCTTCGTATATCAAAACAATGAGTATCAATAGTTTTAAGTTTTAATTCTGATTGTAAATATCTACCAAACTTTCTAAACGCACGATTGCTAACAGAAATAAATGGATCCAATTCTATCAAGATATGAATGCCCTTGAATCCTGATATATCACATGTATAGTTTAGTTTTTCTTCTTCTAAGAAATTTAGAACTTTGGCTGCATCTTCATTAACTAATTTATCTTCACCGTCCAAGTCAATAAAGAACCAAATAGGAAGTATATTACCTGCATCATCGAATTCAGCAATACTCAAAAAACAATCCCGATAACCATTATTATTTTCAATAGCCTCGATTAGTTCATCTTTGTTTCTGACTTTAAACTGATTAGGGTTTCCAAAGTAACGATAACGATATTTTGAAAATGACAGGAAGTTTCGCATATCATCGTTTATTGATTTTTTAGTGATTCTCGTAGCGAGAGTAGCCATTTATTCCTTTCGTGTACCCGATTTACTTCTTCAGCATATTCTTTTTCATGATAATCTATATCATTCAAAGCTTTTTTAATTTGCTGCTCTTTATACTCTTTACCTGAGAGGCGCTGAGGCATTTCTGGAACAAAACAATCAAATTCAATACTTTCTACTAACTGCTGAATCATAAACTGTTTAAGACTCTCATGTTCGATAGTTGGTGGCTTCCATTTCTGTACTTTAGAAAGCATATCTTCATATCGCTTACGAATTAGTTTATTCTTCTCAATAAATTCTTCTCGCCTTTTTAGGACTTCTTGATAAGCTCGTTCTGCCTCTTGCTCTGCCTTTTCTTCATTCCATTTTTTAATTTCTTTCAATCGCTTTTTTGCTTTTTCCAGTTCCTTGAGATGATAATCCGATGGTTCAAATCGTTCTGGAATGGGAGTATCTATCGACTCGTCTCGCATACTAATCAAAGCACCAAAAGCTCTTGCACACCTCAATACAAATTCTTCAAATGTTAAATCTTTACCATCATATAAATCTAATGTATAACATGTAGGCATATTAATTTTCTTAACCAGTGTTTTTAATGATAAAATAGTATATTTTTAAATTTAGATATCTTCTTTTACGACTTTCCAATTGTTCAATTTTGCATCTTCTAAGAAATCAATCAGTGTATATTCTTCAGTTCCTACAACCAAGAAACCGAGATGGAAAGTATCAAAACATCCCTCTCCATCCAAATATTTCTTGAATTCAATCTTACCTTTGCGACAAACTTTCCCGCTCTTGTCTATTGCTTTTATAGTTTCTCCGACTCTATATATTTCCTGTTCGATTCTTACTCCATTCTCTACCAACTCTATTTCTTCCATCTTCTGTTTGTGCTTTTTCTCCTCTTCATTCCACTTCTTTAATTAATTCATCAATACACTTCTTCACTTCTTCCCACTCCTCTCTATATAGATAAATGTTGCCGAGTCTAATTGTTTTTCCACTCTTCCTGATACCTACATCTTCAATTTCTATTAGACCATCAAGTATTCGTACTATTATTTCCTCTTCGGATTTAAGAAATCCACTAATTTTCTTTTCTTTTATTATTTTCATATTCGTATTTGATTTTAATCTTCTGACAATTATATTGACTTTATTCCACGTTTCCCAATCCAGTCTTATCCAACTATTACCAGTGAATACTGTACCACGTTCCACTTCAATTAATACATCATCATCTTTTACTACTATGTCTATTCTTTCATTATCAGTTTCGATTCGCTCTTTTTTATAAGACTCCTCTATATCCATTTTAGAATCAAGCATACTGCATTCAGTTATTCTCTTTTTGTCCCTCTTTTTTTTTCTCACATCCACTTCAATTTTAATTATATATCCCTTGTATTCATATACCTCCCGAAATAGTTTGCCTAATGCTCCTTCTTCTTTTATTACTCGCTCTGTTATATCCAACATCCTGTCTATATTAAGTTTGAGCATCTCAGAGAGTAATTTTCTCGCCACACATTACTAAATCTGCCATTACATCCCGAATATCACCGTCAGCCACTACCCTCCCTGTCCTAATCCAGTTCCGAAGCATTCTCTGATCTACCCTCTCATAATTGCCTCTTCTATTCAATACAAACACGCCTGCTTTCAAGTAGTGCCTCAACTCTAACTTTCCCAAACGATACTGCACCAAATTCCGTCTCCTCCGTCCAATACTAATTCCATTCACTTTTCGTTCATTAGATGCTTCTCTTCTCTTTCCATTTTTCATATCTTCATACCACATTTCCTATCACCTCTATTCTCCATTTCTATCATCCAATCTGTCTTCATGATATGCAGTAATGATGTCTAAAATGCGATCAAATATAACTCTTTGTCCTTCTAAATATCCTTCATGATAAAACTTTAATAAATCCAATTCTGTATTTTCTTGTAACCGACGACGCTCACCGAGTTCCTCCTTTATGCGATGTTCAAGTTCCTTTAATTCTTTTATTAATTTTCCTTCTTTCATATTTTTTTATACCTCCTATAAGGATGGATGGGGCAGGAGTCGAACCTGCATTCCCGGACAGAATTTGATGATCGGACTTTCCATCCTCCTACCAGAAGGTTTTCACCCTATCTCTTTAATAAAAAAGAACACGAACAATGTCCGGATCCTACCGTTGGACGACCCATCCCAGATACTTTTCTTAACGCCTTTATGGACATATAAAAATATAAAAAAATCATATTTGAATGCAATTTGAAATATATTTCTCTATTAACTCTCGATGTTCATTCTTGTCGCATGTTGTAAATTTCCTGTGTATATCTCTATCGATGAATACTACATGTACATCATCAATATGGTGTGCTTCTGTATTGGCTCTCTTTTCATTCAGTGGTTGAAATCCATATCCTCTTTGCCATGCACTATACTTTGAAAAAATATAAGGGGGTTTAATTACCCCCATTTGTATAAGACTAATCAATTCACTAAAGCTTCCCCGCTTTCTCTGTCTTCTCCTTCTTTTCTTCAGGGCGGAACTACCCAACCCAGGGCAAGTTCTTCTACACCCGTTCTCTTGAACGGGAAGTTCAGGTGAGGAGGCTTTCACCATACTTCCCTTGCCCTTGGTGGACTCTTGATTTCCACCTTCCTCCAATAGAGATCCTATTGTCACAGTTTTTTTATTACGATTCATTCGATTAGTGTTACTCATTCCTTTACTGGTCTTTCTGTTATCCATTGCCATCTACCTCCTCTTTCAACTTCTTCCCACATTTTAGCCTGTTCGATTAGAGATAGTCTTAAATATCCGTTTCGCTGTGCTGCTTTACGCTCTCGATTTCTTATCATTTCAGCTTTACGTTTTATCTCACTTGCTTTCATTTCTGAATTTATAGCCAAGTTATATAGATGAATCATCAGCTTTCGATATGGTGATTTTAGATTTTTTTGTTTCTTTAACCATTTCTGAATTTTTTGTAGTTCTTTACGCTTCGCATCTCTTTCTCTTAATTCATTAAAGCGTTGTGATTGTCTATTATAATATCGTACTCTTTTTTCACTTTGAATTAAATCCATAGGCGGTTGATGTCCTATTTCATTCCATAATGCATAATAAGCTGTTATTTCTAATCGTCGTTGATAATCTTCTTCACTTCGTATTGGATCTTCCCAAAGCACATCAATATTCCGGAGATTGTCTGGTATACCGTTTAACATATACTCAATTTCTTTTCTAATCATCTTTATGCACCTCCTCACGCAATTTGAAGTACCATGACTTTGTATCTATTCCCTCCTCACCATTATAGGTATCCTCCCACTCTTCATCAAAATCTTCACCATAATATGTATCTTCCTTATCATCCATTTATAGTCTCCCTTTCACGATCACTGAAGTACCATCTTCACATTTACGATACGTGAACATCTCTCCATTTACATCACTTCCTATTTTCATTTTTATAATGCTCAAAGAAATCCAGCCATTGATCCACCCAATCTCTTTTTCTCTTTTTTTGTATTTTTTCTATTACCTTTTTTTCCATTATTGCCTCCCGATACATGCTTACGGATCATCATCGCAGTACCATCTTGACAAGTTCGATACTCAAGAATTTCTCCATTTTTGAAGCCTTGCAAATGCTCTTCAAATTCTATATAGCGATTTATTCCAGTATTTACTATTTTTGCTCTAAGTGTTGAGTCTAAGTCATCTGCTCCCTCTCTTTCCTCCTCGGCATCTTGAATTGTTGCTCTCAAAACCTTGCTTTCATACCTTTTTATTTCAATTAACTCAAATCTACCACCCGGCTTATTTATTACGCCCTCGCCGCTTTGGGCATCAATCTCTTTATTCATTTTCTTGTATAACCTATCAGATTTTTCACTATATAAAACATGTGGTTGTTTTGGTAAGAACCTTAGGTAAGTTTATATCCTATATTCAAGTTTTGTTCCACAATGTTTGCAGAATCTTCCAGCATCACGAAAACTAAATGAATGCCTGCACGAGGGGCAATATGGAGTGAGAGTGCCGTATATACGATATTCATGTTCAAATGCTGCATTTTCACAATAACGATATAATACAAGGAAAAGTGCAACACTATCTGTATTATTATCCCTAACCGAAAATCCCGTCACTATTGTATCAGTCTCAGGAGCTTTGATTTCACCGATCGTAGGTGTTACAGTTAGTTTTATGCCGTATACTTTTTCCATCCCGTTTGCAATATCATAAGGAGTTATTCCTTTTTTTGTGCTCCTAAACTTTAAAAGATATTCCATCCTTATCACCTCCTTTTTAATTATTGTTTTACTCTATATAAAACATGTGGTCATTAAAGTAAGAACTTTAGGTAAGTATTCCAGATACTTTTGATGTTGCCTTTATGTAGCTTGTGAAAATTTGATAATAGTATTGCTTGATTTTTTTTTGAACTAAAACAATAAATAAAGAGAGTAAAGGAGAGAAAAGAATAAATATAAAAAACCTATTCCTCTTTTTGTGCTATTTTGTTGAGCCACTCGATCACTCCTTCGTAGTCGTCTTCTTGGTATACCCTATTTTCTATTCCATAATCCAAGTCATCTCCCCAAGTTCCCAAGGCATATTCTGCTGCTTTATTCTCTTCGTCCACGTGTATGGTTAATATGACTTCTGCATCTTTTGCTTCGTTGTCGAGCCAGTCATGTATGTCAAAATCTCCCACTAGATAGTCCTTGATCAGCTCTTTTTCGTTTGTTTCAAATTCCCATACCCCCTCGAGGTTTCCACTGTCTATTTTATTGCATATCTTTTTCCATACCTCCGGGTTTTTTGTTACGTGCTCCCCGCCTTGCGCCTCCTTTATATCTTCTGTGGTGTTCATTTTCTCCATCACCGATTTACCCTTAGTTTTATCTATATATAAAGCTTGTGGTCATTCAGGTACTTACTTATGATCCTTACCTTATATCTTTAACTCTCTCTCTTTATATATTATATTATATATTATATTATTACTTTCTTTTATTCCTTTTCCTTTTGTGTACACGTTTCTTAGTTTATACTATTGTTTTTTAGTGTTTTTAGTAGTTATTAGTTGTTTTTTATTCTTTAGATAAGCATGAAATCTTACATTTATGGGCTTCTTTTCAAAAATAAAAACCTATAAACAAATAAAATTAAAAATAAAACAATAATAAAACCTAAAATTATAGAATCTAAAATTATAAAACTAAAGAGAAGGAAATAAGGATTATCATAAGGGATTGAGAAACACAAAAAGTAACATACATAGAGGTAGACATGGAATGAGGGTTAGTCCCGACTTAAAATCACTTTCGGTCACCTAAAGAATTTTTTAAGTATGATGTACAAATCTGTACATTTCCCTCAAGAGATGACACGGGGTGTTACCGCTTTCATCCCTTTTCGTATCCTTGACAATTCTTCCTATCATCCCTTCATATCAATCTTACATAATGTTATCCTTTTCATCCCTCGTGTTACTCGAAACTGCAAGTGAGAAATTCAACCTAAGACCCATCAAAAATATTGCGTGAGATGCAAATAGAAGCCCGTCATCAAAATTTTTTCATGAGGGTAATATAAAAGTATAGGAAGACAAAAACATTGCGTCTATCATTGAATATCAGTGAATGGTGAAAGAGGTAAGAAACGATAATCGAAAGTGCCGAGATTTGTATTACCAATTATGAATTTCAGGAATTGCATCAGTGACTACCGAAAAATATGTTGTGAGACGCAAATATAAAGCCGTAGTGCAAATAAAATATACAAGGGTATATAAATTATACCTAAAACAAAAAACATTTGCATGAACAAGAAATATCGAGGTCTAGTGCAATTTCATAGTTTCATGATTGAAAGTAAGGACTTGAAGTAAGGACTTCATGTGCATATTGTTTTTTATAGGTTAGGTTTAAAATGGTAATTGATGATGTAAAATGAAAGAAGAATACGTAACCATACACACAAAAGAAGGTGGTGTGGGAATAGGAAAGATAGATGAACAAGGGAGATTGATATGGCGAGCAGGCAAATGGATACCAGTACCAAAAGAGTATAGAGATGTGAGGGATAGAATTTTGAGAAGAGATGTGGAAGAGATAATTCGAGATGGTGGAAAAGAATACAAGGATGTTCTAAAGGGATTGAATCTTCCACCCACATATACATAATTTACATCTTTTTTTTTCTTTTGCATTTAAAAATACATCATGGACTACCTAAAATATTGCACCAGAAGCTCATACAAGCCTGTCATTGAAATTTTTTACCTTAACCTATATAATTATATACCTAACTCTAAAATTGCATGAGAGACTCATATTTGAGATGAAACAAAATTTATACAAAAAGACAAATCAAGTACCATAAGTAAGTACCTTAATGACCACATCTTTTTTTTTATATGGAAATTTCAATAATGCATACACAATGAATGAAATAGAAGAGATAGTGAGGGATAGAGTGGTGATAGAATTAGAGAAGTTAAAAAGTGAATTGGAAAAGGAAGCAAAACAAAGAAGAGTAGAAGGAGAGATTACAGAAGATATGTATTTGAAATACAAGTTATTTCATGAAGTAGATGGAATCAAGGATGCAGTCTATCGAATTAACAGAAGAATACAAGAAACAATGTCATAAAATACCAGACTTTCACTTTTCTTTCTTTCTTTATATATTTCTTTCTTTCTTTTATTATATATCATACTAGAAGGATCTTTACATCTTAGATATTCTTACATGTATGATATTGAATTCTTAAATATGCATTATTGATATTCTTATCTTTTATATCCTTACATTCCTGAAACTATGTATGATATTCTATAGGTATAGATATCCTTATCCTTTAGATATCCTATACCTTACATTTATGATATTCTTATCTTTACATTCCAGATACTCTATTCCTTATGGTATTGTATTCCTTACATTCAGGATACTCTATTTCTATTCTTATGGTATTCATTACATGTTAGATACTCCTATTGTATTCCTCTCCTTACATTATGGATATCCTACATGTTAGATATTCCTTACATTATTGAATTCCTGATTGATATTCTATTCTTTTTATATTATTATATTTATATATTATATATATATTGGGGTTTAACTTCCTTCTTCTTTATCTCTTTCTTACTTCTTCATATTGATATTACTTTTTATTATCCCTTTTCTTCTCTTTATGGAGATATGAATTAGTGTTATCTCTTTTATCTCTTTTATGAATTTAATATTTAGTGTTATCCTTTCTATCCCTTTTATGAAAAGATATTCTTTATGAATTTGTATTACTTTTTTATTTTATCTTTATGAAGATTCCCAGCTACTTCTGAGATTCTCTTTATGTTAATTTTAATATCGAAAAAAAAAAGAAAAAAAAAATATTCCTCTAATTTTCTTCTTGCAATTTCGCAGAAGAGGGATGCGAAGTTCAGTTGCGACTTCGTGATGCAAAATTTCCTACTCCTGCAAAATTCGCATGGGTCCCTCAAAAAATGGCATGTTTTCCGGCATTTTTTTATCACCATTATTATATTATTTTTATCCATATATAAAGGTTTATGGTTTTAAAGTAAGTACCTTTGGTCTTTAATAATTTGTGTTATCCTGGTTCATTATCCCTCTCATCTCTTGTTATCCTCCCTCTGTCTTTTCTTACTGTATCATCTTTTGTCATCCTTCCTATCCCTCTTCATACATGTTATTATCTTTTTCTTCTTTTTTTAATCCTATTATTAAATTTTCTTTAAGTGGTCGAAAAGCTTTTATATACCTATATCTTATATATTATCGGTGATGTGAAATGGATAAGATAGAGCAAATCAAATCCCTGGTAGAAGATTGGAAAAGAGAAGTAGAAGAGAACAGAAACCCTCTGAAAGAGAAGAGTGATTGGGAAAAAGGAGCCTTTGATGTATTAGAAACAGTAGTACAAGAATTAGAAAAAGTTCTTTATTAGTCTTTTTTTATTTTTTATTGATCTATAGGAAAAACTTATTTCATTTTTATAATATTAGCTTATCTCATACATAGAGGGGGAGAGGGGAAGGGGAAGGTAATATAACAAAACACTAAATTTTAAAATATTAAATACAAACAAATAAAAAAAACACTAAAACTATAAATATAAAAATCATACATAAAAATGTATAAAAACATGTCATTCATATACACAAAGATGTATAAAGAAAATTTTAGGATATCGAAAGTCTTATATAGGAAGAGGACATATATTTTATTATAAGAACACTAAAAAAGAAAAGATAGCCAAAATGAAAGATGTAACTCAAGTTTATGGGATACGATGCAAAGTAGAAAATGATAAAATTCAGGATTGGGACTATGATTCTCTTACCAACATTACATTTCTCTATAAACAAAGGTGTGCATTATTCAAGGACATTCAAGAAGATGGTATGGCTGTCCCGGAGTTTTTCTTTGAAATCAAGCGTGATATGTTGATACTAAGGGATTTGGTGTCAGGAAAGTTTAATATTTTGTTGGTGATTGAAGAGGAAAACTGAGATGGGAAAATATATGCAAATTTAAAGGATTTGATAAATGGTAAGAACGGGTGGAAAGTTTTAGATGAAAACAAACGTTTCAATATGGAAGATTTAATGATACGTGGATCTACTTGGGATAGTATTTGGATTCGAGTTGTTGGGGAGTGAGCAAGAAGACATGGAGCATTTATATAATATCATGAATTCAGAAAAGCGTTTCATACGATTTATGGTTGAAAATTCTATATCGAAAAGAATGAGAGTATTTAGGGATGGTAGGCTCATTTCAGAAGATGAAGGTTATTTAGAAATAGATGCAACAAAAGATGTTATATCAGTTGATGAATATAATAAACTCGGTGAACATGTTGGTGGTGTCATAATGAATTGGAAATCCTATGAAGTAATGAAAGAATATTTGGAAGATTTGAAAATGAAGATAGGATTAAATGACAATGAATGACTACAAACGTGAATTCTTGTTGCATTTGGTGGGGACGGGTGCGATAAAGTTTGGGTCGTTTAGACTGAAGAGTGGACGTTTATCAGCTTATTTCATCAATATCGCAGATGCGATGCGAACAGGAAAAGATGCATTGAAGGTTGCAGATGTGTATGTTAAGAAAATAGAGGAAGCTAAAATCAACTTCAACTTCATTTATGGCATTGCATATAAAGGGATTTCACTCGCTGCACTTATAGCTATGCGATATGCTCAGAAGGGTATTGATGTTAGATGGGGTTATAATCGTAAAATGGAAAAAGATCACGGTGAAGGCGGGATGATAGTCGGTGATATTCAGAGAGGGGATAGAGTTTTAATCGTAGATGATGTAATTTCGAGCGGTTTTACAAAGTTGGAGTCTTGGTTGAAACTGGATTATAGTTTTGAGGACATTAAACCGGCTGGTGTTTTGGTAGGAGTAGATCGTGAAGAAATGGATAATGGTTATAGAAAGAGGTTTGAGGAATATGGTTTGTGTATATATTCGATACTTTCAGCATCCGATATATTTGATTATATAGGAGGTAAATATGATTGTAACAAAATTGGGAGATATGATAGTAGTGAATGTGGATAAAGATAATTTTTATTGTGAACGAGAAGGGAGTAATCTTGTAGATATTTGGGAGGAGCATGCACGATACATGGGTGAGGAAGATATGCTTTATGTGCGACAGGTAGAAGGAGAAGATTTAAGTGAAGATATGCAAAAACTAATTAAGAATTTCCGGAATGCAGGTAAGACAATTGAATATATGGATAAAGATCGCTATGATGCATATAAAGGAGAAGTACATTTTCATACAGAAAATTTTGAAAATGAGGAATGATAAAAGTTCCTATTCTTGATAATAGAGAAGATCGTAATTGGTTTCATCAGTTTGAACATCCTGTTTATACTATGCTCGGCGGGAATAATAAATCAGTAGAACGAAAATTGAAGCAGGATATGAAGCTGTTGAAATGGCGAGAGTGGTGGAAGAATCCTCGTAAGAAAATAGACTTGTTGAGTGGTACAGAAGATGGTTGTAGATGGAGAGTTCGATTAATTGTGAATTCTTTTGGTGATATGTCAGTAGTGTTTGACTTCACTTAGTTTCGGGACTTATATATATTATATGAGGAAGATAATATTTTATAAAAGGAGCGCGCGGCGCGCGGGGCGGCGGCGGGTGATATATGATACAGAAGAAGGAGGATGAAACATGTCTCTCAAATATTCAATTATTGTTTTACCATCTCTCTTCAGAAAAGAAAAATTAGAAAGTTTGCTATTAACAGCAACTGTTAGCACAGAGTTGATAGCAGTAGATAGTGACTATAATAATGATACAAAGGAATATTTTAGGCAATACATCGATAATTTTTATCGGATAATATATCTTCCCTCACGTTCTAAGGATAAGAAGGTTAAGCTTCAGTATGCTTCTTTATGGAATACAGGTTTTCTTTATGCAGAAGGTGATTGGATAGTTTGTATCAAGCCAGGGATAGAACCGTCTCCTGAGTTTTTATGGCATCTTGATTTAAGTGTCACTGAGATCGAGAGTAGGGAGCAGAGTAAAGATTTTGCGATATTATGTGGTAAGTCAGTACAATTCTTGAATGATAATGGTAGCAGGTATGATAAGTTATGTGATTGTGCTTATCTTTCTTTTGATGTAGCAGTTTTTCCCTGGAAGTATCTGAATATTGTGAATGGCTATGATGAACTTTATGATTATATAGGTTCTGACGTCGAAGACGCAGATAAAGATTTCTTCTGTCGGTTAGGTAGGTCTGGCTGTCATGTTTATTTTGATAAGGAATTGTCAAATTCTTATGACACTTATCCTTCATTCCGTTTTCAATTTACTGAACCATTGATAAATCTTTTTCATTTCCAGCGCTATCAAATAAAACACGGTAAAGTCAGAGCATTTAACGATTTTAATTATTCGAATGACAATATTAAATACATTGCCTTTCGTGAACCTTTCGAATTAGTTGGAAAAGATCAGTTTGAAATTTTGAGAGTACAGAATAATGAGTTTACAGTGAGATGTGATGGTAAGGAGTTGTGCTTGAATACCTATTCGCAGAACGATTTTGTTTCATCGTGGATTTCTAATGTTGGCTATTATGAAATTGGTTTACTTCGTGAGTTAGTGAAATATACGAAGAACAAAGTTGTATTCGATATTGGTGCATACGTAGGTACTCATAGCATTTACATCGCTAAATTTGGTAATCCTGAAACTGTTTATGCCTTTGAACCTGATCCAAAAAATTTTGGCTTACTAAAAAAGAATATAGAAGCTAATTCACTAGATAATGTTGTTCCTATAAACAAGGGTGTATGGGAATTTGATGGTACAGTTAATTTCAAGATAGCAGATGCATCTAATAGGGGCGTAAGCAAAGTAGATTATGCAGGTGATACTACTATTCAAGTTGTATCTCTTGATAGTTTTTGTGGTGATGGCAAGTGTGATTGCATGAAGATTGATATTGAAGGTAATGAGTTAAAAGTCTTAGAAGGCGCAAGAAAGATAATTACTGACAGCCGTCCTGTCTTAGCTATCGAAGTACACGGTACGAAATTTGAATTTCCTGATTGGATGTTAAAGTTGGGTTATAAAGTAAAGAAAATTAGGTCAGGCAATATGAATCATGTGGTGCTTGTTCATGGTGTACACAATTCAAATTATAAACCGTTAGAGAAAATTATCGAATTTCCTATTTAAATAAAGTTTATATATGAAGCATAAGATAATCTGTGGTGATTGCATCGAGGTTATGAAGGAAATGGAAAGTGATAGCGTGGATTTGGTTTTAACTGATCCGCCGTACAATGCTCAAATAAAATATGGAAATAATTTCGATGATAGTAAAGAATGGAAGAAATATTCTCGATGGCTTTTAAAAGCTATTAAGGAAAGTGAGCGAATATCTAAAGGTCCTGTGATGGTTTTTCTTTCAAACAGAGGAATGAGGGAGATGATAAGATTATATCAGCCGCATTGGGTATGTGCGTGGGTTCGAGGACCGGGGAATCCAGCAGGTAATATAAATGGAACACTCATGATTCCTTATTGGGAACCATGTCTTGTTTATGGAAATGTGAAAAGAGTCAGAGCTCGGTTACATGATACTTGGATTTTTTCTCATGAAATGAAAAGAACAAATCATCCATGTCCTAAATCTCTTAGTCTGATCGAAAGAATAATTAGTTCTGGAGAGTGGAATACAATTTTAGATCCTTTTCTTGGTTCAGGAACAACTTTAGTGGCAGCAGAACGATTGGGGAGAAATAGCATAGGAATTGAAATATTCAAAGAATATTGTGAAATTGCATACAAGAGATTATTAAAAGAAGTTAAGCAGAGTAAATTAGATAGGGGACTTTCAACAATAGAACGAATTGGATTTTAATATGTGTGGATGAAAGAAAATGAAATTCTAAACAATATTTTGTATAATCGTAGAACTTCTGAAATTAGTTTTGGTGCAGAGATTGATTCGGTCGATTCAAAACAAAATAAAATAACATTTCAATTAGGAGATTTAGATATGAAGATTTTTCTACGCTTTCTTCATGAATTAGATGTTGATAATCCTCTATTTAAAATAAAGCTTCAGTTAGAAGATTGAAATGCAAGCTTGGGAGATAGAAACTCGTAAGGGCGTTTCACTTTTTGTGGGTATTCCTTATATTCCTACCTTTAGATATACTCATTGTGTGGTAGAAGATTCTTGGCGAAATGCATGGCAACCTCCGAATACGATTTGGCGTAAGAATTTTGCGTTTGGTGTAGCAACTGCACGTGAACAATTAGCAGAAGAGTTTTTGGCTACGGGTTATACACATTTTTTACATCTCGATTGTGATATTGTTTTGCGACAGGATACTATTGCACGTATGCTTGAGTTAGATGCTGATGTAGTAGTAGCGCGTTATCATGATAAGTCTCCATTACGATTGCCTCAAGCATTTAGGCATAGTCAAGTACCATTCAGAAGAGATGGACCGATTGATTTCAAAACAAATGAGATATTTGAGTTTCCTCGTCCTGATGGTGATGTACTACTGTCAGGGCTTGGTTGTGTTCTTGTTAAACGAGAAGTATTTGAAAAGCTAAAAAGACCGTTTTATTTATTTAGCTCCGAACATGAAGAACTCGATGACTATGATAGAGTTTCTGAAGATTTCTTTTTCTTACTTAAAGTTCAAAACGAAGCAAAAGCTAAAGTTGTTTATGCTCCGTCTATAAGTGTTGGTCATGTTGGTGAAGTGATAGTATGGGACAAAGATAATATTCAGTTTATATAAGGATCTTTGTTGAGTAACACGGATTCATTAATTAGTAATAAGAAAACTGTGACATTATGGTATATAGTGAGGAGGATTAAGCTAATAACCTCCTTGTCATTGCAACTTTGCAATGGCAGGTAATAACCTCTGGGAGATTGTAAGAAAAAATACAATCTCCCACTATAATTAATACATATAAGGAGGAGGAAATGAAATTAGGTATTCTATCCGTTTTGATAGCACTTGTGTTATGTATAGGAAGTGTTTCGGCTTTTTCTTCAATAGATTACATTATTCAGGCAAGCGATGCAGTGGTAAGTGTTAATATGAAGTATTCAAACATCTTTGAGAACGAGACTATATTGGGTTCTCAGGTTGTAAGGCTTGATCATATGGATGTTACAAGTGCTGGTATGATAATGGGAGATGATAGTGGTGTAGCTCTAAATAATACTTTGAGAGCAGTGCCCGTGAGAAATTGTTTAATTTCGTCTGGCATGATAAATCAGAATTTTGCGAGTGCAGTTCGTACAAATGGATCTTATGATTTTGGAGTAACCGGTTTTCGAGCAGATGGGCGAATGATGGATTTAGTATCTGATGTTCAGGCGGAGTCAGGAGCTCTTTCTCATGTTGTTCGAGGGCAGGTTGCTGGCAGTGTTGGTATGGGGCTTACTACTCAAACTCCTACGAATAGATTCGAAAGTGTAGTTCGTTCACGCTCTGTGCTTCAGAATGTTATGATGAATGCAAACTGGCAGATGCCTCAGCCAGCAGTGGAGATTGAAGTGCCAAGTTCGGATATTTCGTCGCTTTGTGTTTGGGCGACTCAGTCATCTTATCCTGTGTTTCCTATATCAGCATAATTAATATTTTCTATTCATATTTTTTGTATATTTTTATTGTTGAGAGAAGAAAGAGACAAATGAGTTTGGTAAGCATCATATTTCCGATGTTTTTTACTGTTACTGATAAGATGTATAAATTCTATGGAGGACTTGAAGTACGTACGTTATATCTTGCTAAGCTATTAGGCGAAGATGGACACGAAGTTAGTGTTTTAGCGCCTCGTGGTTCACATCTTTCTTATAAAAATGTTAAAGTGTTAACGGGTAATTACAGACCTTGGGATGGAAAGACACTTCATCCCGTTGATTTAGAAAAGGATTTAGTTGAATCTAATTTGGAAGTTCTTAGTGAAAGTGATGCAGTACTTGAAGATAATCATTTTCATCACTACCATTATCTAAAATCTAAGGATCCAGAGAATTTTCCGCATTTAGCGATGTCTTGGGATCATCATCCTGATAATATTTCCTCACTACCTAATTTTCCTTGTCATGTTATAGCGGTTTCTAAATGGGTGATGTCTGCGCTTCGAGAGAAATTTAAGAATCTTGGTCATTATTTCTATTGGGCATATTCCGGATTAGTTTTAGAGAATTATCCTGAAGTTGACATTCACGATAAACAAGAAAATCTTTATATATTCTTAGCTCGTTTTTCGATGGTGAAGTCTCCTCATGTTATAATAGAATTGGCTAAGGAATTTCCTGATGACGAATTTGTTTTGATGGGTGATACTT
>Ga0190354_1000015_pt1 | contig 33032 bp, 34 predicted proteins | sample 4872131213_MG_FD_163436 | JGI IMG/M metagenome (GOLD analysis project Ga0190354, IMG submission 163436) | Hydrothermal vent microbial mat bacterial communities from Southern Trench, Guaymas Basin, Mexico - 4872-13-12-13_MG | ecosystem: Environmental > Aquatic > Marine > Hydrothermal vents >...
AGACATTTCCTACTGAGGAATCTTGTATTAGAATTTTATATAGTTTACTTAGGTTGCAAAATGAGAATTGGGAGGGTAAGCCCATTGCAAGTTTTTAAATTTACACATATATGGGGACACTACCAGAAAATATCCTTCGTATGCACCGATGGCTCTATCCGATATGCCCTTTGCGGTGGAGACATGAATTGTGTAAAGCTGGCCTGCTACACCCATATTCAACGGGTTGTAGGGAAAATCATGCCTCTGGGTGTGTGTCTGTGCTTCTCCCCAGACTTTGGTTACTATTCCTATAAAGTTTGTATTTACCGAGAAGCCCACATGCTGAAACTTTCTCAGCGGTGCGGGAGCTGAGACGCTGTAAGTATTCCCGTCAGGATGTTTGAACGTGAAGGTCCAGCTTCCACCACTGTAACAGAGACTCATTACTTCCTGGTTGTTATCATCAGTGCCCTTTATGACACATCCTTCCTGTGTGAAGTAACCCCACAGCACTGCTGCCATACCTCTTGAAAGCTGAAAGTCCACTGAGACTGAGGAGTTTGAATTAAAGGGAGTATTTCTGGTGTCTGTTGATGGGTCATAGCAGATACTGTTACACAGCTCTTCGGCTGGGGGAGGAATATCTTTTGGTTCTATGTGCTTTACCAGCCCTCTAAAACGGCTGGTTAGAGGAACGTGTATTCCTGCACAGAGATATGAATTTTCCTCTTCAGTGCACAGTTCACCGGTGGCCACGGTTAAAAGCCCTTCTTCAACCCAGAGATATTGGTAAGTGCTATAATTTTGTGTAATTACTCCTGCATCCTCTATGGATGCCGGGTGATACTGATAAGTGGGTGCTGAGAATTCATCAATGAATTCATCATGACTGTATTCCTGTACGGTCAGGGCATAGGTAATCATGGCATCCTCGGTGGAAATCTCCACCAGATTCATGACATTTTCATCGGAATATCCTGTTTGTGGCAGGGTTGCAGTAACAATAAGAAGGATTATCAGAAAAACAGCCTTTTTCACTCTATTTCTCCCTTACGAGTTCTGCCGTGGCAAGAGCTGTGAGCCTGTCAGGCACACGATTTAAACAGGCGTCAGCAGCAAAGTAGAATTCATACTCACCAGGATAGAGCAGTACAGAAGGAATATTGACTACGGCCTGATTTATATCTTTAACAGCAGTGAGAAACGGCCTTACCTGGTCAATAGTTTCAAATAAAACCCACTTCCAGTTTTCATCCATGTAATACTGAGTGAATTTTCCATCACGGAAGATCCTGATGACCAGGTACCACTCTGCAGGTGCGCTGGCAGAACCGTTGAGTGTTATCTCTATATTTGACAGGCTTTCATCGAGTGAGGGATTTATATAATAATAATTTTCGCCGTTTATGGTTATTTCTGAGCTGGTTTCTCCTGTTTCTCCTTCGTTATAGACATAGGCTGGAGGCAGGATTATTCCCTGGAAAGGCCAGGTGTCCCTTCCGCCTGCGTATTTATAACTTCCATTTTCATAAGGTACCTCATCTTCCACTACTTCAATAATAAATGTTCCTGTGTTGGGAAGATGATTTTTTCCCCACTTAACCGTGAAAAAAAGTGAATTCCAATCAGCATGTATCTGCATGATGGGAGAGTTATTCGTAAAGGGTACACCCTCAGGTAGCACTTCTACTGCCATGAATGACCCATATCCCATCTGTGTCCACTCCGGAGCATCACTGCTGACAGCAAGAGTCGAACCCTGGCGAGTAAGCAGATATGTTTCTACATCTCCTATGGTTTCTGTGAAAACCAGCAAAAAATAGCGTTTGTTCTGTTCGATGTTGAACTGATAGTATATCTGTGGTGTATTTTCTGTTATTTCTCCCCGCAGAGCCATACCGGGAGTGATTACCGGTGCATCCTGCGGAATTGGATACGGCAGGAAGACACTTCCATGACAGTCCTGGCTGCCTGGCAGCACCAGAAGAGTAAGTAGCAGTAGTAGAGCTCTGTATTTCATTTTTACCTCCCTTATTTACCTTTTAACAATCTGTGCCCATGTGTATGTAGCAATGTCCATATCAGGCATCTCATCTGCTATTGGGTCATAACCATAGTAGAATGTAACCTCTCCTGGCAGGAGCATGAGGGCCGGGAACACAGCCACGACTTCCGGCTTTTCTGAAAGAGGAGCCAGCCTGAAAGGTTTTATTTCGCTGATTTCTTTAAAGACCTTCCATCTGTCTTCTGTGAGGTAATAACACTTACCATCTATACTCTCGCACACTACCAGAAACTGCTCAAGGTTCAGGTCATTGCTTCCCTTTTTTGCTTTAACTCTGATGGTAAGGGTTTGTGTGACGTCAGTTTCAACAAACACCGGCTGTTCCGGTTGTTCGTTATTTACAGTCATTGTTATAGTAAAGGCATCAGGAGTAACTATAAGAATAGGAATCTGAGCCGGCTTGGTGACCTTACCGTTTACAAGCCATGTAGCTCTCTCTGCACCGTATTGATATACGGTAATTGTTTTTGTTTCTGTCTCTTCTGTTTCCGGGTTTTCCACCTCGATTTCTACTTCTATGGTGGTGAGTGTGTCAGAAAGTATCTGTATGGTGAATGTTCCTGTGGCCGGGTAGGTTTCTCCTCCCCACTGCACATTCAGATAAAGTTCTGCTTCGCCCTGTGAAATTCTGAACTGGTTTTTAAGCCCACATCTCTGGCCTTCATAACTGCATGTTGCTTTGTGGGGTATTACCTCAACCATGACAAAAGACCCAAATCCCATTTCTGTCCAGTCAGGTGCATCGTTATTATCCAGCTGAAATGTGTTGGTTTCCGGGTTTGAAGTAACGGATATTTTTACATCTCCGATACCGTGCGGATTTGCTCCATTTTCAAAATCAGGGAAAACCATGAGGTAGTAGCGTCTGTTCTCAAAGACCCTGAATCTGAACCACGGTGATGGGTTTTCTGTGGTAATTTCACCCCGGTAGACCTGGCCCACGGTGAGCCAGGTGGCTTCAGCAGATAGCTGAATGGGCTGACTTTCACTGAAGCAAAAATTTGAAAAAATCAGTACTAAACCAACTATAATTACTGTGCTTACTTTTCTCTTCATGCAATCCTCCTCCTTTATTTATGGTTCATCAGTGGAACAAATCATATCCCTGCTTGCCTCATATACGGCCTGCATGGCCGATGCTGCCTCTGAAAACATATCTATACAGCCGCACTCAGTATCCACAGGTTTGTAACGGGTTTCTCCTTCTTCAAGGGGACAGTGCCAGGTTCCTTCAGCATGAGTGCACTTTTTTATGATGTATTCCTTCATGGTTGCGCTGGTGGTGGCTGTGGCTTTGTTTTCATCCAGAGGATCAGGCTGTGGATAGGCAGTGGTATCGGTTTCTATTCTGGTTACTGCACAAACCATCTCACATTCCTGGTAATCAGTGGGAAACTGATTCAGGGGAATATTGCCTGTACCTATTACAGGATCTTCATAGGTGCCTGTCTGGGGATTGGCTGTCTGAAGTGCTATTGTAGCCCGATTGAGGTCTGCATCATAGGTGTAGTTCTCATTGCAGTCATATCTTTTTTTCACCATCCACCACATATCAACTCCTGATGCAAGTACCGTGGTTTCATCTGTATCAAGATCAGTTGATGTCATCTGTGTGCCATCAACACATATCCTGTAGCGGTGACCATTGTTGGAATCCTGATATGCCTTGCAGGATGGTACCGGGGTTTTACCTGTTGATTCTCCGTTTCTCAGGGTATAAATACAGTTTCCTGCATAATCGCATATCTGGACATCTTTGAGAGTGCAGTTTTCTGAAGGATTGCACCCTCCACTGGAAGTAACCACCGGCTGTTGTTCTGCGGTTATGATTTCATAGGTAAACCATCCCTCACCACCATTGGGACCAACCGATACTGTTGCTCTGAATTCATTTGTGCCTGAATGAAGGTACTGTAGAATGGGTATATCATAGCCGAACCAGCGAACATCTCCCTTACGATCAGTGAGTGGAGGTGCAGGCCAGTCTTCATATACCAGGTGTTCATTGACATACACCCTGATTTCATCATCATATGCGATCAGAGGAAGACGGGCACTTATTATGCGTTTATCTCCAAGGTCCACCTGTCCTGTAATTATATGCAAACCTTTGCCCCAGTAATTATTGTCTGCTGGTGGTATAGGTGTACCGATAGTTCCGGTAATGGGGTCATTGGTTACCTCCTGTGTTGTAAAATCGTGTGTGATTGTGCAGAAATATCCCCTGTGTCCTTCGTTCATGGCAGCGGAACTACTGAGCTGGCTGTAATAACTGTCTGGATCTGTAGATTGTGCTGCTATTTCTTCATCGACGGGTAGAAAGCCTGTCTGGTATCCTTCCTCCAGGGCCTGGGGATTGGTTCTTGAGGCAGAACTTCCCTGTTCATAGGTAGGGTCAGCCACGTGTACACATTTATCTGAGGACTGGCCATAGAATCTTATGGATAATTCATCCAGCTTTAATTCTGCCTTTGAGACCGCAATATTTTTTGCCTGGGCAAGCACCATGGAGGCCCCTGCCCCCAGGTCCTGAAGTACGTCCTGAAACATGGATGTCAGAACTCCGCCGCAGGAGTTGTTCACACAGTAGCACTGTCCTGCACCTGACATATCAGAGACAGGAGATAGGGTAAGGTGACTGTTTTCATCCACGCCCCAGGCATAATAGGCACACCTGTCCCATGTTCCCGGACTGCAAACCACCACACCATGCGTGCATACACCACTGGCGTACTGGGTGTCATTTCCTGCAAAATCCTTAAAGGTGGGTGTGAATGTAAAATTTGAATTGCCATCGTAATCTGTGTCCTGAGAGATTACCATGCTGAAGTCGTTTGTGCCTGATGGTATGACTGTGATTTTCAGGAATTCCACTGCAGAGGGGCACTCCAGCTGGGCGTTGAATCCCTGGTATTCCTGGCAATTGCCCGGGCACTTCTCCTGACATTCAGTAAGAGATATATAGAGATGGTGGTTGGTTGAGCACTCATACGATGTTTCCACCGTCTTCATCAGTGTTTCACCGGACATGATCGGCTTTACCACTCTCTCGTTCATTCCCTCCGGGCTACCCAGTGTGTCTCTGACTGTATTGCCCAGGTTTTCTCCTGCTCTTTTTGCATCCTCCAGTTCATCGCAGAAACCACCGAGGTGGGTGAAAATCAGGATTGCAGATATAAGAAATGGAATTAGAATCTTTTTATTCATACGAACCCCTCCTAAAAGGCACAGCATTCTCTTTTTCTGTAAAGCATCCATACAAAATGGTCGCATTTGCCAGGAACTGGAGGATTCTTGAGATAGCTCCAGGTTATTGATGCACGCCCGATGGGCATCCTTTTTCCCATAACCACAGGAAATAGCTGAAGCCATGAGTACTGGGATTTTTTCCAGAAAGGTTTAATATAGGGCTGACACATACCCGTTACAGTGGGCTTTCCCGTGGTGATGATTTTTCCGGTAAGTGAGCGGTAGAGCTGCTTATTAGCGATTGCCAGGTTACCACAGGTATATCCCTGCTCATCGGCGGTGTGGCCGGTAGCGGGATAGACAGATCCCCAGCTGCCCATACACCAGAAAAGTATATCAATGGGCTTTCCCACCTTTGGCAGTGCTGCTCTTGCCGCATCCACCATACATGCCAGCTGGGCAATGGGATTTGCAAACAGGAGCGTGGCTGGATCATTGAGTATGGCGTTTAAAAGGTCGTTCTGCCAGAAAGGATCAACTTCTGTGATATAGCTAACATCTATTTCACCCATTGGGGTGAGACAGATAAAGTCCATGAACAACCTGATAACCCGCCAGACTTCATAGGTAAGCTGGTGAACCTGGGCAAAGGCTGCCTGATGTTTTCCATTTGATAAACTATCAGCTTCCTTTCCTGCCAGAAGTCCTTTTGAAACTGCCTGAGTGATGGGTATATCGAATCCAAGCGCAGGGAAACAGAATGGTATCTTGACTACCTCATACCCTTCAATAGGTTCCCAGTGACTTATGGCCAGGCCAGGAAACGGAATGAGTAAAGGTGGCCTGAGACAAAAACATATGGGGAACGACCAGCTTGATTTTGTTTCATAGGCACCCGGAAATGGGACAATGGGAATGGCGCCGATTTTTATGGGGAGTACGTTATAGAGTGTGGCTATGGAGTTTGTGAGCACCATCAACAAGGTCGCGGGACTTGCTGGACATCCCATGCTAAAGAGAGCATGGCCGGGTATGGGTGTAGTGGCAATAAGAAAGGTAATCAGTGATATTACTATGATTACTCTGCGCACCTTTGTCCCCTGTATAGGTAATAAGAAAGAGTTAAAATCTTTATGAGTAAGTTTATGGGTATACAGGAAAAAGTAGAGAGGTTATGGAGTGCCTTAGGGCAGGGATTCTGTCATTAACTTTAATATAAGGTTTTGTTAAATCTTTTGGCCTTCTTACCATCTCTTGATACATCCTGATCAAACGACCTTTAATTGTTCTTCGCCTTTGTTTTTGCTTACATAAAGTTTTCTCTCTATGGTTTTTATAATATCTTTGAGCTTTGTTCATTTAAACACTCCTTTTAACTTTTGTTGTGCTGGCAGCACTGTTCCTACCCCGACAGGACTGTTTAACCACCAGCGATAGAGCCTGGAGCTTGCGGAACACCCCAGGGTATCGTGACCAAGATAACGGCTGCTTAGCATTGTAAGCTCCCTGGTCAACCACAGAGCTACAAGCTCCGCCCTTCAGGGCGGGGTAGTTGGCTTTTTAATTGCATGGACATCCACCCGCATGAGGCTTCTCTTTTCTTTATCTCTATAGACTACTGAAATAGTGTGTTTGAGTTTCAGCTTTTCTTTCATCAGGCGAGGAAGATAAAACACAGGTTTTTCCAGTTCGTTATCAAGGTCAAACCAGCTTCCATTGGTAATAATGAGCATGGTATTGGATTTATTAAGCCAGTTTTTCTTTACCCATTCCACCTCTTCCTTTCTTTCTCCGTTGAAGACCACCAGTGTAGGAGGGTCAGAAATAACATAATCCAGGGGATTAAAGGTATAGCCTTTTGGATAGAGAATTCCTGTTACTTTTCCGTTTCTGTCCACCCTGGGAATATCAAATGGCAGGGTATAGGTAAGGGCAACCGTGTATGAATAATCCTTATCTGCAGGAGGAAGATTGACAATATCGCGGGGTCTGTAGTTTTTTACTTTCTCTTTGAGTTCAGGTATCTTCTTTTTGAGTTCCTCTACTGCTGCGGGAGTGCGGTTTTTAATCTCTTCAAGCAGGTCTGGTTCGGCTATGGGATAGGTGGCAGCAGAAACGGCAGAGGTAAAGATAGCCATCAGGATGATGAAAAGAAATGCTGTTGTGAATTGCTTTAATATATTTCTTGCACCATTCACGGTATTTATCTTTGGACAGTTAGAGGTCTTCTTTTCTAAAAAATTCTATAAGCCTTTCCTATAATGGCGGTTTTATCAACAAATCCCCAGTATTTTGAGTCGTAGCTATCCCTGCTTGTACCCACAACAAAATACTTTCCCGGTGGTATAATACCATTCCACTTAAAGAGTGGTGCCGGATTTCCCTTCCTGTCCCTTTCTTTTGCACAGCCGATAGGTTTACCATTACAGGTAAAACACCTGTTTTTTTCTACAAGTTTCTGTTTGGGAATACATGCAACCTTTTTGATAAAAATGGCATGGGGGAAGTACTTTGATCCTTTAAATCTGAATACCACAGTATCTCCCTGCTTGAGGCCATCAGGGTGGGGAAATGTCCAGTAGAGCTTTCCTGGCAGCGAATTGCTCAGGTTTATGGATGGGTATCCCACAGTGTGAATGAAGACTATATAGAAAATTACAAAAATAATGATTCCTGCAATATTCTTAATAAGGCCTTTGCTGTCTGTTTTCAGACATTGGCTTGCTGATGACCATAATTTCTGCCAGCACCTCATCTGTAATATCCTCCACACGTTGGTTTTTCATGTTGAGAATTGCTCCTCTGATAAATACAGGCTGACTGTATGTATTCAGCCGTTGCTCAATTGCCAGGAGTTTTCTTTCAAAATCTGGAAGTTTTTTTATTCTGGTAACTGCTTTCTGAAGGTCAAATACATAGTATATTCGGGAATTCTGATGGTATTTCACCACGGCAACTGATACCAGGAAACTGATAAGGAGGGTAATAACTATGTGAAACAGAACGGAAATAATGTCTCTATCCATGGGCCTTTTTATGCAGAATTTCCTCCTCGTATTTCAGGAGTTGGTTCAGATCTACTTCTTTTCCTTCCGTTTTCTTTGCCGTTGCCACTTCCTGCCAGAAATCCCGCAGTCCGGGGGTTTTCTTTATCTGGACGCACTTATCCATAATTTTTTCTATCGGCCAGCCTGCTTCCATGAAGATGCTTCTCAGCACTTTGTCGTCAGGGTCGGTGGTATAAATCCAGTAAATGTCTTCAGGAACCAGAAACCGCAGCACCCAGTTACCGTTTTTGCAGGTTATGGCAAAAAATTCAGAGTACCTTCCCTTCTGTGTTGTCAGGGTATTGATAAGTTTATATTCAAAAGGATAGAGTCCGAATTTCTGTGTCTTTTCCATTTCCTTTACCACTCCTGACTTCTGCGGAAGGATGAACAGAAAATCGCTATTTTCCTCAATTACTTTAGTGCTTTCATTGCGGGCAAGGTCTGAGATTGACTGCGTGATAATAATCAGCGCAGCATTGAATTTACGATACTCCCTGCCTGCCTTTTCTATCTGTTCCACTGCAGCCTCATCATGAAGGTATCTCCAGGCTTCATCCCAGATAATGATTTTCTTGAAGTGTTCACTACCGTGGTATATCTCTCTGCTCAGGTGGTAAAAGACCATCAGCAACACCACACTTTTCAGGGTTTCGTGTATTTCACATTTGCTGAGTTCAACCACCACAAAGGGATTATGGAAATCCACCTGGTTTTTACCATTGACCAGCCTGCCGTACTGACCACCTTCTACCCATGGTGCCAGATGGTCAACAGCTATCTGCCGCAGGAGTTTGTCATGTTCACTTTCGTGCATTTCAAGCAGGGTATCTCTTATTTTTGTTATGTTGGTTTCTTTCCCGTACTTCTCAAAGGTCATTCTGATGGCCCTTTCTATGATTCCCCTTTCTCTGTCAGAAACAGGGTCTTTTGGTTTCATCATCTTGCTGACGATGGAAACCAGGAAGCTCATGTCTGCATCCAGATCTTTCACCTCGGAAAATGGATTCATGGTAATGGGATTGGCGGGATCAATTTCTATGAACTGGCCGTTAAAAAGCCGGCAGATAGGCTCATAGGAGTAGCCCACATCTACAATTCTTACCAGACTGTTCAGTGACCAGTAATGAGTGGCAATGTGGTTGGCAAGAAATGAGTTATGATTGACCATCCCATCCGACAGGTAATTATGTTTGTCTTCAACTGTTACATCATAAACTGTTGCTCTACCGCCGTCTGTTATTTCTACAACTTCATCAAAATACCAGTTTGAAAGCAAATTCTGCCAGTATGTGGGTAAGAGGTGATTGTTGTCATTTACAGGAGTTTCAAGGAATTTCTTAAGCCTATCCTGTTTTTTTGGTTTTAACGATTTAAAGATGGATACAAACTTCCTGGCACTCCAGCCTCCAATGGTAAGAATATGTGCATCATGACACCTTTTGCCGTTAAAAGCAGTGTGTTTGTATCTTTTATTACAAACAATACCAAATCCCTGTTCAAGAATGGTTCTTATCTGGTCTATCAACTCATTCGAAGAAAGGGATATTTCTATATTTTTTTTATTGATATAGGTGTCTGTATCCAGAAACCCTTCTATGAATCCAATCCAGAAATCCTTTGAAGCATTTTTAGTGATAAACGGGGGTAATTTCTTTTTGTGAGAGAGAGCGGGCTTAATTCCCAGTGAGAGCATATAATCAATAAAATTCCTCTCTATCCTGATAACATTCTGGTTTTCATAAGCTTTATAACCCAGTTCTAGAACGGCTTTTTTTACCCGATTTCTAACCTCTTTACTGCTATTGGTTATAGACACATTTGCATTTTTATTCTTCAGGGCACACCTCCAGGTTCCATCTGCATAAAGCACACCAAGCAAGTATCCCATATTGCTGTTGCCCCATGTGCCAAACCGCATTGAGCCAAGGCTTACAGGAAGAATGTCTCCCTTTCTGAGGTCCTGTGCTTGTTTCCAGTGCCTGCCTGCCCGACGATTGGATGGGTCTTCCACCAGAAATTTGTGGTCAGGTGTGCACCTCAATTTGCGGCCAAATTTTGTCTTAATTTCAACTACTTTTTCATTTTCAAACTTATAGGTAGCAACGACTTCTTTTGCTTCCAGGCTTCCATTGGAGTAGGCCAGAACCCTATCGCCCTTTTTTACTTCTTTGATGTCACAGAAACCCACTTCTGTTTGTAAATACCCTTCTGCCCTACATTTTCCTGCCCCGGTGGGGGCGACTATTACCGTATTTTTACTCCTGTTTGTATCCCACAGGCTTATGGATGCCACCTGCCCCATTCTTCCCACAAATGGGAGTGTGGGAGTGGGTGTTCCACTCCAGTCTCCCTGGACAGGTGAAAGATGGGTACAGTTGTGTACCAGATACGATGTAGCCCTGCCAAACGAAAGAGTCCTTTTTTTCCTTGCAAGTTTTTTCCCGGGTGTCGCCCTTACATCACCGTCAAGCAGGGGATGGGTGAGGTTGAAGGGGGTGCAGGCCAGAAAGAGAGGCAGGTTGGCAATTTCTTCCTGGAGGGTAAAGTGTGAACCCTGGGCAAAGTGAGTAAGTGTGTTTACTGCACGGGTGAGGAACTGGTAATCCGGATGGTAGAGGTACCAGATGAGGGAGCATTTCCAGAATACTCCATCTTCGGTTAGTCTATTAGTTGCGTAAAGGAGTTCATCCACTCTCTCTTCGTGTTTTTTTGAAAAAGAAGAAATCTTCTTTGCTTTTGGTGTGGCTGCTTCCTTGGCGTATATTCTTCTCTTTTCCGTCTCGGTTGCTCTTCTTGCACATAGTACCAGAAAAAAAGGAGTGTTGATTTGCTCGGCATCGTTTCCCATTATATTGCCAACCAGGTTTCTTGCCCTGCCAATATCAATTTCTTTTGGATAGGCCTGTACCGTGAGAGCCTTACCGTAAACTCCATCCACCCTTATATAATCATCATCCTGCTCAATAACTGTATCTCCCATGATACACTGTTTTCTAATTTCTTGCGCGGGGTCATAATGGAGACTTTCTGAGCGATTCTTGTCATGGTTGGGATTGAAGATCAGATAGTAAATCTGAATCAGCTGCCGGGGTTTTACCCTGTATGGAGTAAAACCAGCGGCCTTCAGGGTGGAGAAAATTCTTTCTTTCAGATGGTAGAGTTCTTCCTTTTTCTTCTGATACTGGTTCAGTGAATAGGGCAGCTTCAGGACGAAAAACAGCCTGAAGTTTCTCAGGGGACAGAGCCATTCCGGAAAGGGTCCGTTCCAGATGTGTTTTCTATAAAAATCTGCATATCTTTCCACAAACCAGCGTTTTTCCTCCGGACGCATGCTCATGTAGGACTGCAGGAATGGTTCTATATATTCCGACCCCCATAGTATGAACTGGATCAGTGTATCTTCCGGCAGGTCTGCCTTATAGATACCATCACGCAGGGCCTGAACGGTTTTTTCTCCTGCAACGGTAAGTGGAGGAAGCTCATACATGAGACCAACTGTGTTATCCGCACAGAAAAAAAATCCCAGGTCAGGATCAAACGATTGAGGTAGGATAAAATTGGACAGTGGGTTTTTGACATGGAGTCTCTCAAGAGCTTCTACTTCCAGCCCGTCCACTTCCGGGAGAAACGATTCAATGAAGTTTCTGAAAAAAATTTTTATTCTCGTGAAGTAATTTCCTTTCACGGTTACTTTTTCTCTTTTTCTTTGGATTGGCTATTGTCTGTTTTTAATGGTCTTGCGACTGGTTTCTCTTTCTTTATTCCCTCCCTGGCAGGAGACAGGAGGTAATCGCCCAGTATCCATTTACCCTCACTGACCTTGACATAGGAATATTCATAGGAGTGAAACACACCTGAGGCATCCACATGAGGCATGATGAGTACACGCAAAATAGTATCAGGGGCTTTAATTGGAACCGGAGGAGACTTAACTATATTTTTGAATATCTCCTGTTTTTCTCTTTCAAGTTCTGTCTCTCTGAGTGACTTCTTGCTGGCAATCTCATTCACCTTTTTTTCTGCAATTTTCGCTGCTGTTTTTTCAATCAGTCTTTTAAGCTGTTGCTGTTTCTTTTTATTTTTCGTAATGGCTGAGAGGTCCACATCTACGGTTGAAGTGGGAGGTTCACCCAGATGCCTTATGGCTGGTTTCCTGCCTGCACATCCACATATCAGTATTAAGCTCGTAAATATTAGAAAGAAGTTTTTTACTGAAGAGGACATTGACATGGGCACTGCTCCTTTTCTTTTTTTTCTTTTTTGTCCTGCTTAAGTGATTCTTCATATACCTGCTTGATACTGCCGCAGTATCCTCCCTCATATCCTTTTTCACAGGCGTAGTGCTCGTGGTAGGGTAGCAGGAACCTTGAGCAACCTGTGGACAGAACGAGGACCAGAAATAAGATAGTTATCTTTTTCACGGGCTTTCCTCCAGATTTACTTTTTTTAGAAATACTATTTCCACCTTTCTTCCTGCAGTAATTTCAACAACTGGAAAAGTTTCATTAACCAGCTTCATGTAAAAATCTGACAGTTTCTTCGCTGCTTCCGCTACACCGGAATACATGGAAAGTCTTGTAACCTCTCCGGGTTTTACGGTTTCGGTGCTCCCCAGTGGTGAAATACTTACGTATGTGCCTTGCTGCTGAAGGATTTTGCTTGCCCCCTCAAGGAAGCCTGCTACCAGCGTGCGGGCCAGGAGTGCTCCCTGTTTGCTTACCACTCTGCCCTTCAGGCCGATTTTCCCGTCCTCACCGGAGATATATCCCTCTATCTTTCTTTCCAGAATGCTGGTATCTTCCTTTACACATGACAGAGTATTTAGCCTTATATATGCCCTTTCGGAGGATAGGTCTCCGTATCCCTCTCCTATTACAAAGCAACTTTTTATGTCAGAGTAAAACTTGTTGGGCAGGACGGTCAGATCAGTAAGTCTGATCAGAACAGGATGTGGTGAACTGCTGGCCTTCCCCCCTGTGGGAGCATCAAGACCGGATAACAAAATGCCGGATGTGAATGAACCTGCAGGAATAGTATTTTCTATATTCTCTTTTGCCTTTTTTTTCTGCCTGATTGTGGTCTTTACTGGAGACTTTACTTTTTTCTCTCCGCTTCCCTTCACAACTGCTATAAGGTCAATTGATTCCACGGTTATTCCCTGTGATGCCTGCTGCTTTGCCTGTGCTGGAGGAACGGGAGGAGCCGTTCCGGTAGGTGCTTTTGCAGGAGGTGGTGGAGGGGGTGGGATGAATGGACTGGCCTGTTTTTGTTTGTTTTCTGATGGTGGTGGCGGTGGAGGTGGTGATTGTGGAGTTTCTTTCTGACTCTTTGCCATATTCTGAATTTCCTTCAGCTTCTTCTCCATCTGCTTCAACCGTCTCTGCTGTTCTTCCAGACGTTTTGTGGCCGTGGCCAGCCAGGATTCCCTGGTGAGGTCTTCTTTATGGGTGGCAATCTCCGGCCTGGGAGATGCTCTGTGTCCCCTGGGTTTAATCATGAAATAAACACCGATGGCCAGTATAATCAGCACAATACCTGTTATAACTTGGTAAAAAAGTTTCTTTTTGTTTCCCTGCTGTATATTTTCCCAGAATTTTTCCATTTCAGCTTTTCCTGGAGACAATAAAGAGCCTTGCCGTTTCTCCCTCAGTAAGTATGAGTTTTGAGAGTGATATTGCCAGTGGATTTCTTGTTATGTGAAGAAAGTGAATCTCATCAAGGTTCACTTTCTGTTTTGCCGTGATAACATATTCATATACCACGTAGTGTGCTCCTTTCATCTTGCGCCGGAGGAACACCTCGATTTTGTCAAAGTTCTTGAGAGGCTGATTTATTTCTTCCACCTGATAACCCTCCGGAGGCTGCTCCAGATAGGCAGACCTGATAAGTCCCAGGAGGGTTTTACGATAGGGACCGCTCTTTTCGTATTCAGCAGCTTTTTCTTTTTCGTAAGCTGGCAGTCTCAGGGCAATGGTTTCAGCAGGAATATCCTTTGGAGTCAGAACAAGAGAAAAAATTTTTCCTCCACATTCAAGGTAGAGTTCCCTGGGGTAGGATGGATAAACCAGCTTCTGCTGGCCTGTTTCAGGGTTGAGTTCCTGATGCGGAATAATTTTTACAAAGGCATTCTGGCCGGCAATTTTCACCTGGATGTTTTTTTCTTTTGAAAAGATGGCCTGTCCTATACTGACAGGACAGATAATTCTATTTGTATCTTTCTTAGAGATGTCTACAAACTGATAACCCTCTCCCTGGACAACCTGAAAGGCAAAAAGGTTAGATGTTACCATAAGTTTTGCGATAAGTATCAGAATCCATTTCTTCATATTTCACAATCCTGAATCTTCCATCCTTTATTTTGTAAAAAACTACACATACAATCTGTGCCTGGGGCACAGGTTCCTTGCCAAGAAATTTTTTGCGTATTCCAATAACAATAACCCTGTCGGGCATTACCCTGGTTTCCTGCTTGATGAAAAATGATGAGGTGTCATATCTTATGAATTCATCTGCCTCAGCCAGTAGCTTTGCCTCTATATCGTGGTAGTACTCTGGGGCAACAAACCTCAGAAACTCCTGCCTTCGTTGTTTCACCGTGGAAGGGGTATAGTCATTGAGCAGCCTAACGGCATACCCGGCCATAAGGCTGATGTATTCATAGCTGGCCCTGTTTCCCTGGATGGAAAACTGTTTATCAATAAAATTTGGCACAATTACCACTCTTACCTGTTTTGCCAGAAAAATTAGCATTGCCCCTTCTACCATCACGGTTATCATCAGACTGAAGATTATCACCTTCAAGAATCTATTCTCCGAAAGTGTACTGGTGTAAGTGCTGAGATATTTTTTAAATAGCATGATTTTTATTCCCAGAAGTACCTGTAGTAACCAGGAGGTATCGTGGGGTAGTCAAGTACTCCACGCTGCCACAAATGATGTAGTACTTTGTTTACCCTTCCTCTCTTTTTGAATATCTTGATATAAAGCCACATGCCAATGATTCCTGCTATCGTTCCCGGCAGTGCTTCCTTGAAGAAAACAAAAGAAAGCCCGATGCAGGTCACAAAAACGATTATTTCATCCATTTCCCACCACAGAAAGAGCGGGGGTTTATCCAGTGTGGGACAGAACCTGGTCTCAAACTCCACGGTACGCTCCTTTTTTAAAAAAATTGCTACCGGGGTGAGGAAGCCCCGGTAGCCTCAATGATTGGACACTAGAAACATGCTCCCATATTAGAAACAATCGTAACGAGGTGGGGTACCAGCACCGCTGCCACTATGCTACCCAGGAACACCAGCACATTCCTGAACTGCCATGCCAAAAATAATCCTACTGCTATAGCTACCAGAGCAAAGGTCATACCCCAGTAACCTCCGATCCCCTGGCTGATGGTGTCGTAGGCGGACTGTAATTCTGTTCCCGTAGAGGTGTCGAAAGCCATGGCGGCAGGTACAAGCATGCTTTCAACCAGCATAAAAATGCTCAGGATTACAAAAAGTTTCTTCATTCCTTTCACCTCCTTTTCTCTTTTTGTTCTTATAATAGTGAAGGGGTAAAATTTTACTTCAGGACACTTTCAAGCTGGCGCATGTTTGCCCCGACTATTCTCTTTCCATTCCCGGTGAAAAATGTAGGGACTCCCCGGATTCCCAGTTTTCTGGCCAGAGTGGAAGATTCATTAACAATTTTCTTGCCTCTCTCACACTGGTAGTGATCTGTTTTATTCTCCCTCTCCCAGTCCTTTTTCAGGTATTGCTCCAGGGTAAGCTTTCTGCAGATTGCCTCTATAGCCTTATCACGGCCCACGGGAATATGAACCGGGAAAAAAATTACCTTCAGTTCCGCATTGAATTTATCAGCGACCTGTTTGATCTGACTTTCGGCACGGCCGCAGAATGGACACACAGGGTCGGTAAACATATATATGGTATGTTCCGGTTTTCTGGATGGCTTATAGCTGAAGGCAACAACTTTTTCTACTTCGTTTTTGAGTTTGCCAAACTGTTTAGCTTTTAGCTCACTTATTTTGTTCTGGGTTACCTGTGTCCTATTTTCAAATACCTCACCTGCAATAACAAAGTTCTTTGTGGCATAGACCGGGGTATATTCACCGTTTATATCAAGGATAATCTCGCACAGTCCATGTACAGGACGCATGGAGATAATCTCTGCCGGCGGGATGGGGACGTGTTTGCGTAGTGTTTCAATGGTAATACCCTTACATACACTGGCTGTCTTGCAAAAGCTGGTTGAACAGGTAAAAGTAACCATACACAGCAGGATAAACATACATTTCATTACTTTCACTTTTTCCTCCTTAAAATTTTTATAAATTGATAACAAATTCAGAAACTATAACTTATTCCGATCTTAACGGTGAAATGATGGGTACTGCTTGCTGGCTCATATAGTAGCCATCCGGTCTGCTCTTCTATTTTTGATTCCTCAAGTGCCCAGTATGTATACCGGGGAACTACATAGACTGCCCAGTGTGGACTGAACTTATAGGACAGAGGCATTTGTATTCTGAACCCCGGCCGCCATTGCGGTTCAAGCTTTACATCCTCAAAAGCAGGATCAAGTTCATGCAGATGTACATCAAGTTTCGGAGAAAGTGGAAACAGGACTGCAAGGTCAACCCCTGCGGACCACGGTCTTATATCAGAGTTATAGATTATATTTACTCCTACCGGGAGGAATACCCACTTGTAAACTTCTTCATAGTTTCCAGTTTCTGCATCTGCCTGTCCTCTTGTCCAGTGCCTGTATCCGATACCTGTATACGGAGTTATATCAAGAATGCCCCAGGTCAGGTCAGCAGCGAAGGTGTATCCAATGTTACCCTCAATTGTCCAGATGGTTTCGTGCTCATTATCAAATTTCAGTGGTTCTCCAGTTTGTGTCTGGCCCTTATATGTTGCGCCGTGAGTGAGATTCAGGTCAAAGGTTCCTCTTATCCACCATGCCTTTTTTTTAAACAAAACCCCGGCGTTCACACCGGGCAGAAATCCATAGTCCTTACAAAGTGTGGTATCATATTGAGTTTCCTTATAGTGAAAGTAACCCACATTTCCACCAAGGGATATTCTTGTTTCTGCATGTATTGCAGTTGTGGAAAAAGTGAGACAGACAATTACGGCCATAATAAGCTTTTTCATTTCTTTACCTCCCTATATTTTCTTTTCGATCTGAGAAAAATAATTTTTGTCCAGTATTTCCAGGACTTCTTCTCTTACCTGCTCCGGCAGGCTGGCCGATAATTCTTCCAGAAAACGGGCAACCATGACCAGAATGGGATTTATTACTTTTTCCACGATAAAGACTGCTTCAGGAGTATAGCCTGAATGGGATTTCTGCTTCAGCCGGACTATTTCTGCACGCAGCCGGTTTTTTTCCTGCTCATGCAACTGCGTTATTTCCTGAAGGATGTTATTCAGATCTGGGTTTATATATCCCGATGCTTTATCTTTTTTCATTTTAAAATGGTAATAGGAAGTTAATAAAAATTTACCTGCGACCTGATTTTTGCACGGAGTGTGGCCAGGGCTTCTTTTTCCAGCTGACGTATTCTTTGCTCGGTACGCTGCAACTGCCTGGCAACTTCGGCATAGTTTCTGGGCGTGCATCCCCAGAGGCCATAAAGAAGCACCAGGACTTTTCTCTGAATGGGTGGCAGATACTGAATGAGGAAATACACACGTTGTTTCAGCCCATTGTCCAGGAGATTTTCTCCAATGGGGTTCTGGTCATAATTCCCATTATTTCTACAATTTTCAACATCGTGAGTTTCCAGGGAAATCGGGCGGAAATACTGTTTCATCTTTGCTTTCAATAAAATGATTTCATTTCCATTTACAGCAATTTCAACAGACTTTCCTACCACCCTTACTTGGCAGTTATGATTTTCAAGGAATCTGTTCAGGTCTGTGCGCATTGAGGATGAAAGAGCCACTTTCTGATTGCCGAAGGTATCAGAACGAAGTTTAAGGATGGAAATAAGGTCTTTTTTACAGTCAGGTCTGATTGGTAAGGAGTGGATATAGAAATAGTTGTTATCTGTGAAGGTTTCATTCATGGCCTGGCGGAGGTAAAAGTATACCCATGAGTTAAAACTTGCTCCTTTTTTCCTGTCATAGGTTTTTTTTGCCCTGGCAAGTGCCAGGAATGCTATCTGGTATACTTCGGCGAGGAATGTCCTGTATGCGTTTTGTTCCTGAGATTTTTCAGAATTGGAATTTGCTATTTCTTTTGGGGCAAACGGGTAGTATTCTCTGGCCATTTTTTCAGCCAGTGGCCAGATTTTTTTCAGATGCTGCCGGTAATTTTCTGGTATCCGGTCCTGTATGGCATCTATTGTGGTTTTTCCTGTCACGGAATCTTTTTAAAACCAATTCTGAAATATGGACAAAGGGTGGTAAAGTGCCATTTTGCATGTAATTTTGCATACAGGAAGGATTTATTGTGCTATTTGTTTAATGGCTTTGACTATTTTCTTTATGTATTTCTCGGCTTTTTCTTTTCTTTTTCCCTTCAATTCCTTGAGTGATTTTCCTGTATGATAACAGGCGACTGCATCCCATGTGTAGCCATATTTATTTATGCACTGTTTTAATATCCACGCTCCCACCATAGTGCAGTAGCATGGGTTATTGAGAAACCGCCACCTGTAACCCAGGTGTTTTACCCAGTAACTATTTATCTGCATGTGGCAGTAGTCTATAGAGCCATCTTTGTTATAGTTGGTGGCATATGGATTGTAGTTGCTTTCTACTTTTGAAATGGCCTTAAGAATCAGGGGCGAGATTCCATAATGCTCTCCCGCTCTGGTGAAACAGAAGCTGAAAGAGTGGGTATGCCAGGTTAAAACCAGTAGCAGAGGGAAAATTATTGTCTTGAACCTATCACATTGACCTCTGCTGCTGTCCAGTACATTCATAAATTCCATTGCACGTTTTGCCCCTGGCTCTGTGGTTTGCCGGGAATGCCCTAAATAGTTCCTTGAATTAACTTAACTTTTACATTTCATTTCTAAGTGCTTTTGCCAGTAATCTATGAGCTCCTTCCCATGAAAGAATTTTGATTCCTTCCATTTCCCTGGTGTGCAATTGGTTCAGCGTGGCAGCGATGTAACGGGAATCATCTTTTTCTTTAAAAGAAAAGCCAAATTTCCGGTAAAAAGCATTTCTTCTTTCTCTATTTTCCAGTTCATATTCATCAACAAGACTTAATTCTCCTTTGATTTCTTTTACAAAAAAGAATGAATCCCATCTACGCAGAAAGTCTATAAAAGTATTCATTATAAAAGTACCAATGTGCTTTCCTCTGAGACCTGTAACTATATCCTGGATGAAAACCTTTGTAGTTCCATTATAAGGGTGAAAAGAAAGTCCTGCGTAGAGATATGCCTTGGAGGCTTCAGCTTCTTTACCAACAATGAGAGCTTTACCATACAGCGTGTAACGAATATAGCTGCCGTTCTGGAGATGTTCTTTAAACAGCCACAAGAGATAACGGTCAGGTAATCTTCCTTCTGAGAGTACGAAATAGCGTTTTTCAAAAAGTTCAAAATAGGATGGGAGCTGAAATTCCCGGATATTCCTTGTTAAACGAGCTTCCTGCTTACGATTGTTTTTATTTCTAGACATCAGTTTTATCTTTTTATTTCTTTTTGGTTTTTAACTGAGCTTTTTTGTAATCTGGTATTTTCTGGTTGCTGTTGATTTGCAGTCTGGACGTCTGGTTCCTGGTTGGTATTGTCCTCATAGCGGTAATAACTTTCTGGAATCTGCTTTGCTATTTCGTTTACAGTCTGGTCTACCATCACCCTGATTGCTTTTTCCATGGGGGTATTTTTGAAGTAGGAAAGCCCGGCTGCAAGAGGTAGGTTTCTGGTAAAGGCAAGACCTATACCTGATACACCCCAGTCGGAGGTTTTTCCTTCAGTCTTTATAGCACTGATGATTCTTCCGGTACGAACGTCCACAAGCCTTATATCAGCGGCGACATGAGCTGTCTTTTTCTGAAATGATAATCCTCCCACATAAGGCACAAATCCCGGTACGGCCATTCCTTTCACATTACCTTCAGCAGGCTCAAATTCAGTAATTGCACCTATTACCAGGATATCTGCACCCTCTAAAAGCCCGGGTTTTATGGCCTGACTCTGATTGACATATTGCGTCTGACTGAGGTCTATTTCTTCCTTGAGGGACTTTAAACCTTCTCCTCTTTCAAGCACTATGAACCTGCCTGATCTGAAGAGGGCAGTGGTGAGCATATCGGACATGCCGGTTCCAATTCCCTTTGCAGTTTCAGCGATTTCGTCTGTTTTTCTTACAATTAATTTTCCGAAAAGTCCGCTCCATCGTCCTCTCTTTTGTTGCTGGTGAATGAGCTTCTGAGCCTGGCACCAGGCTGCCTTACACTTGAAGCTGGCAACGGCGATTCTTGCCTTTGGACCGTGATATGTTACTACCTGCTGTACTGTTGGTCCTGCGGTTTCCACCTTTGTTGCCTGGTTTCCCCCGCAACTCCAGACAAAAATCATGCAAAGAATAAAAAACATACGTTTCATTTCTTTCCCCCAGTAGTATTTTTTTGTTGCAACATTTTTGTCATTATTTTGATTATCTTTTTCTGACTGTCAAGTTCACTTTCACTTTCAGCAAAATCTGGTACTCCCATTACATACCGATAGTGTTTCTTGAATTCCTCAAAACGGTCAGAGATGTTTTTGAACAGGGCGCTTATGTTCAGTTTCAACTTCATGTCTTTTAGTTGGGCCAGAAGTCCTATTACATTATTATTGAGGTAATCCATTTCAGTTAATATATTCGCAGTATGCTTTTGTATTTCCTGCCGGAAATGCCTGTATGTTTCCATGTCAATACCATAGCGTTGTCTTTCTGTTTTGATCTGTGTGTAACTGGAAATTATCTTGCTCTGAATTATTCCTTCCTCACAGGAGGGAATATCGCTTTTTATTAATTCCTGCATGGCTGCCAGGCATTCCCTGCGGGAAGTAAAACCAAAGGAATTGTTATTTTTCCCCTCCCTGGCAAAAATTCTCATTTGCGAATTTTTGCTAAAAGGGGTTGTTCTTTCCACATCACTGACTGTTCGTTGTGAAATGCCAAGGATTCTTGCGGTTTCTCCCTGGGTTTTTCCCTGTTTGCGTAGTTCTGTTACTTTTTTTTCTCTTTCATGCTTTCTTTTTTTCCTGACTTCAGCTGTCCACCTGTAAAGTGTCTGCCATGATACCCCCACTGCCCTTGCAATTTCCTTCATTTTTTTCTCAGAAGGTGGAGCGAATCCGTGGCACGCCATTTGATAGAGCTTTATTGCATTTTTCCTGCGATCATCTTTTGTTAATGGCATACCCTGAACAGCATTGAGATAGGATGCCATTTGCAGGGCCTCAAAATCGTCTGCCGTGTCCACGAAGATAACCCTTATTGTCTTGAGGTGATGTTTCAGGTGTGCCTGCCACCTGTGATAACCATCCACAATCCGGTACCTGTGGTCAAGCTTGATTGGGGGTAGCTCCGTGCCTGTTCTTATCAGTTCTGCGTATCGTTCTATCTCATCTGCTGATTGTGTGGATCGTGGGTAAATGACAGGGTCAAATTTGACTAGCCTGATATCAATAGTTTTTTCTTCCATCAGTCCTTCTCTCCTGTTTATCCATTCTGACCACTTCTGGTAGCTGGAAGTTGAAGCCACTACTACCTGATTCTGGCCCTTTATATCTCAAATCAGAAGAGGAAATAGGTTCAGTACTCATCAATTTCTTCCAGGTTTTCTTCAAAAAACTCCCGGGATTCGTCAATGCTGGTTTCAATCTGGCCTGGAGTTTTATCAAACTCATTTTTTGTGTTTTTATCGTTTACTTCTCTTACTGAGGTGAAGGTATTTGTAAATTCCATGAGGAAAATTCCTGTTGGTCCAAGCCGGTGCTTTCTCAATTTCAGGTAAAATTGCCTTTCTTTATCCGGCACGGGGTCTATCCACAGTCCTATATCACAGGCAGCTTCAAGGCCTCCGCTTCCCTTGAAGCCTATAGCTGCCGATTCCCTTGTATATTCCCTTCCTATTTGTGAAATTGCTATGACTGTTGTATTTAGCCTTTTTGATATTTCACGAAAGGTGATTGCTGCTGCATCCATCTTTTCCGTGAGGTTTCTACAGCCGTGAATTTTTACTAGCTGAATGTAGTCAATTATTATTAAATCAATTTTACCCTTTTCTGTCTGGACAAATTGTGACCTGAAGTAAATATCCTGGAGGTCAAAAACATCATCGTAGATGTAAAGGGACTTGCTGGAAAGATAGGTTTTTGCATCTTCCAGGGTTCTGGCAGCCTCTCCGTTCAGTTTTTCTTTAAGCTGTGCGAGAATGGGAATTCCTGTAAGGTTTGCCAGGTACCTTGACACGGTCAATTTTCTATCTTCTTCAAGTGGAAAATGGACAACTATGGCATCTTTTTTGAGGAGATAGGTTGCCAGTTCCACCACGGTTGAAGTTTTGCCCCTGCTGGTATAACCTCCGAGTATCCAGAATGTTCCCGGGATAATTCCTCCAATTGCCTGTTGTATTCTTGTGAAAGGAAGCGGTAGCCAGGGGTTTCTCTTTAATTCCCTGACAAAGAGTTCATATTCTGTTAGGAGATCAGGTATTTCCGGGTTATATCTATATTTCTGCGAAAGTATCTGGCAGAGTGTGTATTCAAGCTTTCTTGCTATTTCTTCTGGTTCGGCATTTTGAGACAGCTGCTTTAGTGTTCCTGAAAGTGCTGACTCAAGCTTTCTTTTGAGGCTGGCTTTTTTCAGGAGTTCAGCTGCATTGTCAACGTCAACGGTGAAGCTTCCGTATTCGGCAATGGCTTTAAGCACACTGGCATCAACTTTTTTGTTGAGTTTATTGAGAAGAGAGGGAAAATCAACTTTACCGGTCTCAGAAAATAGTTCCTTTATTGCTGTGAATATCAGCCTGCTTTGTGGGGAGAAGTCAGAGGGCGAGAGCTTCTCATTGAGTTTCAGGAACAGTTCCGGTCTGTCAATAATTGCTCCTATTATTGCTGCTTCTACTTCAAACAGGTTTTTCATCGGATTTTCCCCTTAAGCGCCGGAGACCCCGACATTCATGTCGGGGAGGAGACGCATTTCTATTAAAAAAGGTTCTAAAACTTTCCAAAAGTGTCAGTTCTTCTGCCTTAGCCGAAGCATGGATTTTTGTGCCGTCCAGTCTGCGTAAATCAAAATATCCTGTCCTTCTTCTACCAAAAACAAAACATTTAATTCCTTTCCAGCGGATCTTATAATTGCCTCAACCTAAATTTTTTCCACCAGTATGGTTCAGGACGGCCCAGGGGGTGTCCTTTAGTATCTGTGGATCCTGCTTCAACATAAATTCTGTAATGCTCATAGATAATTGCAGAGAGATATTCCGGGGACTTGTTCCAGGTAGAGGGATTCATGATATAGTGGTCGTGCAGTTTAGAAATGAGGATGGCAACTATATGATACGGCAGTATCTGAAGCCACTTGTTCAGCAGGGCATTGATATTTTCCTGCTGGGGGAACATTTCAGCAAGCCACTTTCTGAGCGTTTTTTCACTGATATCCGTATGAGATTTTTTTCTATGCTCCATTCCCATGTCTCGAGGTTTTTTCCTATAAAGCCTGTAGCTTATTTTGCTTACGTCTTTTTTCGCAGAATGGACATATTCTGTTTGAGAGGTCCGAAGTAACCGGAAAAGCTACTCCACAGGCACATCTGGAGAATTTTATGTCACTGGTTCTGATTGTGTCAAGGAATCCCAGCACCTTTGCCGGAGGGATTTTGAGCACGGTTGCAATCATCATGAAGTCCCACCCCTGGTATGTATAGTAAAGTATGAGTTTTTTTGTAAGTTGTGAAAAAGAAGTGTATTTGAAAGACGACCTGTTGGACCTGAAGTACCTCTTAATGGTTCTGACGGAAACTCCGGCCATGCGGGCTGTTTTCTCAAGGGTAAGTCCTGATCTGACCAGGATGGCAGCTTTTACGAAGGCACGGGAGTTAACTCTAAGTTTTTTCATGCTCTATCTCCTTCTCAAGTATTTTAGTAAGAGTCTTGAGATGGTTAATCAGGGTTTTTATTTCCACCTGTGGGATGGTTTTTTTGAGGGAAGGAATATGCATTTTTAAAAAGGAGAAGGCTGCATACAGTGCGTCTCTATGCTTATCGTACCTCTGAACTATGTCCGTGCTGTCTTCAAATTCCTTTATACGTTTCTTAAGGCGTGCAGTTTCTTCTTTTAGTCTCTTATAGTCCTCTGGATATTTTTCAACAACCGGTCTTGTCTTAAGCCTTTTTTCTGCCTCATTGTATAATCTTTCAATTTCCTTCTTCCTGGATGCTGCGTCCTCAAGCTCGGATCTTAGAATTTCTATTTCGGCCTGCAGGGTGCTTTCCTTTTGCTTAAGCTGTGATTCAAGATCTGTAATTCTTCTTCTGTATTCAAACAGTTTGTCTGTGTTCTGGCTGGTGAGTCTTTGCTTTTCTTCTTCATACTCAAGCTTCAATGCCTGAAGCTCAGTTTTTTGGTTGCGGATGGTTTCAGTAAGCTCATTAATTCTATCTTTGACAAGACCTGCCAGGTGGTGAAGCTGGGACTTCATATTTATATAAATCTTCTGTGCCTCTTTACCGTAAGCCTTTGAAATTTCCTCTTTATATTGATCTGGCAGGTGTTCAATGTGGTCTACTGCCTGTTCTGGGTTAAGGGGAACAATAATTTCCCCTGGCTTGACCCTCAATTCTTGATAGCGGTCCATAGCCCTTTTGTAATCCACCCCACTTGGGACCTTCCTGGCTACATTTTCAACAAGCGCTATAAGCCTGAGTTTTTGTTCAGGAGCATTGAGCTTAAGGGCTGGAATGGTCTCTTTACCTGCGGCTATGGCTGCCTTTACCCTTTCTCTGCCGCAGACAATTTTTTTGTCAGAGATAACTACGGGAACAAAAAAACCAACATTCTTTATTGCCTCAACAAGGAAGGACTGTTCCTCAGGGTTCATCTGCCGGAAAATACCTTCGTCATAGCCTGAGTCTTCAAGGGTTCTTGGATCTACCTCTACAAGTTCCATTGGAAGCTTATTTGTAAAATTAAGGTAAACCTCACAGTTCTGGCATTCAGCATTCTTTTCTGCACGTTTTAGACATGTTGCTGCATCTACGTAGCAGTTCATCTTCTTACAGAAGACCCTGTGGTTATCCTCTCCATTTATCTGCTTAAGCCTCTTAAGCAGTAACTCCAGTTCTGCCTTTGCATCTTCAGAGGGGTCATTGAGCCTTTCTTTGATCAATTTGTTCAATATTGCTTTCTCTTCCTCCGGGGCTATCTTGAGGGTCATGCCTTTTCCCATGCTCCAGTCTAGAAGAGCTGACAAATAGCTCATTAAATCTGGCATAACACACCTCCTTAAATTTTGTTATCTCTTTTAATGCCTTAGATGGCGATATTTCTTCCTTATTCATTTTTTCAACAATGTCTGTCAGTGTCTGCTTCATGAAGGCCTCAAACGCGCGGCCTTTTTCGTTGGCTGCAATCCCTTCTACTTTCATGTTTTTCTCTGGCAGGCCCCTTTTGTGAAGGTAAAGGTATTTTTTTTCCATTAACTCCCTAAAATGTTCCAGTGTAAGAGGAACCTTCATTTTATAAGGTAGGACCTGGGCATGTGGAGAAATCTCTCTAAGCTCCTCAAGGTAGTCATCATAGGCCTTTTCAAGTACCTTTGGGTTTTGCAATATAGTTTCCAGCTTAACTTTCTCTTTTTCAGGAGAAACAAGCATAAAATCTGACCTTGATTTTCTACTGGCCTTTCTTTTGGTTACACACAGATCCACCAGTCCCTTTACTGCCAGACTCCGGGCTATATGGCTGAGCCTATCTTTTTGACATTTTCCCGATAGTTCCTTGAAAAAAACTGCTTTTTCTTTGTTTACTTTTTCTAAAATTGCCAGTTCGTCCGAAAAAATACCCTTTGACTTTATTCTGGACTGAAAACTCACTGCTGGTCCTCCTATTTTTTAAGACCTGTTTTTTGCAATTTGTTGACCTTTACACCAACTTTTTGCATGCAATTTGTTGACCCTTACACCAACTTTTTGTCTACCCATGACTTTCTTTTTCCTTTTCGCCGGAGTTAGCTTGAGGAACTGGCAATTGCCACATATAGGTTTTAAGCTCTTCCCATATTTCTACTGGGGAGTGGGGGAATGGTGTTGTATTTTTGAAGAATGCCTTGAATACCTCAATATCCTCTTTTTGCACATTTTCCAGTATATTTTTCAGCAGCGACAGGATGTCCGTTTCCTGAAGAAGTTCCAGCTGGAGGAATATGTGGCCAAGTTGTCTTGCATTATAATAAATGGCTACCAGGGCCTGAGTTATTTCTGCAAAAACCTGAATCATTCCTTGTTCAGTTTTGAGTTTATGGAAGTTTCTGTGAAATGCTGTTTCACTGATTTTTGACAGTTTATCATCTGTGATATTCTTCCTGAGTTTCTCATAGAGTGCGGGATTTACCTTTTTGATAAACTGAAGATCATGGACAAACTGAACTTTGATCTTTTCTACCATTCGCTACTCCTCCAGATTTTTTATTATTAGGCTGATTGTCGGGTTTTGGATTTTTTTATAGAGTTTTTTTGCAAGAAGTTTTCTTCCTTTTGTCGAACCGAGGATTTCATCGATCATGGATTCAAGGAAATCAGATGTGGGATTTTCCACGGTATTATTTTCTTGATTTTCCCTGAATTTGCTACGGAAACGGCTTCTCGATAGAATTACAAGGAGTTTATTTAACCTGTTTCCTGCCTGTTTCAGGAGTTCTTCCTGCGATTGAGGGGTTAATGTTGTGCAGATTCTAAGAGCCAGGTGGTGTGGAAGTTGCTTTTTTGTATAGAAGGAGAAAATCTTTTCAATGAGTCCATGATTATTAAAGGTGGCTGTGTGCTTATTACATTTTTCTTTTACTTTTTTAAACAAGCTCTTAAGTTTTTTTGCCTCTTCAACGTTGAGGACCGCGTTAGTGGAAATATTATGAAGGATTGTGATGATGGTCTCCGGGCTGTCGTGTGGAAGATTAAGGTTTCTGGAGTTTTCAATCCGGGATGGAGTTTCCAGAAATCTTGTTATGCCTCTGATTACATATAGGTCACTGGTAAGAGTTAGTTCAGAGAAGTCTTTTAGACGATTGCGGATCATTCCCGGGTATTTTTCTTCCAGCTGTTCGTAAAAAGGGTGAAGTCTAGCCTCGTTCATGCCAGTAATTCCTTTGATTTCCCATGATTTGAAGTAAATATAGCCTTTCTCATTGTTTCTAAAATACTTAGAAAGGGCAAAAATGCAACTATAAAGGCACTTTTACAGGGGTATTTGATTTTTAAGGAATGAAATGGGGTAATTTTTTTCTCTGTAGAGTTTGATTCTCTTTAGAGAGTGTCGTTTGAGGTGGGGGTGGCAGTTATCCAGAAAGTCAATAATTACAGGGTTCTTTTTACTTTCATTTGTTCTCATGCTTCTTCCTATGCGCTGTATACACCGTACATAGGATTTTCCCCCGGCAGCCATGATGACTGCGGAAATGGCTGGCACATCTATTCCTTCGTCGAAGATTTTGGTGGTGATAAGCATGTCTATTTCTTTTTTTGAGAGTGAGGAAATGGTCTTCTTTCTTATTTTTCTTGTTTCCTTCCCGCTCAGGAATGGGGCGTTGAGTAGCTCGGCAAGCCTGTTGCCATGTTCTATCGCTTCAACCAGGATAAGGACTGTTCTTCCCTCTGCAACGAGTTTTTTTGCCAGGTCTTCTATCAGGAGATTTCTTGTGGCATTTCTTATAATTCCCTGTTCATAGGCCATGGGGTATGACATGTATGGTGGAAGAATTGGAGACTGGACATTGAAGATTTTTATTTTGGGGGAGCACAGATAGCCATGTTCAACAAGTTTGTCCTCCCTGATCTTTACAATAAGAGGTCCTGTGGCGGCTGCCAGCTTCATATTCTTCAGTGAGTTTGCAACCAGTGGAGTAGCAGAAAGACCAAATCTGAAGAATGCTCGTGTTTTCATTGCGATTTTATACCAGGTGGTGGCTGAAGCGTGATGACATTCGTCAATAATAAGCAGTTCTGTGTTTCTCAGGAATAATTCCGTAAGTGGTTCCTTTATGCGGGGCCAGAGTGTCTGAACCATGGCTACTGTTATTCTTTTCTCTCTATAATTTCCATCTCCCATGAGTCCTGGTTCGCACTGGAGCCTTTTCTTAATTCGTTCGGCGCTCTGGTACATAAGGTCACTCTGGTGGACAAGATAGAGAGTCTTGGGGTATGAAAGGGAGCTTATGATTCCAATGGCTATTTCTGTTTTCCCGCTACCGGCAGGGGCCTGGATTACTCCCCTCTTTTTCGAGCAGGCAATGGAAATGGCTCCTATCTGATAGGGTCTCAGGGTAATCTGGTGGACACACGGTTCCCTGCAGGTAAGCTGAGGAATGTTTCTTTGATCTATTTTGTTTATCTGTATCCAGGGAGGAAGTTTTTTAATTGCATAGGGCAGAAGTCCGGTTGGAAGAAATCCTTTTTTCGTGAGGAAATACTTTTTACCGTTCCACCTGCCCTCTTTGTATGCTTTTGTAAAACTGTAACCAGGCACATAGCAGGACAGAATGTTGCGCAGGATGTGCATTTCATGCCCGGGCCCGGTGGCTTTTGTGTAGAGATTTTCAATTTGAAATGTAAGCATTGTTAGAAAGGAATGTCGTTTTCTGAAATTTCCTCTTCCTCCTGGATAATTTCTTCTTCAGGTTCTGGAGTTTTTTCTGGTTGGGGAGTTTCGTCTTTTTCCGGGGTTACTTCTTTCTTGGAAGGGCTATCCCAGTCAAGCATTATGGAAGCCGCCCTGGTGGCAAAAACCTGTATTGCATATAAGTTAGCAGGAGTTAAACCTATTGAGAACCTGCGTGTCTGTTTACCCATCTCTGTTTCTGAAAGATTGGCTATGGCTATAAATGGTGTTTTGCTTGTCTGGTTTGTGTATGGATCGATTCTGAATTGCTTGGGGTTACCGTTGTAATTTCCCTTTTTTGGGTCGTGATAGAGAGGTGGAAGAGGTGAAGTGCCTTTGACTCTGAGACTTTCACATGCCGCAGCTATGGCCAGGAGTTCTTCTGGGCTTACTGCCATGCTGAGCTTCTGGTTTTGCCAGTCATACTTTCTTTCTCCTTTCTGAACCTGCTGTTGCTCACGTCCGGGGATTGTGGGTGCTGCTTCAATAAAAGCACTATTTGTCCGGGATAGAGTAAATCTAAGTGCTGCTTTGCTTCTGTAAATCGGGTAGTTCATCACATACCTCCTTATTTATTTTTTAAAAAAGGAAAACTGTGGTTTTGATTGAGTCTATCAGGATAGTCTTCTAAAAGTTTCTGTTTAAATGTGACAGAAGGGGAAGGTTTCTGCCCTTATTTGCTATGATTTTTCAGAGGTGCAGACTATTTCCCGCCAGACTTTTTTTCTCTCAAGGTATCTTATGGCCCTTTCTATGAGATTTTTTTGAGCTGGATAGATGCTGGCTCTGGCAAGCAGGTTCATGTGGGTATGTCCTTCGGGGAGTGTTTTATGTTTTGCAAAATATTTGAGTGTTTTCCTTATTTCGGAATTTTCCATTGCCTCAAATAATTGTCTTTTTTCAAGGTTTTCTATCAGTTCTGGACTGGAGAGGAGAATCTGAAGGATTTGTTCTTCCGTTTCCAGGTGTTTTCTTGCTTGCTTTTCTATTTTTATGGAGAAGGTTTTTCTGATCTGTTGGAGGAGAAGTTTTGATAGAGGTGAGTGTATATTTGCCAGAAAACTTGCCAGATTGTTCAGTTTTGTTATTGCTTTCTGTGGTGGGAGTTTTTCTATTGTGTTTATGATGAGTTTAAAAAGATCTTTTTCATGAAGGCGTAAGAATTGCTCTTTTTTGCCTTTTCTCAGCAGTGAATCAGGGTCTTCTCCTTCAGGCAAAAAGATGGCATGGGGGTAGATATCGGCAGCTACCAGTATCTTAAAGGCACGCATTGTTGCCTTTTTCCCGGCATGATCTCCATCAAAAGCAACAACCACCCTGTCAAAGCCCTTGAGTAGTTTTGCCTGATGTGTGGTAAGAGAGGTACTGCCTGCGGCCACAGAGGGTATTCCGTTAATCAAACATGAGATACAGTCGAAATACCCTTCTACAATATAAACTTTTTCTCTTTGCTTCAGGAAGTTAAGGCCAAAAAGGAGGTTTTTCTTTTTGAAAAACTCGGTTTCTTCAGTATTTATGTATTTTGGAACCTGATTATTCAGTGTTCTTGCAGCAAACCCCACCAGATTCCCGCATCTATCGTAGAAAGGAAGCGTGAGTCTTCCCTGAAGCAGTCGAATAAAGTCCTCGTTTTTAAAACCTGACATTTGTGCCTGAAGCAACTGATTTTTTCCTTTGAGGATTTGAAGCAGGTTTTTTGGGGCAAGTCCCACACCAAAATGTTCTGCCTTTTCAGGGGTTATCTTTCTTTTGGTGAGATATATCTTTGCCTTCTGTGAGAGAAGAAGGGTTTTTCGGAATAGTGTCTGGAGTTGCTTGAGGAGTTTCAGCCTTTCATCTTCAATTTCCCTGATGCCTGCTTTTTCTGCAAGAAAGGTAAGGGCTTCATGGAATGAATAGTTATGGAGCTTCATTACAAAGTTAAAGACGTCTCCACCTGCACCGCAACCGTGGCAGTAGAAAAGCTGTTTTTCAGGGTCTACACAGAAACTGGGGTGTTTTTCTGAATGAAACGGGCAGAGTCCCATGAGGCGTTTTCCGCTACGTTTCAGCTGTACTGATTCAGAGATGATACTGACCAGATCAATACTCTGTTTAATATCTGCCGGCCTTAGCATTTTATATCAATCCTGGGAATTGTGTCTCAAGCCACATTCTGCCTTTCAGATACACACTCAAAGAAAAAACACAAAGTGTAAAGAATGTTTCCTTGAAGGACCCAGTTTTGAAAAGAAAAATGCTCCTTCGGCGTGAGGGAGTTAGCACAGGGATGCCCATGGGAGTTAAAAAATCCATAAAAATATGCAGTAAGCATCCTGTAATGAAGTACAGGAAGTGTTCAAGCGATTGTGGTGGAAGGAGTGTAGTTCCAGCGATATAGCCAGCGATATACAACGCCCAAAAATGAGAAAGGCCCCGGTGTTCTTCCCACCAGGTATATTCGTTCAGGGTGTAGTAATCAATAAGATCTGGAAAGACTGAGGAGAGGACCAGGACTCCTGTATTTTCCAGAGAGGCATTAAGCCAGAGGGCAGCGCTGAGATTAATCAACATGTGGTTTCTGTATGTCATCTTTCATCCAGAAAATGGAATAACCCACAGGAGACTTATGTTCAGGAGTTTTTCATCCTGGATGGTTACGTTATAGACGTGCCGGTTAACCTGGATTCGGAACTCCGTGATATTGGTTTTTTTTGCCTGATCCAGTATTCTTCTTCTTACAAAACTGATTGCTCTATCTCTTTTTCTCCGTGTAAAAACTCCGTTTACAGGTGGAAATGCGTTGTATATCCTGATAAGAGTTCTTGCATACCTTTCGCAGTTATTCACTTTTACCTCCAGTCACATAAAGAGCTTATCTGTTCCTCAGTTGCCATTCTAATTTTGAAGGGCTGACCCTTGAGAGCTAGAGAAATAGTTTCTATCAGATTGAGCAGTGTTATTCTATTCTGATGAAAGTGCAGTTTCAGGTCCTTAAAGACACTCTTGACTTGAGAAGTATTAATATTTGCATGTTTGAGAACGGACAGGATTTTTTCCTGATTGTGTTTGAGTTTGTGGTGAAAGTCTGAGGTCTGGTGTTTGATTTTGTTGATACTTCCAACATGGCGTATTTCCAGAAGGTTTTTCCGGGAGAGAATGGTTATTCCAAAAGGCTTCAGATAGACTGTTGGGCAGAGGGTTAGTGTGGCGTTTCCTGTTTCTGAATTCTTTACCGCACATCCACAGATCACCGGTATGTCTTCTATTTTCTTTCTGTAGAGGAAAAATCGTGCATATGTTTCGGTTTCGGTTAAACAGGCAAAGGCAAGCCTTGATTTCTTCAAATGTGGGTGAAGCAGCTGGAAAACAGTAACATCATCCATTGGGGTGTAGTGTGTGGATAATACGGCACGAATTGTATTTTCATGCTTCAACCTGAATAAAGCTCTGTCTTCTGAAGTGGCCAGAAGGTAATTGAGCGTTTCTTCCTGCAGACTCAGCGGGAATCGATCAAAGAGGTCTTTAGGGTAAGAAAATCGTTTAAGTAACTGGTTGATTGAAAGATTTGTAATGGTAAAAGTTTTCTTATGTGCATCTATAAGGAATCGCATGGGTTGAAACCGCCAGTCACGTAGCCGTGTCAGGAGATCCCGATGTTTTTCCCTTTTCATTCTTTCCCTGAGAGCCTGGAGAAATTCATCATAGGTGAGTGATTTAAGAAACATGGTTTAAGTTTACTCAATGGTTTTCTGGCCTTAACCCTCAAAAAAGTGCCATTTCAGGCTGTTTTGGGGGAGGGGGGTTTCTTTTTTATTTTCAATGAGGAGTGGCTGGTCTTTTTGAAAAATTTTTTAATTTTTTAAATCTCCAAGTCAATTTTGGTGACCTCCTCCCCTTGCTAAGTCCTCAAGTTGTTTTTTTGCTCCTTCA